>Ga0247734_1001980_pt1 | contig 14366 bp, 13 predicted proteins | sample UWRJL103311B2_FD_180933 | JGI IMG/M metagenome (GOLD analysis project Ga0247734, IMG submission 180933) | Plant litter microbial communities from Arlington Agricultural Research Station in Wisconsin, United States - UWRJ-L103-311B-2 | ecosystem: Environmental > Terrestrial > Plant litter >... | reverse complement strand
GGCTGGGCGCTTGCCTCCTCCAATCTTGTCGCTATTCTATTCAGCTTCTGTACACCATTGATGATTACCGGGAAGGCGAAATGGGGCGTGAAGACCGGATTTTTGTAAGTCAATTCTCGGAATCTAGGCATAGAGTTTGCAAACTAACAGCAAGGTCCACAGCTTTGGGGGTACGGGAGCAATTGCTGTTGTGGTTGCTTGGTTCATACTACCTGAGATATCCCGTCGTACGACGGCTGAGATTGATGAAATGTAAGTCCTTCTCATCGGAAGCGGCTTTCTTGCAGCGAATTCTAATAAGTATAGGTTTGAGAAGAAGGTTAACCCACGAAAGTTCAAGAAGTATGTCACTGAAGTGCAGATTCAAGCTGACAGGCAATACGAGAAAGAGGAACAGGCGGGCAACTATACGGCGTAGACACTACCTCTCTCCTCTACCATTAAGGTTCATAATTAGCGCACCATAATAACAATATCTTCACATTAATTAATCCACGTGATACTCTCAGGGGCGAATAAGCGATGCTCACATGACCACTACAAGTGATTTCCTTCTACATATCTAGTAACAAAGTTGTATATACACCAAGAAAGTTAATACCTAGAACGGTCCCCATCACTTATGAACTACAGATGATTATGTATCTTTGTCTCTATTCTGCATGCTCCGTACATATGATCAATATACCACTGCCCAGCACACGCCACACTACTAACGGCAAACTATCATAGCAGGCTATTACCATGGCACTGATGTAAACCGGTAGACTTCTCCCACCCAATAACTTAAAAACATGGTGAAAGTATGCAGCAGACAGATCTTGGACACACATCCCATTGATGCTCAAGATTTGTCAGACTCCGGAAAAAGCTCGGTGTGAAGGAGATGCAAGGCAACATTCCGGAAATCCCTATGATCATGAACATGGACATAAATGAGAACTCCACCTTGAGTCTTCAATTCACGCAAGAAGGATTACATTTTTTTTGAGGAATTTGCTGTCGTGGCTGGTTTCCGACAATTCAGTAAGCGAGCGCTGGCATCCTCACGTGCGCAGTTGTGCCTCCTCTAATTTTGGTGACCTTTGAATCTAAATTAATCTTAGTATAAAAAATGACTACGGCATTCTGGTTTCTTGTTTTTTTTTAAAAGGTTTAATGTTGATCTCTTTGCTATATCGTTTTCCTCCTGCATTGTTGGAAGTCCTATAAGCAAGGACTTCGGTTAGGACTTGAGCTATTCCTACAACACCAACACAACCTCACCAGGCTGATTTCCCCCCACAAAGTCTTAACAAATCTTCTATAAATTGAAGCTAATTTTCAATACCAATACATCACCCTCATTTCCTTCCATCTTTGTTACGCAAGTGTTTCCGAAACTCCATCGCTATGCAGTATATAGTAAATAGTCGGCTCCAATATACACTCTTAATCTGCTGTACGCCGTGTATAATTGTAGCTTTTATTGCCAATAGCATCTACAGATCCCAGTTTCCCAAGAAAACCAAACCTGCAAAATCGCCGTGGGGGACCCCAGGGTTCTCTATAGAAACCGAGGCCACAATAGTTCCGTTCCAGCAAGCCGCCATGAGGGTATCCCCTACGCCACTGTCGACCGCAATGCCACGTCGCCGGCTTTCCATCGATACCATCGAACGTGATCTTGCTGGAGATCCGAGCAATTCAGAAACCGAAGCCGTTATCGGGGAAGTTCATGTAACGGACGCGGAGCAGGTGATATTGGGGGATGAGAAACCCCGACAGACAGCCCATGATCAGATGCAGAGTAGGCTCTTCCAGCTTCCAGCAGAGCTTCGGTGGCAGATCTGGGAGGATGTGCTTGGTGGATACGTATTCCATATTCTCTTCGTGGACGCGTATCGTCGAATGTCGCACCATGTAAGATCCCTTCTCTGCCTGTCAAACAATATGGAGAAATGTCGCTAACACTTCTAATTAGAGATGCAAAACCACCAGTCCGATTTGTGATGGTAGTGAATGTCGTGAAAGGTTTAAAGTTCCCGGAGCGAGAGATCCATGGGGCAATGTCAGCCTGCTAGCTCTTCCTCAAACCTGTCGACGCATGTAAGTGTCGCTACCACGAGTAATATGGAGAAATATAGGGGAGCCTCAAAGCGCTGACTTTCTGTAGATATAGAGAAACGATCGAGTTGCTGTACACAGCCAACACTTTCGAGTTCAATTCGTTTGTACATGATGTATACAAACTTTCGTCTACCATTCTGCCGGAACGGATGCAGCTTATCCGAAATGTGCAATGGGGGTAGGTATCCATTTCAAAGTCGCTGCAAAATCATACGCTGATTTATCTGCAGTCATCGCACGTACAATATAACGCGTATGTAACTTCCCATATTCCCATGACACATTATCTGTCATTCATTTCTCTAATATCTCTCTCGTATCTTGAAAGTACTTTGTGAACGGTTTAAATTATAGGCACGAATCCGATATGGCTGGACTGCTATCGACCAGCACAATGTTATTGCATCGCTTGCCATCCTCATGATGATGACAATTGTAAGACACCGTTTTTTTCATGTGGGCTAGAACGATGTTGACGCTTGAATCGCAGTGCTCACACATATCGATGCTAATGGCCGGGAGCGTATATCGAAACCAGAGATATGATATTGTATATCAAGAGTTTCTCGACGTTAGACCGAAGCTCTCATTCAAATGAGATGTTGTGTAGTGTGAGTGGCGGATAGGTTCATAGATAAGATGTGGTATAACGGTTGATATTATGGAGTTTATAATGCAGCAAAGATCATACCCATGATAACAAGGGCAGCCATCCATATATCGCGATTTAAACTCACAGCACCTGACTTGCTCGTCTCCGCCACACCTGCACTTGTCGTACTACTACCTAGAGTACTACTACCTATAGCAGGGGTAGGTGAAGCTATAGAAGTTGAACCCTTGGATGCCTGAAACGCAGCAATCTTCTCCACTCCCCCTGTGATCCCAACTGGAATATATGGGATTGTTTCCCCAATCCCATAGCCATGTTCGGTTTCTTCGCCACCAGTTGTAGCTGTGGCCTCGGTGTAGGTATAGGTGGCTGTACTGATGTAGGTTGTTTTCGTGGGATATATATCGGTGCCACTGATAATATCTATACACGAATATGGGGCCGGGGCTATGGAAGTACAATCTACTATGCGTGATCTATTTAGTAGAAAGAGTTAGCTTCATGAACAGTAAGAAAATGTAGTGAAAATAATCAGGTGGGTAGCAGTGGGCAACTCTACACTGTCATATCCGATGCCTGGAATGTGAAACCATAGCGAGCGCTAGATGGGCCTTGAGTGATTTTGAGAGAGATATCATCCGTAGGACAATTCAAATCTTTAGTGTTACAATTTAATTCATATGTAGTGGCTACAGCATCCTATATGTTATGATTAGTTCAAAACATGCCGGAAAATCTATTGGAGCTCGCATACCACAGCAATAATGGAACCCAGCATTAATCCTAGAAACCTATCTCGAGGAACTCGGTGGTATATATCTCCGACAGGAAGGCTGACAACGGTCTGTACCGGACCATCGATAGGGACGGACGTTTCTTTGAAGGGCAATAAAGAGGGTGAAGGAAGTGTAGGGAGTGAAGGGAGTGTTTGGGTTATTGTCGTCACCGCTTCGATGGGAACAGGTGTAAAAGTCTCGGTAAAAGTTGCTGGAGGAGCCATTGGAGGCAATGATAGTAATTGCTCGGCCAGAGATGTCGGGGTCAGAGCTAGGAGCAATAACGCAGATATAAGCAACATCATCTGGGCCGTTGTGTGCTCGATCGCAACACAAGCTACGTAAAAGATAAATGTACAGAGAGAATAACCACAATGTTCATCTCCAAAGGAAGAAAAGACTGAAAAGGCAAATGGAAGTGTGCAAACGTGACTTTCGTTGTGGTTGAACCGCCCATTTGATTTAAGATTTGGCAAGCCTTGGCATCCAGGTAGCCTATGAGGTTGCCTCGGTTGCATTCAGGGATCCATGAATACGAGGTTACGAGGTGAGGTGCAGTACTTTGTATTGACCATAAGCTAGCGGCGTAGTCAATATGACGTTTGATCATCCACTTAATAGAAACAAGAGCCAGCTTTTGCAAATACAGTAGCACGAATCAAAAAATGGTTCTCCAGGCTCGAGCCAGGTTTAAGGGCTGAAAGATTACTTACGCGTATATAACGAACCCAGTTAGTAGCTAGCTGTGTTAAAGGCATTGTACAGTACAGTACAGTACCTCGGGCTTGAATTGTTCACCATTTGAAGTTCTGTTGCAGAGCGTTGTCTACACTGGAAGAACCCCGACGGTTGTATAATTAATAAAGGACAAAAGCTCACCGTCTCATTCGCGTAAAAATCGCCCAAAGTAGATAAAAGTAAATTTGTTTTTATCCCGTTCAAGGGACTATCTCGCTTAATATACCCCGCATTTCAGGGGAGCCAGGCCAGGCTGGTAAGCCAGAGAGGGGTGGTCAACAATCATAATATGAACTTCAGGTTTCTCATGTGCGCAAGTACAGTACTATACATAGACATGCTTGAAAGAGCTGACAAATATTTGTTTTAAGAAACAAGATGGCAACTAGTGTACTCCAATTTCTAGCTTAACGAGGCTTCAAAATAACATTAGCTAATATAGCAAACGTTGAGAAGATACGCAAATCGAGAGAGTCATTAACATCATACATCGCCAGTTTACTAAGAGCCATGACTACTACACCATGTCTCCGCCACCACCAATATAAGGGTCTCTTGTCCACCAGGAAGATGTGTTTCTTCTTCTTCTAGAGATAGTCCACTTTCTCAACATGCATATCTACCACTAGCTACCGACCGCCCAATAGAAGATCATTGAAAGCCCATATTGTGCATAATACTATAAGACCTCTTACGATCTTCCCAAAGTCCCCCCCCCCTCAAAACGAAACCCGCCCAAAATGCACTCTCCAAAACAATCATGAATACTTTTCTTTATGCTTAGCTTCTTTCCCCCCCCTTTCCCCCAAAATAATATCCATCACCGATTTCCCTCCCTCCCGCCTCTCGATTAACGTTCAAGCATCGATCGGCCGGCGAGTTTTACGCGTGGGGGAAAAGAAGCAAGGGAAGAAAATTCATCTCTCACTTTTTATTCTTCCCTTCCTTCCTCTTTTCATTTCTCGCAAAAAAAATGCTAGCAAGCTAAGGGAGCCAAAAAAAAAGAGAAAGACTAAGAGATCGAGATTAGGAGCATTAGGGGACTATGCTGACTATACCAATTATACAGACAAAATAACAGTTTTGCTCTTCAGAATATTAGTAGAAAAAGCTATGCTGAGTGAGTTGAGAGTTGAAGCGCTGATTCTTTTCTTCTTCTTCTTCTTTGGGGGTGGGAATTCGTAGTATAAGGGGGGTGTGAGAGATATTGGGACTGAGAAGAGGCAGAAGGAGAGAAAAAAGTGAATGGGATGGATGTGGCGAAAAATATGTATATTTATAATCCCCTTGGGAAAGTGTATGGTTATGTATGAAGGGCAAATCATATCCTATACATGAATTGTGATCAAGCGGAATGTCACCCGATATAAAATCGTTTTGAAGTTCTGAAATTTCATATACGATAACTTCTAACTTGTCTTCAAGACACTGACACGTCTAAGAATTCAAAGAGGCATCACAGAATTCGAAATTGAGGTCATATACATAGCATTGTCCTAATCCTAACGTTAAAAGCTTTGCTGTTCTCCACCAAACATATCGAACAATCCCAAACGCCACCACGCAAAACCGAGTCCAAATAATCCACTAAGCGGCAGCGGCCGCCGCAGCAGCTTGCATCAGGTTCTCGGCTGGCTGGGCTGGCTGAACACCAACACGCTCCTTGGATAGAAGATCAACTAGAAGAGGTGAAGGCTTGTTATCTTTGCCAACAGGGTACACCGCAGCGTTGTTCTTGTAGCGTTGAACGTTCTCGATATACAGGTCAAAGAGGTAAGACGAGTCCATTGGTCCTCCCTTGGCCTCGGGGTGGAATTGTGTTGAGAAAATTGGTCTGGTCTTGTGGATCATACCTATATATTATTAGTATTATTTCAAATATATTTAAGCTGGGTGTCTGTCGGTCTTACCCTCGTTACTGCCATCATTCAAGTTGACAAAGTACTCCTTGTACTCTTTGGGGAGGGTTGTGGTGTCAACTGCATAACCGTGGTTTTGACTGGTGATATGACATTGCCCAGTCGTCAAGTCCAAGGCTGGGATATTGTGGGCACGGTTTCCGTACTTGAGCTTGATAGTACGGGCACCGGCTGCTAGCGCGAGCAATTGATGTCCAAGACAGATACCAAAGATTGGGATTTGGGAGGTTTCCATCAATCGGGTCAAATGGTAGACGGTCTCTTGGCAGTGAGTTGGATCACCTGGTCCATTGGAAAGGAAAACACCGTCGAAGTGGTGAGCCACCTTGTGGATTGGGAAGTCGTATGGGAACACGGTAACACTGGCACCTCGGCTGACCAAGCTTCGCAAGATGTTCTCCTTAACACCGCAGTCGATCACGGCTACGTGCATATCACCATTGTGGGAGCTGACGTGGAATGGGGCCTTTGTGCTGACTTTCTTGACCAAGTTGATTTGTTCCGGGTCGACGAAGGCCTCGTCCTGATCGGCATCATATTCTTCTCCAATGGTGATTCTGGCCAAAGAAGAACCCTCCTCTCGCAAGAATGTGACAATGGCACGAGTATCAACACCAGAGATTGCTGGCACTCCCTCGCGAGCACACCACTCACTCAAGCTTTCTATAGCGGTCCAATGGCTGTATTTCTCAGCATAGTCTGCCACCACGACACCAACGCACTGGATGTTTGGGGATTCGAAGTATTTGAGAAGTCCGTGATCATCTCTAGCTGATGACGGCACACCGTAGTTGCCAATCAGCGGTTGGGTGAAAACCAGGATTTGACCGCGGTATGAGGGGTCGGTCATGGATTCGGGGTATCCAACGAGGGAGGTAGTAAAGACAGCTTCGCCGGAGATGTTGGATTTGGCTCCAAAGGACTTGCCGTGGAAAATTGGGCCATTCTGTCACCGAGTTAGCCCAAACTGGTGCCTCTCAATGTCAATTGAGTCCGTACCTTGATAGTGAACGTCGCCCGGTCATGGGAGACGGGAGTAGCCCGGGGACGGGTGGCTGGCATTGCACGTCCAGCACTTCCCTCCACTGTTGCCATGCATCGGGTTTGTTGAATGATTCGGCTGCGGATCATGAAGGCTGCTGGCTTCAACGCCGCAGGTTTCATGAATCTGCCAAACATATTGGGTGATTAGATCGAGGATCGAGGATTGAGTTGGTTTCGGGGTCGTTGTAGATATCTTTTCAGTTCACTGAAGCTTTCCAGATGTGATCTGTGGGTGGGTTAGTTAGACGCAGGCAAGCGGTGAGTAGTTGCACGGTGGGATTGCTGTGCTGTTCGGAGCTGTACCTGAAATATAATCCTGCCGCACGTTAGCAAACCTGCAATTGACCAAGTTGATGGCTTGTCGAGAGAGAGAGAGAGTCTCGAGGGTTGGGGAGGAAGCCAGAGTGCTGGGTGTTGATCTCTAGTTCCGTGGCCGTGGTCTTAGACCAGGACCAAAGATAAGAGCTTGAATGACTCTTTCCGGCCGCACGAAGGTTTTTGTTGATGAGGGGAATGGATCGGTGATAGCAAGATTGGTTGACATACCTGAGACGTGAAGACTGACGGGCGCCCACTCATACGCGCGACTTTTGGTATGAATTCCAACTTGGAGGAGAAAAAGGGGAGGGGAAGCGATGGGGTTTTGGGGTGTAATGCAAGATACAGAATCTTTAAGTGGGTGTGGTGGTGATGATTTTTGGGGGAGCTGGGGCTAGCATCATTTGCTGGGGGCGTGTGGAAAAAGATTGGATAAGACAGCAGATGATTGGCTACAATTGCAATTGTGGGCAATTGTGGGCAATTGTGGGCCGGGCAGAGCTGTTACTCGTTTTTTTTTCTTCTGCGGTCGCCGTCACCGCAGACTTTTCCTTCCTGCACCTGCTGAAGCCTGACGGGTGGCCGCCAGCGAGATCGGCCCCTATCCTATCCTATCTGTACTGTACTGTATATGTAATATGTAATATGTACTGTATATATGTATAATAAGATGTAATATGTATTGTATACTGCAGTAAGTAGACAACTACTATTTACTATTACTTATTACTTATTACTTATTACTTATTACTTATTACTTATTACTTATTACTTAATACTACTACTACTACTACTACTACTACTACTACTACTACTACTACTACTATTACAGTACTCCTCAGGTCCTGTACTGTACCCTCCTGTACTTCCGTCGGCTAATAATACATTGACTGGGTCTCTACCCTTACTTAACCCTTAACCTGTGTCCTGTGTCCTGCACCACACCTCCTGTGATCTGACGTCTCGCTTCTCTCTCCCCCTTCGTCACGTTTTATGCGAATGGAGAATTTTCATGGCTTGTCCTGGTCTTTGGTCGTGGATGGTCGTACCACCTTTCGCCTCCTCCTCCCCTCCCCTTCGTTCAAGGTTCAGTCACACAATTAATTGTGCTACATGAAAAAAACGCAAATCCACCCCACCGGTGATGTCGCTATTGCGGGGTATATTTGTGTGTGTACCAGGCCAGCCGGTTGACTACTACCTGTGTACAGTACATACATACTGGGAATGAAAAGTAAAATAAAAGTAAAATTTAAAGGTAAAATTTGAACTGATTAAAAAGCACGCCAAACCAATTATATAGGTTGGTAGAAGCCTTCCCTTTGTATGTATGAGACGATTTTGACGATCTCGCAATATCTGTCTGTGATAGAAGGCCATCTTCGAGCCTATGAAATGTTACAGGCATTAGGACAGGTGCAGTAGCTAGGAAAGTTAAAAGAAGAGAAAGAGAAAGAGAAAGAAGAAACCTCCCAAACAAATGGGTTATACATATGCATCCGCTGTAAAGTCGTTGATATTGATTGTCCCAGGCCATACATATTGACCAATGTTGCGGATAGTGGCTTTAAATTTCTTTGAAGGTTATCCTCGACCAACATCCTATTATATTCACCAGCCTTCGTTTGCTTCATATGAGAACTTTATTTCTATGAGTTTGAGGGTTCATCCTCCACGTACCGCACATGTAACTCAACTGAGAGATATGTTATGTGTTTCATGGTGGAGCGTTAGGTGGCATATCACGAGGTTACCCACCCCAGACAAGACAGGTGTAAGAAGGATAATAATGCATATGTACATTGGTCTATCATACACACGTTATATCGCACCCAGTTCCTTCAGCTTGGCAATCATGCCATCCACGTCCGCCACCTTACCACCGCCTTGCCTTGTAGGAGGTTCTACAATAGTTAGCTTCATCCGAAAATCGGCATATATCAAAACTCACCAGTAACCTTAAGAGTCTTCAGTCTCTTCGAAACATCAACCCCCAAATCCCCGACACTTAGCTTCTCAATCTTCTTCTTCTTCGCCTTCATAATATTCGGTAAGCTCGCATATCTCGGTTCGTTTAATCTCAAATCCGTCGTAATAATCATGGGCAACTTCGCCTGTATCGTCTCGGTTCCTCCATCAACCTCCTGGCTAACTTGCACCTTGTCCCCTACAAAGGACACCTTACTTGCCTGCGTGGCTTGTGGCCATCCCAACAACCCAGCGAGCATTTGACCGGTCTGTCCACTGTCATCATCAATGCTCTGTTTCCCCAGCACCACCAGATTGATCTTCTCCTTCTCCACCACCGCTTTCAACAGCTTTGCAATCCCCAGCGGCTCGATCTCCTCCCCATCTTTGACTTCGACGTGAATACTACGGTCGGCACCCATAGCCATAGCCGTTCGCAGAATATCAGCAGCCTTGGGGGGCCCGCAGGAGAACGCTACGATATCCTCCACACCACCGGGATAGGATTTCTTTTCGCGGATCCGGACGGACTCTTCAATGGAGAGTTCGTCAAAGGGGTTCATGCTGTGTTTGACACCGGCCGTCTCGACTGCCGTCTGGGCTTTGTTGACTCGGGGCTTGACCTACAATTACTTAACTTTAGCTAATGAACAATCGGGAGGGAGTAGACAATCGAGTTCTGCAATTGGGGCATATACTGACCGCATAGTCAATAACCCGCTTGACGGGCACGAGAATCCTTAATGCAGCCATAATTTGTATGTAGTATGGAATTTGGATTTCAACTTTCGGACGGTTGGAGCTCCATCATAGACTCAAGCTTCCCGTCGGGTACGGGCCCACTCCATCAATAGCCGAGGGTAGACGTAAATAGCACGTGATCATATATTCTTATCAGTTTACAATACCAATTGAGTGAAGTGAACATGGTTGATAATATGACTGAAACCCAAAAACATAATAACAGTATATTGTTTGAATTTCCAAGGTACAATTAAACGCTTCATATTCTTCTGGGGTTTTCAATGTTAGGTGCGAAGGTCTATGCGGCATTGAATGGTGAAAGACGAAAACGGCTCAGGAAGAAAGTTGATCCGCTCCGAACTTTTTCCTGGATGGTCACGTCAAGCGCAACCGCGTTTTTTTGCCGTGCATTGCTTTCATGCAGTACATATTTTGATGCAAACAAAGCCCAAAGCCCAACCTACATATTTCTCAACCACCCTCCTACCACCATGCCCTTTTGTTTGACCTGCTCAAACACCATACATTATGACTGATTGGAATAAATTAAAGGTCGTAGACCTGCGAGCCGAGCTGAAGTCCAGGGGACTCGTCCAGACGGGATTAAAGCCTGCTTTGGTCGCGAGACTTCAAGAGGCGGACAACGTTGGCGATGGATCTGAGAGCGAGGCAACCGCTCAGGATGACAGCCTGAAGATTGATGGGAGTGCTGCGACGTCGCCTGAGACTATCTCGCCCACTAGACCGGCCGACTCAAACACGACTCTTCCAGAGGAGTCGCCTTCCTTGGAGACGAGTTCTGAACAACCATTACCCTCAAAGCAATCATCTTCACCTTCGCCACCGGAGAAAGAACAGCTTCCAATTACTCAAGTGTCTGCCGATGCAGTAATAGCACCAGTCGACCAGATTGAACCTTCTGTCGATATCTCAAACATAAATGGTGTCCAGACTTCCGAGACTCTAGCACAAACTAATGCGCATGGATCTGCCCTTCCTTCTGTCGAACCACAAGAAGCGATTGCGGACCGGCAAAAGCGCAAACGGAGATCAGAGAGTCCGCCGATTTCAACTCAAGATGTACGAAAGCGAGCGCGTCAAGACGAGGCTGAATCGCATAACGATATCAAACTGGGAGAAGATGTCATTTTGGCAGATAGAAATGACGAGATAGACTCCGAAGAACCAACTACTGCGAATTTGGAGGTGGAACCGAACAATGAGCAGATTGCGCCAGATGGAGAAGCGGTGGATGGTGGTAACGATCAGATTGATGAATCCCACTCACGTCCTCGGGACTCCCGATTTAAGGACCTCTTCTCAGCGCAGGCATCGGCAGAACAGCCAAAGACGGGAGAATCCTCATTAGAGGTGAAAGAGAGTGAGCCAGAGAGAAGCGTGTCTCCAGCCATACATCCAGCAACTGCAGCCCTATACATTCGCGACTTCATGCGTCCTCTTAACCCCCAAGTTCTCAAGGCACATCTTGTGAACCTGGCAACTTCCCCCGGCCAAGAAGCAGACGCAGACGTTGTTACTGCCTTCCACCTCGACTCAATACGCACCCATGCATTTATTTCATTTACAAATACTGCCTCAGCATCTCGTGTCAGATCTTCGCTACATAACCTAACCTGGCCTGATGAGCGCAATCGCAAACCACTATGGGTTGACTTTATCCCGGCAAACAAGGTCACAGAATGGATTGCAGAAGAGGAATCTACTAAAGCTGAAGGACGTGGAGCACTCAAATGGGAGGTTATTTATGATGTTGATGACGACCGTAATGTCACGGCTCATCTTGAAATCCAGGATGGAGGAAGTGGTATACATCCCAGACCGCAGTCAGCTCGTAACCCATCCATCTCTGGAAGTAGTCAGGCACCGGTAGCACCAAGAAACTTCGACGATGTACCCACAGGACCACGCGCATTTCACCAGGAGGCCGCTTTAGCGGCGAGATCTGTTATTACAAACACCGATACGATTGATCAGCTTTTCAACTTCACTGAGGCACAGCCTAAATTATATTGGAAGGCTGTTAGTAAAACCTTGGCTGATAGTCGCCGAGACCATCTAGAGGAGATAACTTCAAAGTCCTATGATCGTCTTGTCAGACCTGGAACAGAGATCAACCGGTATACGTTCGAGGACGGTGCTAAACTGGTTGATCGTGGTGTAGAGCTATTCCCGGGTCTTAGACCACCGGTTGGATTCCGAGGACCAACTTTCGATGGTCCTGGGAGTCGAGGCCCAAGGGGCGGAGGCCCAAGGGGTGGAGGTCCAAGGGGTGGAGGTTTTGAACGTCGGGGTGGTTACGGCGGACCACCAAGACGGGGAAACTATGATAGCTACAGAGGAGGTGGAGGTGGTGGAGGCGGAGGCGGAGGTCGAAGATTTGAAGGAAGATATGATGGGCGCTATTGAGACGACCTAGGCGCTCGGCTTTCGCAACAATCTCTTGAACTATGGAGTTTTTAAAGGCAGAATTTGTACGGTGGGAATCCCTCGGATGGGACAAGCATCTGCTGCATATTGTAGAATTATGTTATGATAGAGGAGGCTTCTTAGATGGTGATACCCACAGGAGAATGGTCTCCATCACTTTAAATGAAATTATGATATGCTCATCTCACGTCTATTTAAGGGTGACATCATAGGTACCCAGTTGCGTCATGACAAAGGGGGCTCGCTTACCCCTTATTCGATTCTGCTCACCTTTTGTGTTGGTGGAAAATACAAATTCTCAGAGACGTGCTATGAGCTGCATCGAGGAGTTCCATATCGAAGCTTCATGAAATAGCATAAGGGTCACACGGACATGGGTAGACTTGAAAACAACAAACCTTATAACAGAAAAGATGATAAATGTATGTATGGCAATGTTTTTGACATACGATATGATATATAGCTATAGCCCCGATCCCGTAAACTGTACGATCATGTTATTACATCTACCAAATCACATATCACATATCCCATATCCATAAGCCGATCGCAACATCTCCATCTTATTGGTTCAGATGTAGCTTCTATCAAAGGTGAGGTTACCGCAGCTTCGACTGTTCTTAGCTCGTCTTTTATTTTATTTTTTGACATGTTTGCTGGCCTATCGGATCATAGTTCTTTCTCGGTCTTTTGGGCTTGAAAGATATAATCTGCACCGGATTGAAGAAAAAGCTTAACGATATTGTAATATTGTAGATCCCATGGCGAATATACAACGTTAGCGCAACTCGAAATGTGATTCAATCAGCTGACTTGGTATTCTTTGCAAACCCGAGGCTTCAGGGTGTAGATGCGCCGGGATTTCTAGAAGACTTCTTCGAGAAGCCACCCGCTTCAACTGTCGTTCTAATTAAGATGTCAATGATGGGATCACTATTATAGCTATAGCCTTCTCATCTTGCTCATTATAGCTCTGTCTTTCTGTAGGTGCCTGAATCTATAATTGTGGCGCATATAAATTGATCCAATCTACAATTTTAGAGTGAGTGAATTGGGTAGTGGTTCTGGTATATCTGAATGCTAATTATAGTATTTACAAGAACGCGGGGAAGAATTTCGGAGTGGGGTAGTTTTGCGGCTGAAAATCACGTTTTCGCACTAGTCAAAGGCATGGCTGTAGCTCCATACATAAGTTTAACATACTATATTGTACTGCGCCAAAAAGCACCGCTCAGTTCTCGCACCTCAATCAAGGTGCACAAATAAACAATGTCACACCTCTCCAATCCTCTTGCAACTGTAGAGCAGGTCTACACTTGCAGTCAACGAAAGTCCCTCCCAGATGAGTTACGAGACAGCATCCTCTTCTACACTGCCCGTTTAACCCAAGCCGCTGGCATTCTCCTTCGCCTGTCTCAAGACATTACCGCGCAAGCAAACATCCTACTCTTCCGCTACTACCTCATAGATGATGTTATGAACCATGAATTTAGCGTATATCCCCCCTTCCTTATCCCCAATTGCTGCAAACACCTATACTCCGACTATTGTACAGCTACTAACCCTTCATGCATAGGACATCTCAGCAGCAACCATCTACTTCACCGCCAAAATCTCCGCCTCGCCCCGTTCTCTCCGCAGCATCACGAACGTCTACAGCTATCTCCTCTCCTCCAGCTCGCCCCTCTC
>Ga0247734_1001979_pt1 | contig 14375 bp, 9 predicted proteins | sample UWRJL103311B2_FD_180933 | JGI IMG/M metagenome (GOLD analysis project Ga0247734, IMG submission 180933) | Plant litter microbial communities from Arlington Agricultural Research Station in Wisconsin, United States - UWRJ-L103-311B-2 | ecosystem: Environmental > Terrestrial > Plant litter >... | reverse complement strand
TCAGGAAATCCTCCATGATGTCCATAATAGCAGTCATCTGGAAGAACATGAGAACTCTGTGACCTGTCGCCTGGTATTTAGGGAGAACCCGATCAAGGAGTTCAAATTTACCGGCTGTGCGCCACAGGAGGTCGTTGCTGGTACTGGCAGGATTCATTTGATTTTCAACCTCATCAAAAACAAAGGGATGGTTGCAAAGCTTCCGCAGTTGCATAATCATGTTGCTAAGACCACGAGCGCCAGTCTTTCCACCCTTTCCGTCACTGACAACAAGTTTGTTGTGCGTAACCATCTGCTTGTATAGCCGAGCCTGAAGAGCGGAGAATTTGCACTTGATGACTTTCTCGGTTTTGTCAGGTAAGTCCTTCTCGACATCTTTCTTGAGACGACGTAACAAGAAAGGTCGCAAAACCTTGTGTAGACGACGAATAACGAGAATTTGTTCTTCTTCCGTAAGCTCCATCTTGTCTTGTCCACCAGTGTTCGCAAATGGGGTATTGAACCATTCGTCAAAGGACTTAACAGACTTGAAAATTGTAGGCAGAACGAAGTTGAGAAGTGCCCACAATTCAGGAAGGTTATTTTGCAGAGGGGTTCCCGTGAGAATGAGACGATAGCGGGTTGCATAATATTGAGTAAGGGTAGCACTAAGCTTCGAAGATGCGTTCTTCATTCTATGACCCTCGTCGATAATCATGTGAATCCATTTGATCTTACTCAATACCGGTCGGTCCTTGATGATGTATTCATAGGTGGTCAAGAGGACTTGGAAGTTTCCATATCGAATCTGCGACTGTTGCATCTTACGTGTATTTGGTGGACCCTTGTAGACGATCTTAACAATGGATGGAGCCCACTTTTCGAACTCAAGTGTCCAATTTGTTAAGGTACTGAGAGGTACGATAACCAGGAAAGGTCCATTTTGTTTCTTTGTCTCGATGAGGTAGGTGATCAGACTGATCGTCTGAATTGTCTTACCGAGACCCATCTCATCGGCAAGAATACCGTTCAGGTTGTTGTTGTAGAGTGAAATCATCCATTGCAGTCCCTTGAGTTGGTATTCCTTCAATGTACCACCAACCAAGATGCTGGGCTGAGTATTGACCTCTTCCTTGATACGATGAGCAACAGCATAGTAATCAATCTTGCGACTGTCAACTTCTTCTTCCTCCTCATCAGAGTCGTCATCGATAAGGAACTCGTCGGCATGGCTTCCATAGCGCTCCGCGGCCTTCTTCTGCTGTGCCTTGACGGATGCAGCAAGTTGAGACAAGAAGCCATCGGTTTGACGGAGAAGGTGTGTAATACGGGTATCCTTTGCTTGGTCGAGCAGCGCCAAGTATGCCTCTTCATTGTTGTTCTTCAAAGCTTGGAGACGTGCCTTAGCAGTTCTTTCGATTCTCTTCTGTTCTTCCTTCTCGATGGTCTGATGTTGTACTTGCATCAAACGACCCAACTTCTGCACCTTAAGCCTCTGGTTCGAGGCAGCGACAGCGACTTCTCGGGCATGGTTGAGCACTGTTTGGAGGTAGTCCGTGTGCTTCTTCTTTTCTCGAGTCTCACGAGCATCACGTTGCTGCTTCTCGAGTTTCTCGGTGATACGTGCCTCGCGTAAGGATTGTTTTTTCGTTCGCCTATAATGACTCCGATTGGCAGTCATGGCAAGGTTATCATACTGAATCATCTGCCGACCGACCTTCTCCCGCATCGATTGTTGCTTAGCATAAAGTCCTAGCATCTTCATCTCGATCAGGGTCTTAAGTCTTAACGAATCGTCTGGCACGACGTCCTCTTCTCGAGTTTCCCAATGCGCCGTGTTTGCGGCAATTGACCGAAGTTCCGTATAGCGAGCTTTCATCCGATTATGGATGATCAGTTCTCGCTCACCCCGAATCTTCTCAATATCAACACCAGATGGCATAACACTGGGAATCATGGGTCGTCTTTCTCGAATCTTATGATCAGAGTAGCTAATTGTTTTTTCAATGTCTGCATAGGGAGGTTTGAATCCGGTATATTCGTGCTGTTTCAAAACAGCAGAGGCCTTGAGCTTCGAAGGTCCCTCCTTTACCAATCCATTGGACACGGGCTCCCCATCTTCAGAAGTTGTAACCGTAGCCGTAGCTTGTTCGAAGGCTGCCGAAAGTTTCTTCTGCTGAATCGTAAATAGCGATTGCTGAACATTCTGTGGGATACCCTGGTTTTTTGACAAACATTTGAAGGCAAAAATCTGATTCTTGAGTATCGTCAATTGCTCTTGTGAGAAGTAACCACTGCCGGCTGGTGTGTTGCGTTGTACACCTCCCTTTGGCGCTGACTGGCTAGGATTCGAGGTAGGAACCGTCGCGGTAGAGGATATGGGGGTTTGGATGGTAGGGGATGAATTCGTGGGGCCAGAAGGTCTTGTGCCATTGGCAGTATTGGTATTATGCTGGCCCAATGATTGTTGGTGTTGATACATGCGCTGCTGCTGTTGTACCTGGGCAAGAACTCGCTGGATTTTGAGCAGCTCTGGGTCATTTTCGGGAACACCTGAGTCCTTCATCTGCTTGTATTTCTATACGACGTCAGCAGAGATCATTCCAATGGCCCCAGATACTTGGGGGATTGAGGAGAGGAGAGATGTACACTAAACATTTGTCGCATCTGATCAGCATTGCCTGGAATGAAACTTCCCGGCTGCTGTACAGCTGGGGCAGGTTGGACCGACGCCATAGCTGCTGGATATGATATTAAGAGTGGTAGTGAGCTTTAACTCGAGAGAATACTCCTATGCATGTAAAGGAGCCAGCCTTGCGCATTAGACCTCAGACAGGCCGAGGTGTGGGCGCAACAGCGGTGGACGAAGAAATTACGCGATTTGCGTGGTTGGCAGACCAGATGTGAAGACGTGGTAGATACAAGTCGGCGCGGCGTATCTTGTTGATGCTCTCAGCTTTTTTTTGAGATGGAGCTCGACTTGGCGCAGAGTGAACTGCGGCTTTGGTAATTGACGAGCGCGAGTGAAGCTGATGTTCCAGTTGGAGGATGAAGGCAGCCTAATGGGGGCGACAGCCGAATCACAAACACGGCGCGGTGTTGCGGGCGTGTTTGTCGCGTGGGACACGATGTGGAGGGGTTTGGATTGTTAAGGGGGGTGATGGTGGATTGGCGACGGAAGCGGTTCTTCGACGTTGCGCGTTTGGATTTTGGAGAGATGAGTTTTGGTGAGGTGGACAGACCGCAGCAGGCTCACCCGCCAGTTGGTGTATTTTTCAGAATGACCAAGTGGGGCCCGCTGACTAAGCAAACGAGAATAAAGTCACGTGTATGTCATCTCCCGACGACGACTTGCAATTGCTCCTAAATTGGCCATGATCAAGAGACAGCTTGTATTGTTTAAAATGCTAATATTCAACATCGAGGGAGTTTTCTTGCTTATCAGATTCATTAGATAGTGTTCGATACAATGAGGGTGGGATTTTATTTGCTGATACATTCATTTTATGCCCTTTACAATGCTCTATAAACTAAGCGAGCAGCTACGTCTTCCTCTAATTAATTGTAAACGTTTACAGGTGAATACTCGTTTCTTCAGCCTTCTTCTTTTACTTGTTATTGCATTGGTACAATATATGCTATGCCTGCGGAGCACGTATAAACAAATGCCGGGGATAAAATTGCTAGTCTGGGTTTGCCCATGTGTCAACCCATCGTTTCTAATCACGGAAGGGTTGCCCTGCAGCTCACTAACCGGTAGTGTAAATCTATGACAGAAAGTTGACTTAGAGACACTATGAATATTTTCATGTTCTCGGTCACGCAATTCAATATTACGCATTCAAACTGTCCCCCCTGTCCCTCTTGCTATCCTGACTGGATTGTATAGTCTTCTCACAGGTGTTGGGCGGGGACAATTTGAATTGGCAGGTCCTTATACGAAACCTTTACAAGACAAGCATTAGGAAAGCACTTTAGAAGACTAGCAAGATACCGTCTTTCATCTAGGAAAATCACCACAAAGTGGATTGCTTGGGAAACTGCAGATTTTATATTTGGCTAAGAAGCTACCAGGTGGATTCCTCTTTTAGACAGATTATGAGTTAGCAATATATCATCTACTCAAAGAGAAATGTCTATTTATAGTAGGTACTTTCCGGCAAAAGCTGGGCGGTTTAAGAAATATATCGTATATAGACTTGTGCAGAGAACATTCGTCCGGTGGTGTACGGCATGCCCTACCGGCTTTGCATTTATTATATTCACTTAACATCAATAACCCGATTCGGTTTTCCAGGCCCCACCCTCATACTTGCTTCAGTTTACATCTATTCACCTAGTCATGTACCAAGACCAGGCGAGACCAGGCGAGGCCAGTCAGTATGTATTTGACAATTTCTTTTGGCCACTTCATTTCTATACCCCTCACAACTGAACTTAGCAGACCACCAAAGCTGTCAAACGAAACAGAGAATAAGAATCGCCATTGACAATCATCATGCAGCAATAACACAATTCCTGGATTAGTGCTGTTTCAACAGGCCACTGTGATTGTCCATGCTACAAGTGCCAAAGTCTTCCAGATAGCGGATATATCCTCGATTCGCAGGAAATCAAGGATGCGCAAGATCTGGAGTGTGAAACATATGACCGAGAATGCAACCATACACAGCAAGTAGGCCAGTTGTAAGTTGGGCTGTCGTCTCGATGTTCAATATACCACCGTGCTAACCCAACTTTCCCCCTAAAGGATTATCCACTCTCCGGATATGGTATGTCTTGTTGTTAGGATGAGAAAGAAGAAGATCTACTGTCACAGCCTCCTGCTGGCTTTCTACTCTGGGTACTTCAACGGCAAATTTAACTCGGGATCGGGCGAGTCACAAACCAGCGAGTTCGTCGTCATGTGGGACTTTGATGCTGAGGCCATGGATATCTTCGTAGCCTGGGCGTACACGGGTCACATTGTCGAGGGCAAGATAGCTGGCGTAAAGCTGTGGGTGCTCGGAGACCGACTCCTTTCGCCACTGTTCACCAACGAGGTGATGTATCTCCTCATTTCGCTGTATCACTTGGAGATCACCAACGCCCTCGATGTCGGTTATGCCATGCGCAGTACTGCGGAGAATTCGAAGTTGAGAATTTACATGAAGGACTTGTTCGCGTGGGGAAATGACATTCGGGAATTCAAGAGACTTAGGGACCGGGATCCAGATGATGATGATAAGGCTGTCCCGGATTATCTGAAAGACAGAGTCAAGGACTGGTCCGTTCTCCTCAAAGAGGGCGGAGACTTCATCCTAGAAGTGTTGATACTCGGGTTCAACAGGGCAGATGCAACTACGAAGGATCTGCCAAGCTATTGGCGCAATCAAAAGAAGTACCTTAAGCCCTATGATAAGAGATCGGCCAAAGACTTCATCAGGGACAAGCCACGAACTGGTACTTAATGAGTGTTGTTAAGAGCCATGTATAGAAGGGCCTAGATGGGGGCAGTGGGCGACTTGGAAGAGTGGAGCACGATAACTCATCGAAATCCAGCACATACTTAGAGGAGACGAGATTTACCCCAAAGCAAGGACGACAGAATTGAGCTTCTAATGGGCAATAGAAACTTAATTAACTTCTCTAAAAATAAGAGATTTAGAGAAATATGATCCCTCTGATTTTCAACAACCAGATAACTCTGCCCATTAAACATAAAGCAATAGAAACTTAATCGACTTCTCTATAAAAATAAAAAAATAGAAGATTTAAAAAAATATATTCCCTCTAATTTTTTCAACAACCAGATAATTCTGCCCATTAAACATTACATCTTTGTGTGTGTTTCCTTTTCCTTTTTCTTTTTCTTCTCCCCCCCCCCCTTCTAAAATCGGGTAAAGTTTGGATTTGACGTACCAATACCGTACATAATTGCCTATGTATGTATTTGATCGGAAAATCTGAGATGTGACAGACGATCAACCCGCCAACCTCGCTTAAAATAGGGGTAAAATAAAAGAGTAGGCTGTTTAGAATTCTTCTTGAGAGAGAGAGAGAGAGAGAGAGAGAGAGAGAGAGAGAGAGAGAGAGAGAGAGAGAGTCACAGTATTACGAAGGATGATGTTGGACACACGCTGGGCAATAAGTAGTCAGTCATATATACCTTGGATCTTGTCCTTGGGTATATTTTAATTTTTTGGTTTCCCCCTTTTTGTATCACAATAATTTTTGAAAGAGCGGTAGTAATATCTATCAACTTTCACGATAAAAATCTTTTAGAAAATTGAAACGGCAGCCTCAATATTAACAATTGCAGATCATCATAGATTCTGAATCTGTTTGTTTCATCTAGGCATCCTGCATGTACAGCTTTCTCTATGTTAATCATTTGTCACACACAGCACGACCTTGCCTTCCCCTCCCATCGCTAAAGCCCATCCCCCGAGGGTAAACAAATGCTATCCCTGATATAGTGCCTGTAGTAAACGCCCCGAAAATGCAGGATATCAATCCACCAACTTAAACCTAGCGCCTATTTCGCAAGAAGACTTGTAGATACGATGCCAATCCCTTTCTCTCGGTAGACGTTGCCATAGATTTGATAAAGTCGGTTCCGTCTATGCCCATGGATGGAAAGAACGAACCATGCAGATGCTGGACGAACATGTCTCCCGTCTTCATGTAGATGGTTTGTTCTAGGCCAGCGATTTCATTCAAGACTTGCTTAGCTTGAGCGTCGTTTGATGGCAAAAACGTTGGTTCGCTTAACACTGCCCAGCAAATCGGGTGGAATCTCTCGATGAGGAAACGATCGAAACCAGGGAAAGCCGGTGATGGAGGAGCCGAGGAAGAAATATCAGTTTTTCCGAGCGTGGCGATGTTAGGCCCACCCCAGAGATCTGCCATACGTGTAATAACAGAGAACGCTAGCCGACTTGCTGCAAGGTTTCCTTGGCCAGCAGTGACAGTTTTGGCTAAAGTTGTCACTGATTCAATAAGGGTCTCGAAGAAACCCTGGTTTCTGTCACTAACGAGAACAGCACCAAGGTCGTTATTGAGAATAATCTGAACAAAGGTGAGATATTCTCGGCGAAGTTCAGCAAGCTGAATCTCATCGTCAGTGCCAGTGATTGGCTCAGCTAAGCCAGCAAAAACTAGCTGGAAGAGAGGAGTAAGGAGGGAATCGAGAACTGTGTAGATCTCCTTCTTGAATCCGAATACGACCTGGTCCAGCAAGCGCAGGAACATGGCCATCTCGTCTTTTGAAGAGCTCTGAGAGAGAAGCCCATCAATCCAGCGTGGGAGAAGAGGCAGCATTCCAATACCCATAACCCCCATTAATCTACTAAAGGCAGATCTGCTAGCCGTACGAATATCCGAAGATGATCTGAGGGCTTCAAGAGCGATAAGGATAGCCTCCGATGCACGGCTGAACTCCTCAGTGACTTCCTTGATAGGTGCATGATGAGCTGTTGCGGAATTTCCAGGTGTCCAGTCTGAAAATCCATGTGCCAAAGTTCCAAGTGCCATTACAACATGATGTATCTGCAGGATAGCTTGTGCATCTCCGGCCTTTGCAGCAGGCAACCCTTTTTCAATCTCCGAGAACAAGGGATCCATGATAGAACGAGCATATAGAATCTGCTTCTCAGCTGGAATAGTTGCTTCAGAAGAGATAGTGCCAATAGCTTCAAATAGATAAAGTTGGCCGTTAAAGGTAGCATCAGCAGAATGGTCACTTTGTTCTGATGACATATCATCTTCAGATGTATCCTCTTGGACCTCAGCATGGATAGGTAATAGATCGCCAATGGATTTGATCACAGTCTCGGCAACGTTGCCGACGTGAGCTCTTAAGTGTTTGACAAACTTGAAAAAGAGATACCAGGAGCGGGTACGAACTCTGATGTGCTGGTGGTGAACAAGCTGAACAAATTGCTCAAGAACTTGTGGGATATAACTCGTCTGCGTCTCAAAAAAGCTACAGTATCGAACACAAATCTCCATATATTGAAGCTGAATGGCAGGGTGGGCAAATGATGCGATGCCTAGAACAAAAGTTAGTCCAGTTTGATAAAACACCGGCGATGGGGCGTCAGAAAGCAGGAACCAGAGCAACGTGAAATTCAGCTAAATATGCAAACCTTTGACACATTTCCAAATGGCGTAAAAACGAAGTCGGCTAGACTCTCCAAATTTTAGGGCCTGAATGAAAATGGAATTTGAGTGTGCCAAAGTTTGATACAATAGCGAGCTCTCGCTGATCTGGATACTGATAATGAAATCTCCTTTTAAGCTTACCGGACTCGACCATCTTCGCCATCATGATAATGAGACGTTCCGCTGCGACTCCGGATGGTTGGCTCTTTGTGTAAAGACCTCCATTGGGAACAGTAAGTTCCCCAAATAAGTACATCTCATGGAGGGCCAAGTCGAGATCTCGCCAATCCATCTGACCACCTTGTTGACTAAGTTTTTGGAACGTGTTTCCGACGAGGTTGCTCAAAATATCAACATAGAGGGCTTCATCGACAGCTGATACACTCTTTTGAAGTACCTGCAATCGTTTCCGAAGTTCCTGGAATTCTGCTTCGTCTGTTTGCTCATCCTCACTTCCCCAATCTGACGTCTCGTCATATCTCATTTTCTGAATTATCGCATTTAATATTGGTGACAACATGGCGGAATATACAGGAGGCAAAGGTTTAGCTTTTCGAAGAAACGTTAGCAGATCAGTCATGGATGGTATAACCTGAGAGCAAACTTCGTCGTAATCGTCCGAGAAGAATCGTAATAGGTGTGGCAGGAAGGTTTGGAGAAGTTGTTCTGCTTGGACCTGGAGCACGAGGAAATTAGTGATGTTTCTCCACAATAATGGTGTCTCAACATCTTAAAGACTATAAGACAATGGATTGATCACGTACTCGAGTTTGCGTCTCTGCTTTCGTATCCTCTAAGACTCTGACTATATCTGCGGTCGTATTGTTGACTAGTTTTGCAATAGATTCCGCGAGATCAACATCATAACTAGACGTTGACCGTAGTTGGCTCATATTTGGGCTCGCTACAAGCTGGGAGACGAGGATGCCCAAGTTCAAGATTTCCATCAGGCGGATTTTGTCAGCGGACTTCATTTTTTTGCCTACAATCTCGGTAATTGTATTGATAGCGGCAGCTCGAACTCTGTCCTCTGCAGTTGGACCGCCAGGACCTTCACGACCGACTAGGGAGAAAAGAAGGTTCAGAGTCTCCTCATTGACGACCAGTGATATATCAATCCAATCGACCCATTTTCCGATCACTTTTAGGGTTAGTTCGATAATGGAATCCTCCCGCCCTTGCCATGTCTTAAGAATTTGTTGCCAGGATGCTGCAATCTTCTGTGCATCACGAGCTCGTAGCAAGTCCTTTAGTTCTGTGTTGCGTTTCCCGTTTGAAGAGGCAGTTGTAATATGAGCATCAGCAATTTCATCATGAACCGAATCCAGCAACCGAAGGAAAAAAACCACGCCAGTGAAGTTGAAGCTATCCCCCGACCCTGCTTGTGAACTTGTCAGGGCCAAGAAGTCATCGAAGAATGTTCCCCAGCTATCCTTATATAATGAGACAAACAGGAGCGTCATGGTATGTGAGAGTTTATTCTGAAGACTAGCAGCGTCCAAATCTGGATTGCTCTGCCCATTGACTTGGCCATATGTTCGTCTGATGTATTCCAGCAAGCTCTCCTTGATATGATTCAAAGTGGGGACATCAAGCTGTTGACTTTGAAAGGCATGATTCACCACATCCAAAGAGACCAAGCGGACCACCTCCGGAGCTTTTGGAGTTCGGGTGAAGAGCGTGAGACATGCTTGCGGGCCGGATGGGTCCGTTCGAAGTTGGTTGATGAATTCGAAGGCTTGTGCTTTAAGCTCTTGGTTGGAGTTTGGGTTCCAGGCTATCTGAATGGCATTTTCTACCTGCAGAATAGGGGTTAGCAACCGGTGATGCAGAAGCTGGCGGCATGTAATAGCAGGCCAAGTAAACGGTTTTTGCTCGGTAAAAAGTGGCAGCAACGCTCAAATAACGTACTTGCGACTCCATATCTATCCTGACCTCCCAAATACAGCTCCAAGAAGCTTGCAGATCTGCCCCGAGTGCTTGTGTATACTGCTATTGTGTTTGCAGTGTCGGATCTGTTGCACTATGGCATGCTTTGTGACTCTGCTATTGAGTCATTTCTGGACGAGGGTAGGCCCCAAAATATACTGTAGTTTATGATGTAAGAAGTGTAAACCAGGCTGCGGTGAGAGGTGCGAGGTGAATGTGAATGCCCTTGTATAAATTCCGTTGCTAGGCTGAAGTGTGTTGTCAAAAACGTACCGGTGTGGGACAACCCCACCATCATATCCGAGATGCTTTTCAGCCTTGAGGTAAACCGTCACGTGCCCATACTATTTAGATATTACTGGATTGGATTAGTGGCACTAGTGTTCTTTATATCGTAGATTTGCAAGATAGGATCAACTCTATTGTGTCAAGGTCTGTGGTCGAATTTAAAATTCGCAGAAAGTATTGATCAGTGTGGGTTGTTCGACCGTAAAGTTAGTTTTTAAGTAGCTAACTAAGATCCTACGAGATCGGGGTTTCAATGGTTTATTTATTCCTTGATCTGCAAGAACATTGCTCATTATTGTACTTGAATGTATCATGAAGATTGATTGGCACAAGTGGAGAGTGCGTATGCTAGATTCTGCAAAGTGTCACTTATTGCTCCAGGCACATTGAAGAATCGCATGTTTAATCCATCATAAATTCTCTACAGTGTTCATACTATTTTACCATTATCCCTATCCATTTTCTTCAGACCAGGTATGATGATAGCCCAAGCAATCGGAAAGAACGCCGGCAAATGAGTTGATATGTCTATCCCTCCACTCTATAAGACGCCAAATCTGCTGAACAGTGACCTGAAGCCACGGATGCAGATATAAACCGAGGTCAGTATAATAGTCATAACTATGAGAAGATCCAATGGAAGGAAGACGCCGGCGAGCAAGAACCCCATTCCCAGTCTACGAAACCACCATAGTTGCTCCTCCGAGATCTGGTTTCTTGCTGTTGTTGACGGCGGCACTTTCCAGTTTTTGTTGTTCTTGTCTGGATTGGGATGGTGGGATGGTGATGACGGTACTTGAGGATCTTCCTCGTCTTCCTGTCACTGAAAGTTGAAGCCGCCCGGGAAACCTTGGGGTGCTCCTCGTCGCCCTCCGGGCATGCCTCCACCGAAACCACCTCCACGACCACCTCCTCCACCGCCCATTTGAGCACCAAACATTTGCATAAGGATCTCAGGGTCAATTTGCATGCCGCCACCACCCATGCCTCCCATCCCACCTCCGCCAAAGCCTTCCATTGGGTCAATGAGATCCTCGCCACTGTCGTACCGAGCACGTTTTCTATTTGACGTTAGTATATATGCATTGCATTGAAGATGCGCATGTGACTTACTCAGGATCACTCAGGGTCTCATAGGACTCTCCAATATCCTTGAATCGAGCTGCAGCATCCTCATCACCGGGATTCTTATCAGGATGATGGATGATAGCCGCCTTTCGGTAAGCCTTTTTGATCTGATTGTCATCTGCATCCTTCTCGACACCAAGAATCTTGTAGTAGTCCTTTCGCTTGCTCTTCTTTAACTCCATCTCAGCTCTTCGAACTTCCTTGGCCATGCCTGCATCTTGTGGATCAGCTTCAGCCAATGCTTTAAGCTCACGAACTGCTTCTTCCCAGTTGCCTGACTGGCCGAGTGCGGTGGCCTTGGTCTTCTTTGCCTTTGTGTATGAGGGGTCCATCGCGATTGCCTTCTCACAATCCTCGATAGCACCAGAGTAGTCCTTTAGCTGAATGCGGCATAGTGCACGGTTCCCGAGAATCTTGGAGTTTGTCCCCTTGTTCAATGGATCAACCTCGAGCGCCTGCTGGTATTTCTCTACAGCCGCTGCCCATCGCCCAGCCTTATATTCTGCATTACCCTCGGTCTTTAGCCGATCAAGCTTCTGCACCATCCGTAGGTACTTGACGGCATCCCGGTAGTCTGGATCACAATTAAGGGCTTGTCGGAAATGCTGAATGGCTTTCTCGTTATCTCCTTGCGCATAGAGCGCTCTTCCTCGCAGCACCAAAGCCTCGGGGTCTTGATTGTTGTTCCGTAATAAGTTCATGGCAACGTTCTGTGCATCTCCCAAAGCATTAACATTCCCCATCTTCAGATAGGCCTCTCCCCTCATCAATTGCCACTTTCTGGGCTTTGGAGCCCCCAACCCAAGGATCTTTTCAGCCTGGTCAAGTGCGTGAAGGGCCATAGACCCGGTAGTACCATTCTTTAGTGCATCCTCGGCAACTTTTATATGTTGTAGTTGAGCTTTTGCAGGAGCAACGTCCTTTGCCGAAGGGGCTGGCTGAATGCGTGCAAATGTATCCAACGCATCTTGAGGACGGCCCAAATTGGTATACGTCCGTGCTAAGCGGAGCAGGATCTTTGCATTTTGAGGATCGAGCTCGTCAGCACGGATGCAATCTTCCAACGCGTTCTTGTACTGGCCCGCGGAGATATATGCGGCAGCACGATTGCTGAGATAGGTTGCAGAAGACGGTTGTGCTTCCACGGCTAGATTAGGGCTTTTATTAGCAGATATCCCACAAACCAGAGCTCATCCCCCATCAGCTCGAACGCACCTTTGGTATATTCCTCAATTGCCTTTTTGTAGTTCTTCTCCTTGTAAAATTTGTTGCCGGCAGCCTTGAACGCCTCTGCCTCCTCGGGTGTTGGCGCAGCGGGCGCCGCAGGACTCGTGGGGTTCGATTTGTGCGGTGGTGGTAATGGCGGACCCTCTCCGTTCACAGGTGCACCGTTGCTCTTTGGTGCCGGTGCTGCTGCTGGTGCTGATGTCGGTGCTGGTGCTGGTGCTGGTGCAGGCGCATCAAAGGCTCCTGGTATGCTCGCCGCTGGTGGGGGAGAGACAGGCCCCTCGGAGTCGACGTCCATGGGATCGGACATCATGGATAGCGCGGAAAGTCTCTTTCTTTCTGCCTCGCTCAGGTTCAGCGGGTGGGTATCGAGGTCGAGGTCTGCTTTGCGGCGTGCACCGTGGCCGGATTTCGAGGAGGAGAAGTTGCTCGAACGGCTTTTGTGTGAGGAGCCTTGTTCGCTTCGGGACTTCTGAGGATGGTCGTCGTCGGTTCGACTGGACCTTGCTGACACTGATTTTTTGAGGGGCGACCGCGGTTTGGGCGAATGAGGGGATGATGGCGATGATGCTGCAGCAGGTTCCTCGTCGCTGTCGCGGAGGGATGATGACTTCTTGGGCTTTTTCTCGGACTTGGTAAAAAGTCGATTCATTTGAGAAGTGAGAGAATCCGATCCCGCGTTAGGCTGGTGGTATTTTTCAACAGGAAGGGGAACCCGGTACCGCTCTCGGTGCGGTGGGAATTGTCTTGCTCGTGGTTGGTGCAGCGGCCGGGAAGTAGCTCGGTGGTGGATGTGGATGGGATGGTAAGCAGGTAAGGTAAAGGTTTTTTTAAGTTTGTCAAAGGCAAATAATGCGAACTCCGTCACTTGTCACTTTTGCTGCCCGCGCTTTACGCTTGGGGGATTTTTTTTTATACTTCGTTCAGATCTGTCCGTGGGGTCCTCGACTGGTAGCAGCAGCGGCGGCGGGAGTGGCAGCAGCAGAATAGATTGATGGAGGAGGAAAGAGAGAAAGAAAGAAAGAATGGAAGGAAGAGGAAGAGGAAGAGGAAGAAGAACAAGAACAAGTCAAGAAGTCGAAGTAGTAGAAGTAGTAGAAGTAGTAGAAGTAGTAGAAGTCGTAGTAGAAGTAGAGTCGAGAACAGCTGGGGGAGGTCAGACGTAGGACTCGGGCGGGTAAAATAAAGGTCAACACAGGAAAGACCAGGTATAGGGTATAGGTGTGGTTAGTCGATCGGTTCGATAGGAGAGGAGGAGGAGATAGGTAGGAGGATAGGTGGTGGTGGTGGTGGTGGTGGTAGTAGTGGTGGTAGTAGTGGTAGTAGTGGTAATAGTAGTGGTGTAGTGGTGGTAACCTTAGGGGGGGAGATCGATAGGTCGGGTACTGTAGCACAACGTGACAGGCTCCGACAGTGGTTGGTGGGTGGAGGTGGGTGGTAACAGTACACAGGACGTAGTAGGAGTAATGAGAGGAGTAGGAGTAGCAAGTAGCTGTAGTAGTAATAGCAATAGTAGTAACAGTAGTAGTAGTGCGTTCTCTCTCTCTCCTCCTTCTATATCTCTTGAATAACTGAATGGAATCCAGAGGCACCACGCACCATCCCCCCAAGCAAATAGGAGGGATGTTACGGTTACGGGGGGGAATAGTACTCTGGGCCTGTCCTGCCAATAACCTTCG
>Ga0247734_1001978_pt1 | contig 14384 bp, 5 predicted proteins | sample UWRJL103311B2_FD_180933 | JGI IMG/M metagenome (GOLD analysis project Ga0247734, IMG submission 180933) | Plant litter microbial communities from Arlington Agricultural Research Station in Wisconsin, United States - UWRJ-L103-311B-2 | ecosystem: Environmental > Terrestrial > Plant litter >... | reverse complement strand
CTTCTTCTTTCTTCCCATGTCAAATTGTCCACTTCAGTACCTAACGAAAGAAAGACTACCGTGGTTGGCTATTCGATTCGAAATCACCATCTATTGGTAGTGCCAATGACTTCCAGCACATTGCCGTACTATGCTCCGCTAGATGAGCTTCCATGTCCTCTTCCGACCAAAGAGCAAATCCACAGTTCCCAGGAACTTTTCCTCGACTACAGCCAAGGGCGTAGGGTGGCAGGAGTAGGCTCGGCATTTGTCGTCAAGTATGGACTCAATGTTGAATTGATAGAGGGGGATAACATGCTATTCGTTGCACAAATAAAAGACAAATTTGTTCGCGCACCAAAAGTTTACGCGCTATATGAAGATCAGACAGACAAGGTCAGATACATAGTGATGGAAAGAATCAACGGTCTCACACTCTCCTCTCTATGGCAAACGCTCGTCACTTCACAGAAAGAAATCATTTGCAATCAACTCCGCCTTGCCATGGATTGTTTACGCAAGCTTCCCTCGCCAGGTGGATATTGCAGCATCGATCGAAGACCTTTGGAAGACTGCATGTTCTGGAGTCGAGATGATAGCCAAGCAGTCGAGGAGTCTATAGCATCGTTTAGCGGGCCACTTGATGGACCACTTAATGGACCTTTCGATACAGATGAAGAAGTAAACTCAGCTATGATCAAAAAATACCTCTATAGCAATCTCCCTGCTGGCAAAGCTGCGTTCTATGAGCGAGCTCTTCCACAGGTTTTATGTAATCATCCCCCAAGTTTTCCCATGGAGATTTACAGCGCAAAAATATAATCATCAGTCGACTCCCAGATGTCGACGAAAGTGGCAGTGTGGTATGCGATGAATTGGAAGTCGTGCTTTTGGATTGGGAGGTGTCTGGCTGGTACCCGAGCTACTGGGAATATTCTAGAGCAATGCAAGGATGTGGACACTTTGAGGACGACTGGCACTTTTGGCTGGGGCGGATCCTGGATGAACATTTTAAGGAGTGGGCCTGGGTCAATATGATGTTCATGGAATTGTGGTCCTGAATGGCTAGCTGTTTCTTCTTTCTGTGAAGAAGAAACAAAGCTCGAACTTTCACTCGGTTTCATTCGATTCGATCGATTGATGTAGCTGTCATTTATTTATTGGACATCTCGTAGTCGATTGGGCTGTTCCTCGGAACCTTGGCTATCCTTGCCTTCCCTGGTATTATCCAGTTTTAACCTCTCGAGACTCATATTTTCAATGTCAACCATACTACTAAAAATAGTGGAATAAATATATCATAGTAAAGAGCTCCAAGGGAGGACTACATACTTGGTGCTGAAGATGTACCAATTATTATACATGTGATTCAGTTATCTAGATACCTATTTCCATGTTTTGAATTTTTCATCTATTCGTTGTCCTTCTACCAATACTCTTGTAGTACCGTACTGAAGAAATGCAATATCTAGGCTACGAGCCTCATGGCATCTATAATGATCCTTCTTCCATTTTCCGAGATATGATGAAGGTTATACTTCTAATACAACCTAACTAAACAAGATACCGGTTAGGGAACGCTCAGGTATTAGGGATTATCTAGATCCAACGTACAATCATTGGATACTAACTTTCTTTCGAGCTTAATGCAAGATCCTCGGTGTCTAAATATCTAAATAGCTTCTAGCAATTTTATTAATTCCAATAATTTAAGAATTTAAAAGATTCAAGTGATTTTGATAATTAAGAATATCAAATTTTTATATTAAACAACTCAAAGCCCAAAGGGAGGGTGGGGGGGTCAAAGTTCATTTAATAGTCTTTATATAAAGTAGTTAGTATTAAGGATTACGAGAAGATTAGAACTAATTAGAAACAACAGAAGCTGTGCAGTGTGGCCGGTGATACTCCGGGAGCGCTACTAATGGCCCACGTGACATATATATAACTCAATTTCCTCACACATTTACTATCTCCACACATACACTGCAGCCAAAAGTCTTCCGCCCATCACACAAGTCTCTTGAACCCGAAACACTAAGATAGTGGTGTATTATTTTATGCTCTCGGCCTGTTGGAGTTGGTGGCACGAAGAAATTGGTGGTATTACCTCTACAGACGTAAAGCTATGATAGGACTCCGTCGCCCTTTCCTTTAGACGTTTAGCTAGCTACCTTTAAGAACGACGAACGGACTCTAAGGAGTTAGAGAATCAGACACTTATTATCATTTTGCAGACTCACATCGTGATCTCCGATATGGTAACTCGTGCTCTCTATGAACGAACGTCCTAATTCTCTTCGACTAAATTACCTCACTTCAACCAACCCCACTTGTTTGAGGCATATATAACCCCGCCTTCGAATTAACCCCATATATTAATTATACCTTTTAAATACCCTTATATGCCGGAATTGAACAATTTAGAAAAGGCTAATTTTATTAAAGATAATTGAATCAAGCAGAGAGACGCTAGAGAACATTTTATAACTATTATTATTTTTATTAAAAAATTAAATAATCTAACTTTTATAAAAGAATTAAATAATCTAGCATTTATTAAAGAATTAATTAACTTAATAGCTGCTAAAGAATTAATAATTTCAACATTTATTAAAAAGATAGCTTAAGCTAAAGAAATAACTATTAGAGAAATTCCTAAGTATGTTCCAAAATGCAATTGATAGAAGACTTTATTACTATTTAAATTATAGCAGATTAGAGAGTTAATCCGAGAGGAAGACAAGTTCAATCTTTACGCCCTAACTCCTTCTCCTTTAGTGAGATTATAGCTTTTATTTAAAGAGATTTTAAATAAGCTAAAGAAGGAAAGTAATGAATAAAGTTATTAAATGCTTTGCTTAATAAATACAGTAAACCCTTAGATAAATGTAAAAGTTAAGAGAAAAATTACTTTAATAAATAAAGAAGAAAATACTTTATCTAACGCTATCTTTTACTTAGCTGGACAATTAAGAAGTTAAATAAATAAAATAGCTTATAATAAAATTACAACTTTTCTCTTATTTAATAATTAAAATAAGGTTCTCTATTCTAGAGCATTCTGGCATATAAATGCTATAATTATTATTATAACCTGATATCTTAAGCTAAAATATAACTTACTATATTTAAATGAAGTTATTATTATAAAAGATTATAAAAAGGCAAGATCCATTTTAGAATAATATTTTTTAAGAAGTAAATAAATTATTATAAATAAAGCAGAAGCAATAGTTCAAGCATTAGGGAATTTAATAGAATTAGTAATGGCCTTTTAAAGATTCTTAGACAAATTCCAAGAAGGATTAATAAAGGAGTTAATATAAGAAATATTGCCCCCCAGAAATAATTCGGAACATAGTTAAGAATATTATTAATAAACTATTATAGAATTTAAATGCCTAACTAAATATAAATTCCAATTATTTCAAGATTTTAAATAGGGGGAAATTTAAAGTAGCAAAGAAAAATAAGATAAACAAAAGTATATAGATACTTGGGATTTTCTAACTTATTCTAGACCTTTAAAATCAAAAGATAATAATAACTCTTTAAATAATGATCACTTTTTATTAGATTATTAAGGATATTATTAATAACATCTAAGAAAAAGCAGCGAGGAGAATATGGAAAATAGACGCTATAGCAATATTCGCCTATTAAATCCTAAGAACCTTAGCATTTATAATAGCTTAATATCCGCTATTGTTTATATTAGAAGAATTATTACTTTTACAAATATTTATAAATTAAGAAAAATTTTTGCCACTTTATTTTTATATATAGAAGGTAAAGTGTTAAACTAATATAATAGCCTTAATAATATAATTCACGTTATTTTATTAGAAAGCATTAAAGCCTAAAAGATTTATTTAATCTCAAAATTTCGTGTAAATATAATAATTGTATTATTTAAGATAAATGTGATATATTATAGATTTAAGAAGAAATATCTTTTAAATAAGCTAAATATTAAATAATATATTACTAAAAAGCTAATATTATATATTAAGGTAGATAAATTTAACTATAATCTAATTGTAAAATAAATTTATATATAATTAAATTCCATATTTAGTTAATTAATTAAGATTCATCTATTATATAATATAATGGCGGAATTTATAGAAAACATTTATAAATAGAAAGCATAAGCCCGAGCGAATTGGAAGCAGATGGATAAATATTTCTAGAAACAAGAAAAAGAATTCTTAGAAAAGTTGAATAAGCTAGAAAAACAATGCCTTGCCTTTTAAAGCAGATAGTTATAATATAAAAGATAAGAATATTAATCTTAATAAATATTAGCTAAAAATTAATACTTAATTCTTATTAATATAATATAAAGATATAAATAAATTATATAACTATTATTTCTAACTTACTAATATAATTCAAATAACAAATATAATTCAAATTATAGCTATTATAAATATTATAATAATTCCTTTTCTAACAATAATCTATTAAACAAGAATCTAAATATAAATAATAGATTCTAAAATAGCAGATAATAATATTAATAACAACCCTAAAACTTACTTCCCAAGGAAGATAGCATATTCTAGTTATTAATAAATATTATTATTATATCTCTTAAGGAAGAAGGAAACAGAATTATATAAAATAAACATTTATAAGCTTTAAATAACTTTCGCAGGAAGTATAATAATAATAGAATATATTCTTCTTATTCTAGATTTAAAAATAACTATTAATTTTAAGGATTTTAGTAAGCAAGAGTATTTTATATAGAATTTAAAGCTCTAGAATAGAAGTTAGTTAATAGTTAAACTCTCGCTTAAATAATAGACGTCTTTTAGATTAATATACATATAAATGCGAAAAAACAGAGTTCTTTGCAAAAAGAACAATATAAAGGAAACAGCACCAACTCGGGAAACGAGATGGGCGGCTAATAGAGGGTTATTCCCCGCCCAACTCTTTATATTTATTACTCTAGAATTTGCAAATATATTCTTTTAAAAATAATATTAATTTAAAATCCTTATTATCCAAATCTTTATTTATTAATTATAACTCTAATTTCCTTTTATATCTATTTAAGTATATCTTTCCTATTAAATTGCAAATTCCAAAGACTAATTAGAATGTAACAGAAAGAGATTTATAGTCATAATAGCCTTATATTATAAACCCTAATATTCCTAAGATAATTACTAGCGTTCCTACAATAGACAATCTTATAATAAAATCTAAAAACAATACTATTTATTATAACTAAGATCAAAATTAGAAAAAAGAAATTATAAAGCCTCAAAGAATTAAAGCTAATTATAATAATATACAAGAGGAAATCCAAGTTAAACACTAATACAATATTGGCTCTAGGAAAAGTAATTATTAAAAACCTTCTATTTAAAAGGGGGAGACAAACCAAGAAACAATAAATAATACTCCAAAGAAAAAGCAACTGCCCAAAATTATAAAGAATATATCCATTTTTCTAAATTATACTAAATATACTATTATAATAAATATAATAATTATAATATACTCAGATTTAAATATTATCTATATCCTATGCCTAGACTCAGGATCCTTATATATAATAATTAATAAATTCACATTAGCTAAAATCTTCCTAAATATACTAATTTAGCCAATATTGATTAATAAAAAAATAATGCTAAATAGAATTAGAAGCAGCGGCCCTAAAGCGGATATATTAGCTATAATTATTATTAGAATATAAATAATAAATAAACACTTAATAATATTTTTGCTAATTGATATATTAATTATTAATTACCTTTTATATAAATTGTTTCTTGGAATAGATTTTCTTAATAAAAACGAGATTAGTCTATTTTTCAGAAGCTCTAATTCCTTTATATAAAGATACTTAGGCAAAGAGTTTCTTATCTTTTTTACTAAGACTTTCAAACTTAATCTATAATTTATATTGCTTTATATAATGAAATATATCTTAATATAGCCTTAGATAGATATTAATATAAAAGTTAAATATCGCCCCTTATTACTAATGCCAAATAGATACTTTGTATATCCATTTCTTTAAGCAGATATTCTATTAGGAAAGTTTGGAAGCTTAATTAATAATATTATAAATAATCAATCTACCTTTATATCTTTTAGTAATTTTAAAGATATAATTATTAAGATTTTTATAAGCACTATTCTAAGTATTCTAAAAGAATGTTCAAAAAGCCATAAAATGGCAAATATATTTTTAAATATAAATAATATATTCCAAAGTCTCCCTCTAATAGCTTTAGATATAGAAAATAACCTTAAAGAAATACTAGTTATTATACTCTCAAAGAATAAGAATACTACCTTTAACATTTCTTAAGTAGATATATTAGATAGTTAGGAAATTCAAATAAAATAGAAAGTCAAGAATATTCTGCTTAAATACAAAAAATTATTCTAATAAGGCTTAGGGTAGTTCTTAGATGGAATTAATATACTAGTCTTATTTAAGAAAGGCGTAAATATCTCAAATTTAAAGTAAGTACTTTATCCGTAGTTGCAAAGGGACAAATTAATAATAAACAATATTCTAAATCTAATGAAGGCAGATAAGGCATTAAAGGATATTCCTTTGGGACAGCCATCTTTAGTAGCATTATCAGCTTTTGTAGTTTATTATAATAGCAAACCATGAATAATAATTAACCTTTAAAGAGTTAATATAAAACTGCAATTAAATATATATCTATTATTAAAATAGAATACAATTTTATCTGCTTTAAATAATTCAATTGCCTTTTTTAACTTGGATATAACAAAATCGTTTTTCTAGCAAAAAGTAGCATTTAAAGATAAATAGAAACTAGCAATAGTTATAATATATTATAAATACAAATAAATAATAATTGCTAATATAAGATTAGTAATAATATTAAGCTTTTTCTAATATTATATAAAAGCACTCTTTGAATATTATTTATAGCAATTTATTTTAATTTATATAAATGACATTATTATCTTCTTTAAGAATATTAATAATTATTTGAGATATTTAGATATAGCGCTTAGACTTCTAAAGGAATCTAGAGTAATCTTATTATTGTTTAAATGCTATTTCGCATAATTAAGCATTTTAGCATTAGAATATTATATTAATTATTTAGGTCTTAGCACTTTAAAAGACAAAGTAGAGGCTGTTTAGAATTAGATATTTCTAGAAACTCTTTAATAGTTAAAGATAGTCCTTAGATTCTTTGGTTATTATAGAAAGTTTATTAAAGAATATACTGCTATAATTAAACTATTAATCTAATTAAAGATTATTGGATTTATAAATGCGCTTATTAAAAGACAGAAATACAAGAATTATATAAAGAAATCATTATCTTATTTTTATATAAAGTAGCTTGGTTTAGACTTTAATATAAACTCTAAATTGAATATAGTTATAGATAAGTTATAAAATGATTATAAAAAAGTATTTAAAGAAGTTAAAGCCAAACTTTATTTAATATTAATCTTGGCATTTCCAGATTTTAATAATCTATTTATACTTTATATAAATGGAAATAAGTAATACGATTATAAAGCAGCCTTTTATTAACTAAATAGCAAAAGAGTAGAATGGCCAATTTTATTTCTTTTAAAAAACTTATCCACAGCCAAAAAGAATTATTAGCCTATTAAATTAAAAACCGGGGCCCTAGTTTGGGCACTTTAGAAACTATCCCAATATTTGAACAAAATAGAATTTACTATAATAACAGACCATTAGGCAATAATAGATAGCTTTAAAGGACTAAATGCTGCTAATAAGAAAGAATTACATTTAATAAATTAGAGATTGTTTCTAGCGAAATTTATAAGCAAGATAAATATTAGATATAAAGCTAAAAAGTCTTATATAAATATAAATATATTATCCCGGATATAAGTAATAAATGATAGATTTCAAAAATTCTTAATCTTTTATTTAAGATTACAAATAGAAAAATCCTCTTTAAATATTATAATCTATTATATTTTCTATATCTCTATTATAATCAGAAAATCTACTAAAGCATTCAAAGAATAGATAAAAGAGAAGAATATAAAAAGAGAATCTTATTTAATAGACAAATTTATCTCAAAAAATAATAGTTAAATAAAAGATGCTAGAAATAGTGAAAGAGACTAAATAACAAATGCTATATTAGCGAATAACGAAGTTTAGGATATAAAGGAATAAGTTATTATAAAAACGCTATAATTCGCATTAATATTTATAAATAATAAATTTATTAAGTTTATAGCGAAACTTATATTTATAAATAAAACATTTAAAAAGATATATTATCTCAGTACTGCGGCCTGCCCCCCCGGGTTTGGCGTCCCTCTGCATTAGGCAAGGCGTGTGCACGTGCAGCCGCCGCTTTCAACGTCTATAAAAATCTCGCTCCCCGCTGCTCGACCATCTTCCTCTTGAATCCGTTCTTAACACCCACTCAACTCCGCCGCTTGGTCTTGTCATGCGCTGCCAACCCAGCTACATAGATCCACCCCGAATGTTCTATTTACCGGCCTTACCGCAGCTGAGAACAACGGCACAGCCGGTTTGAGGCCAGAATCCTCGATCTCCTACCCTAGATTCGATGCTCTCGAGAGTTTGCGATGGCGATCATTCTTCTTGAGTTAGTTGGAATAGTTGAGATACGAGCATAAGCATGAGCATCAGCTCCTCTTCCCATCCCTCGCTGTCACATCGTCGCAACCTTGACGGCAATGCCGTGGCGGTGATGACGACTGGTGTGGGTTTGCTTTGGTAGTGCCTTCATGCGCTACAATCTGGCCAATCAATGAAATACCTCACGACGACGTGGCTGGCTTCTGCCTGTCTGCTCCGCGGAATTACGTGTTAGGAAATGATCTCGGTGAGCTCCCTAGGTGCCGTGGAGAATATCTAGGCTGACTTGTGATAAGAAGGGCCGATTCTAGCCTACGTAGCTGCTGCAGAGGACTATTTGCATGACAATGGCATCACCAAAGCTCTGTTGAGCGTCCTGTGGAACGGACACGAAACGCCAATAGTGGGAAAGCTGACGAGATGTGGAGAAGGAAATGTGGACGATCACAGGCAGGCAGATCGTATGACCTCGGAAGGAGCTTTATCCGAAGCTGTTGGAAATTGGCCGGATAGGGTGTGACGATGAGGGCAGCAGGATTGGATATTGCACCGTGCAGCTTCAGTTCTACAAGAGGAAGGTAGTTTGGGCTCAGCTATGCAGAAATAGCTGCAGGCTCCAACTGATGCTTGGACTGATACATGGAGTGAATTGGGTTTGTACCAAGATTGGCTGATTACTGCTCTGTTTGTCGGTCTTGGTAAAGCGGAGGAGGGCTGGGGCAACAAGCACTGGTGGTATTCCATGAATAATATGGCATGGGGAGCGAGTCCTGCCTTGATTACCGGTCTTGATCACCGACGAAGTGGCTTTTAAAGTGGACTGGATGTTAAATTTACACGAGGTGTTCTGCTGCGAGAAGGAGAATCCTGCTGTTACTTGAACATGCCTTTACTAGCAGGCTAGGCTCTCTGGCGGATCTGCATCTCCACAGGGCTTGAGAGCTGAGCTTTCGTACGTATAACTGTTTCATTTTGATTTCCTAAACGATTGACGGCAGTTTTGAGCGGCAATGCAGGTATGGGCGAGATCAGACAAATTTCGGCAAGCAGTTGCTCCTAGATTAAACACTTAAACTGCCCGATTCCTCTCAATAAAATTTCACACAATATAATCAGACCTCCTTGTTATTTACTTTGTTTTATGATGGCTGCTCTTAACAACACGCCTTTTTTTCACTTTGTTCCTCCTCTATCAAACATACCAGTCTCCAACCACAATGCTTGGTCTGCCACGCCCAACCGATCAATCTATACACCTAATATCAGCGGCGGCCGGAAAATACTCAGACCTATGGCCCCTTTCCAGTCTGATTTTCGAGCTGGGACACATGGACAAACTGTAGCGAGAGCTCAAGGTATGTGGAAGTTCATCAAAAGTAGGTCGCGAGAGCGTTCTTGCTAATGTAAGAATAAATTAGATGGCAATCTCCCATCTCTTGAGGAGTTTATTCGAACCGCCCCGCATCAACAGACCTCCAGTAATGCCTTAAGAACCGAGCCCACCATTCAGCATGTGGAACAGCCACCTACTAGAGCTGGAATACAAGTCGACCAAGCAAATCCAAGATTGGGCGAAAGCTATGAGGGTAGTCCGAGTAGGTGCACTAGCTATTTCTAAAGCAAGAAACAGTCTGCTAATTATATACAGATGGCGTTATGGTTCTCGTTGACGAGTTAAATACCAGGGGTGTGGCCGAGGGCGCTTCCAGTGATGTTGATACTGGGCATGCTAAACGGAACACAATTCGGCATAGCACATTCTTGACTTCAGAACTCGCCTCAGCATCGACAAAGTCTATTGACGCATCCGGTCCAATTGAGAAGGACGGTGTTGAGAAGCCAGCCCTAGAACTTGGGCCTTGTAATCAGCACAGCGTGACTTCTACTCCCGCACAAGCACAAGCCTTACCCCAGACGCTCGAATCCTCCACACTACTGCAAGATCAGACCAACCAGCAAAGCATCGAGGTTGTCACTCAGAGCATATCTGTGGAGTCTTCTAACAGCTGCAATAATGGATGGACTGATGAGAATATGGCTGAATTAGAGAACGAGCTGAGGCTGGCGTTGGAAGAGGAGCAAGTGGGGTCATCATCGGCTGGCACACCAACCAGCCTAAGCACTCACTCTGTTGAAACATCACAAAACGAGACCCGAAGTGGAGAAGGCACCCAAGCTATCGTTGGTAGACCAGAAGAGTTACAGGATAGTTCTCAATATGACATGGCTCATGGCCTTGAGTGGGAGCAGGAGGAGACTAAGGTGCCAATAGAAGGCATTATGCAACAGCAGGACGAGCTAGGTCACCTGGCTATAGATGATCAGCAGGACTTGGTCGAGGTTGTTAACGCGGACAACTTTGAAGACATGGAAGCCATCGAGGCTCTGCCAGCCGCGCAACCCAAGCATCCCGAAATCGACGAGCACCGTTATCGACTACGTGGGATACGATTTCAGCGGCTTGCTAAAAGTCAGATTCAGACAACACAGTACCAAGTTGTGTGGGGGAAATATCCAAACAAGTCGAAGGTTTGGGTTAATAAGGACGACTTACAAATGTCAATACCATGGCCGCCTTGCAAACTAGACTGTCAAGACTTGACCCTACAGCCAGAAACAGACATTTTCAAAATTTGCAAGATGCGCTCTGACCGGCGTACAGCCAAGAAGCGTTTCGAGTACCTGGTTGAGGCCTGCGGTCTCGATGGCTACACCTGGATTACTGAAGATCAATTGAAAATCTCTTACTATCCAGTACCCAAAGCACAGCGTGATGTCCTTCTTAGACATTCAGCGACTCCGATCTATGACGAGCAACAGCATAACTTACAGGCATCTCGTGGCTTCTCCGCCCCAGCTGACCTGGCGCTGGGGGGTGAGCCTGAGACATGGAAGCAAGGGCACCAAGGCAGGTATATAGAGATCAGTAGCGAAATTGACAATTCTGTGAACACCGATAACAATTACAACACATACGATACTGCCGATGAGGACCCAAGACCCGCAAAGCGACGAAGGTCACACATAGCGCCTGCCATGACATCGCCTCTCTATCTCGACGACGACCAAAATAGTAAAGAGGAAAACAATAAGGAAGACAATTGGATGCTTGGCACATCCATCGCCGCCAAACTTACCAATTCTTGTGGAACAACACTCGTATCTGATCTCACTTCTCTAACAGAACTTCAACTCTGCCCAGTGGTTACTGATGATCAGGACTGGGAGGTTCGTGGGATTGTTGGTAAAGAGAATGTTAATGGTATCTCTCACTACTGGGTAGATTGGAAACCCACACTACTGCCTAAGCACTCACTGGGACATGCAAAGGAGTTAGTGGATAACTACGAGGCCCATATTCGAGCACTTACCAATGATCGAGGTGGATCAGGATCAAAACGCAGTGAGAAAGCAAACGTAGAAGCTAAAGGAATAACTGGTCGACAGGGGATGAAACCTCGTGGTCGGCCTCGGAAGCAAACTTGAATAAGAACGGATCTTTCTATATTCATTCATCTATTAGTCAATCGAAGTTACTAAGATATTCAGCTCTATCGAAGTATTGTTTGTTACGAGGGAGTAGCAGTGAAACGTTAGCCACGGTCCTGCTTCCGAACCAAAGGCTACAACGAGACACACAGAGTTCCCTGAGGATCGTGTCAGGAAGCTGGAAGAGGGGCATAGGATCTTCAAGGGAGTGATGGCGGGCGAGAATTAGATCAGAATCTGTATAGGGTCGGCCAAGAGGCTGTAATATTGTCTTGAAGACGATTGATAAGTTGTGGGATAAGGTTTATCATGGGATCAGTGAAACTAACAAGGCTATTAATTTCTATAGGTGTCTTGATGATAGAGTGCATATTAGTAGTCATATCAAACTTGATGTAATCATTTCCTTATTATTCTTAGTCTAAACTCCATACACACCAGATGCCCCCCTTTTCAAATGCTTCAACCAGGCTCTTGAGAGCCGCTAGCATCCTCTTTTCCGACCTCCTTGGCAAGTTGTAATTCCCATCGCGGTAATATTCCTCTTCAAATTCACCAATACAACATGTCTCCAAGAGCTTACCACGAAGACCCCAGGGGCCGGTGGCATGTACGGCGTTATCAACAAACTCGTTCCAGACGGTATCCGAATCCGAGGATAGAAAGTAGGTCTCGCCACGAGTTTGCTTCTTCTTTGGAATATTGCTGTACAATTTATTGACTTGAGTCTTAATTTGTTCGCAAAGACGACCTTGTAGGTCTTCGAAGGTATCTGCCATTTCCAAAGGGCATTCTTTTTGTGAGTTCGGAAGTGCTCGACGTACACTGTGAATAGCCCTGGACAAAGGGTCAGTGTGGGGTCTGGGAAACGGGGCGAGCTGCCTTACCGATGGAATGATCAATTTGGTTGATCCAAATGCTCCGAAACGGCTTTTTTATTTGAGGCCTATAGGTGGTTGCTGTAGAGCATAAAGAGGTGGAGTATGAAGACTGGAGGCAAAGCGGGATGCCAAGCTTGTGTACCACACGAGAGCACGTGACTTTAGGGTTGTCAAGTTGAGGCGCAAAACGTGTGTTCAGCCCAACTCCGCATCCGTCATCAACACATTAAAAAGACAGTTTGCACCGTATCGGACGACAACGAGACACTAAGATCGGAACGTGTCGATTTAAAGGTCTATCTATCCGGAAATTTTAAGCAGGCTTACATATTCCAGGTAGCACCATAGTCTGCGTCTCAGTCTAGCTAGTGGATCATCAGTAGGTCGAAGCAATGCTCGTCGCAAAATTGATCGAGACCCATGTATGCCTACAATCAGCTCTATATTGCGTGGACAGTTCTATTTCTGTAGAAGCTCCATCCTCTGCTTGTGAAACATGTCAGGATTATAGATCCGAAGCCAGGCTTGTCTCTGCGTTGTATACGAGGAGATTGGCGGCGGTTGTGGTGGTAGAAGGGAGGAGGAAGAGGAGGTCATGATTCTAGTCCCATCTAGAAGATTTGTAAATCCATGTTTTGTAATACAACCACCCTATCTATCCGTAGCCTTCCAGAAAAGCGACCCATCCCCAGGTTCAAGATTTCTGCCCTAAACCATGGTGGTTGCCGGCCCTATGAGCACGATGTGCGTTGATATTTGGACAAGCTTCGTCTAAGGGATGTTTTCGTACAAGCCCCAGCAAGCAGGCTTGTGTGCAGTGTTATCGGTGGAGGACATCGCTCTCTTCCGCCGTTTGTGGTGATTTAACAGGACGCACCTACCCGGTACCAGACTGGTGGTGATGGATGCACTGGTGGTGATGGATGTATTGGTGGTGATGGATGCACTGGTGATGGATGCACTGGTGGCGATGCATGTATTGGTGGTGATGCATGTGTTGGTGGTGATGGATGCTGTAGTGATGGATGCTGTAGTGATGGATGCACTGGTGGTGATGCATGTATTGGTGGTGATGGATGCACTGGTGATGGATGTATTGGTGGTGATGCATGTATTGGTGGTGATGGATGCTGTAGTGATGGATGCACTGGTGGTGATGGATGTATTGGTGGTGATGGATGCACTGGTGATGGATGTATTGGTGGTGATGGATGCACTGGTGATGGATGTATTGGTGGTGATGGATGCACTGGTGATGGATGTATTATTGGTGATGGATGTACTGGTGGCGATGGATGCACTGGTGATGGATGTATGTATTGGTGGTGATGCATGTACTGGTGGCGATGGATGCACTGGTGATGGATGTATGTATTGGTGGTGATGCATGTATTGGTGGTGATGGATGCACT
>Ga0247734_1001974_pt1 | contig 14400 bp, 13 predicted proteins | sample UWRJL103311B2_FD_180933 | JGI IMG/M metagenome (GOLD analysis project Ga0247734, IMG submission 180933) | Plant litter microbial communities from Arlington Agricultural Research Station in Wisconsin, United States - UWRJ-L103-311B-2 | ecosystem: Environmental > Terrestrial > Plant litter >... | reverse complement strand
TACATGAAAGCTCCCATATGGCGGGCCTTGATGGCTATTGGCATGAAGTTCCATCACTACGCCTCTCCCAAACCACCCACTCCAACATTCAAGATCATTATCCCCTCCCGGCTTTCGACCGGCGGCGGCACCTTCAAGCTCGTCTTCTACGTGCCCGACTCGTATCTCAGTGAGCCCGATGGATACCAATTCCCGGTCGTGGTCAACTTTCATGGAGGGGGATTTACACTAGGCACGGGGACGGATGACGCGAGGTGGGCATCCTCGGTGGTCACCCGCGCAGAGGCTGTATTTGTCTCTGTCGAATACCGGCTGGCCCCGGAATACCCATTCAGCATAGGCGTGGAAGATGGAACGGATGCATTGATTTATCTGGCATCCCATGCAGACGAACTCCGGCTCGACCCCCGCCGGATTGCCCTCTCCGGCTTCAGTGCTGGCGGAAACTTTGCATTCACCATTCCGCTCATGCTTCACGATTTGCGAAATGAAGCCGGCAGGCGTACACTGGGGCAATCGGTCCCATCCTCCTCCAAAGCCCCATCTCTCCATTCCCAAAAACTTCCCAAACGACGTTTTGCCAACTCGTCCAGCCTCTCCCTCCCCGACTCTCCTTACGGCGGACACCCAGGCTCTGCCGAATCCACCTCCTCCATCCTCAAAATCAGTGGCCTCGAACCTACACCTCTAGAAATATCCCACGAGATCCCTGACTTCAACATCGTCTGCATCGTCTCCTTCTACCCACCCACCGATTTCCGACAAAGCCGAGCTGAAAAACGCGGCACAAACCCCCATCCCGAAAAGAACCTGCCACCATTTCTCACAAATCTCTTCGACGAGTCATATCTCCATACAATATGCGGTGTCGATATGAGCGACCCCTACCTCTCCCCAGCCGCAGCATCCGATGACTTCCTAAGTGCTGCATATCCCGAAGATATTGTGCTATATACATGCGAACATGACATGTTGAATGTTGAAGGTATTGCGTTCGGGGAAAGACTCGCCGGACCCAATATCAACAAGAAGCTACACGGGGGACTTATAAAAGGCGTTCCCCATGCTTTCGATAAAAAGCCTAATCCTATCAGTTTTCCCAAATCAGCCGATCGATGCTATGCGGAAGCATGTGCGGAATTAAAGCGTGTGTTTGGAGGTAGAACAAGTATAGACGAGCGTAGACAATTAGAAGAGAGCTATCCCGTGGAGCGATTCGAGGCCGAAGTGCCGGGTGATACGGTTATAGGGCACGATGACGATCCAGATGTTGGTATCAGGAGACGGGCCAGCAGTCTCTCGGCCTTTCGGACAAAGTGGAAGTTCAAGGGAAAAGCGATTGAGGGGAGTGAAGTGATTGTCGAGGAGGAACCGCGAGGGAGGTCAGAGTCCAAAGACGATGCTTTGCCACCTGCTCTTTCCTAGAAGTGGCATGTAAAGCACCCATAAAACATTATAATACATATGTAAGAATATAGACAGATTCAGTAACACGTTTTGAAGCAATTCCTGCATTCGCACGCACTTTGTAACTCCGATTGTTTATTTGAATGTCTGTTTTTTTTCTTGTCTCATTTAGGAGAAAAGCGAATATAGTAAACCCCAGCGCATATACACCACTGCACTCTTGTTCTTTATTTCTAAATCCCAAAAGCCAACTCACGTGAAAGCTAGGAAGTATATCTTTCAAGTGCGAGCAATCAGTGGTAGCGTATATCTTTCTTCCCATACATATATCCACTGCTCTCTCTTATGACCCTCTTATGGTTTTACTTAAAAAAAGAAGAAAGAAAGAAAGAAAAGAATGGAGAGAAGACAAAAGAATCTAGGTTGTTCAATAACCTGAAAATATAAATTGCAGTCATACCTTGGATCTTGGCTACTGTTTCTTCCTTTTTTTCTTCTTTTACTGTGCTGTACTATACTATACTATACTAATACTAATACTATACCATAAAAATACACTGCTATTCCATTTCTCATTTATTATTCCCCCCTCCCTCCTTCTTAATCTACCATACCCTTCTTTTTACTCTTCATGTCATTTTACCCAAGAACCAACATACTCTCTCTCTCTCTCTCTCTGTCTCATACACACACACACATATACATATACCTATAAACAAATAAGCTGGGCAAACTGCGAAAAAATACAAAATTTCAACACTACCATGCTTAAGTTGTGGTTCGTCACATCTCCTTTTTCTCCCTATCTCGCCTTACTTACGTACACAGAGGGCTTTACAACTCCAGACTTTTCAGCTTGTAAAGAATGAGTTGGATTTCCTCTGGGTGAATAAATCCGACCGGGAAACTCGACGGTGGAATCAATGTAGAATGTCTTTTCAATCTCGTGATGAATCCAGCCACGGTTTTTCTGTTCATGAGTCATAGATCTGTAGGGCTTCTCGTGGATGTGGATATAAAAGACAACTTCCCGCCCGGCTCTTCTACCTTTTTTTTTTTGGAGCAACCAAGCGAGTCTGCAAGGAGGAAGAGGAGAATGGGAGCCACCTTGGGGGAAACAGGCGGATCTTGCTCTGTGTCGGATTTTCACTCTCAACTGCGGTATTTTTTTGATTTGTATTTTTGTTTTGATGTGCACTCGCTGAGAATATTTTTCGGCTCGTTTCATAAGAGTGAGTGAATGACGGTTGTTGAGTGACAACGACAAATTCAACGACAGCATTCGTTTTCATGGTGAATCTTTTGAGCGGCTCCATATCTGACTAAGACTATTGCTGATGAAGTGTGCGCAAAAGCTGCATATCAATGCCAACAAAATTATAATGGTATCTTTCACTCCTGCAAGGAATTGGTAAGTAGGTCTCTGCGATATATCATGTGCAACTTTAGAAGAAGAGCACCAAACATCAGGTACGTTCATGCCAAGATCTCGCTTAAGATAGGGGCTCGAATACCAATGTTCCGCTACACAAGTATCTTAGTATTGCTTCATAGAAAATCCTTATATGCTTCAAGATCTCCGCTAGCGATAACAGGCCTTCGCTTATCCCTCTAGTGCTTTTCAATGAGAGGTTGAAATTAAATGATAAAACTGGCTTCAGAATTGGTTAACAAGAATACATACCATACCGGTCACAACATCACCAAAAGTTAGTGAAACGTATCCATTCTGTGTGTCTGAATATAGAACTAAACTGGCTGCAAGCTCTTAATTCGCCGCAAGAGATGACGAAGCATCGGCCCCTGTCCAGCCTGATTCGACTTATATATTTTGTTCTCCACATAGCTATACATACTCAATTGATCTAGCTCTTCAAATGTCCTTACCGGTCCTGCCCCTCGTTCTCTCGCCCATTGTATAAGATCAACAACATTGACATATTTGTTGCTTACCGCCTACAGATGCTGCGTAAGTCGACGAATAATAGAATATGGGGGACTTGTAGAAAATCGCGGGTACGTACTTCTCGGCACAGCTCGCTGGTAGCAGGGAGCGGGTGTATTGCGATCGCTCGACATAAATAATGCCATTTATTAATGTTCTCTTCGGTTCCATCAAACCATAGATTGAATTCTCTGGTAAGTGTAGCCTGATACCGTATAATGACCTTTTTCTTATATTCGTCCCATGTTTCGGGAAACGTGCCATCCCAATCACCCCATGTCTTTAGGCCGCGAATGAAGGCAGTGAAAGACTCTGCTATCGGAATGGAAGGATTATACTGATACACAGAGAATGAGGTAAAAAAGGAGTCAACGGGCGATGTAGCAGAAGGAGGGGTTGATTGTGGAGGCAGGCATGTGTGTGTGGCCTTGTTGTCGCTGTTGCTAAGAACCTGTCCACAACGTGTGCAATTTGAGACCCTTGTTTCGGTTTGGAATCTCTGATTAGCATGCGTCTCCCGCTCGAGTGGCGAGTTCGTGGCCGAAGACTTGGAGATCGGATCATTAAATGATGGAAGGTGCTTTTCTCCGAATGCTACTGCCGGCTCATTTTCAAAAGCCTGCTCACTTGTGTCAGCACTGAAATGACAATATTTATGGCAGGGGCCCAAATTACCTGGTAGTTCATGCTCTGGTTCCTTCCAAAGGCATTTTCGAATTCCTGTAATTGACTCTGTGACATTGCCATACGAGTTACCGTGATTACTTCGACTAGTTTCTTGATGTGACTAACACTAGACAGGTGTGATTTCTTCAGGAACATTGGAACATAACAATCGCAAGTCGTACACTGCAAGTACGAGAATGTTGAGGTAGTTGGAGAGGCAGTAATATTCGATGCGGCGGACAAAGGATTATCAGTGATTCCATTTACTCCAGAATTTTCTTGGGGTGCTCTCCCTGTCATTGATGAAGGGCTCGTAGAGGGTTTATCCTCCTGGAAAGATGCTTGAGATCGAGCAGCTCTCGCGTCTAGATTTTGAAAGGGAGGCGCAATCGCCTGCTTCCACTGCCTTTCTTTTTCAGCTTTTGCTTCTTGAATTAGCCTCTTAGATTTCTCCACTGCTGCTGCGTGCCGTTTGCCAGAACAATGTTCCTTTCGCTGTTGCCCCTGCATTGGGAGATTACACACTTTGCATTTCCAAGCCTCCATGATCTATCACAGGGCTTGTTTCGATAATGATCTGGATACACAACTAGGAAACTGAGTTCTGGAGATAAAATATTTGCTCCAAGCTGTGTAACCGATTCATGCTTATGCATGTTGACTTGTTCGCCGCCAAGATTACGGTTAAGATATAACAGTTTTTGGTTACAACATAGAGGTCAATGAAAACGAGTGGTTGAGAAGTGGACAGTGAAGGTAGGTAGGTGGGGAAAGGTTACTACTAGTAGCTAGTCCAACGGCCCGGCCCCTAGTCTTCCTCTGATTTCAACGTGCACGGACATCTTCTGTGTACTGTACCTGTGCCCCGCGCTCCTGTTAGCCTCCCAGCCCCCACACTGCCAAAAAGAACAAATAACAATAACAACAGCAACACGCGTCCCGTCGCAACTTTAGAGTATGTCGATAGCAGCTACTTCCCCACCGCTGCCGCCGCATCAGATCTTCACCATAAGCTGTACAACCTGCCGCCAGCGCAAGATCAAATGTCCACGCAGACAACCATGCTTGCCTTGTCAGCAGGCAGGCTACGCTTGCGAATTTCCACAGCGCCAGCGAGCACTGCGCAAAAAGAGAGGGAGAAATGTGCCGCAAGCAAAGGTCGCTGATCTCGCGGACAGATTGGCTAGTGTCGAGGCGCTGCTATCTCAGATGAGATCCCAGGAAGAAGACAGTGAGTCTTCAGACGCATTGCCAGACGATGATATGCCGACACCCGTGTCGGATCCCATGGCCAACGGAGAGGATCGATATGTTGGTTGTTCTTTCTGGAAAGCTTTATGTGAACAGGGGAGTACATTCCTTAGCTAGTAATGTAAAGCAGATCTGTTGCGATCTATAATTCAAGAATCTAACATCTCGAAATTTTAGATAGGCGGTTTACACGAAATAATATCAGAGCCCTCAGACTACTTGCATCCAGAGTCAAGTACATCTACATCCCAAGCTCCCGATCCAACTCCCGACCAAACCCGCGATGGACTTTCCAGCCTAGTTATAGCGAATAAGCTTTCGACAGTGCCATTGATCCGCCCATCTCATGCGCAAGCCATAACCCTACTTTGCATTTTTGTTTCCAATATTGACCCGGTCATTAAGTTCTTACACATACCCTCTCTGCGAAAGCGAATCGACAGTCAGTTCTCCCTTCAGAAAAAACAGTCTAAACAGAGACATATGGATGTATTGACTACTGCCGTGTTCTTTGCTTCAGTAACAAGTATGACCGAGGAAGAATGCCAGACATGCCTACAGGTTTCCAAGAAGAGCGCAGTTTCAGCGTTCAAATCTGCTGTCGAGGATGGATTGGCTCGATCTCATTTCATGAGCCGGGCCGACATGACAAATCTGCAAGCTTTGGTTCTCTTTATTGTAAGAATGCAGCACAATGGCTTCATCTGGAATGAGCTGGTTCCCAGTCGATGCATATATTGACCAGGTATAGGGCTGTCTTCGATCAACAGATACATCGAAAGCACCTTGGGTCATGTTTGCAGTGGTTGTTCGTTTAGCCTACATGCTTAATTTACACCGTGATGGCCATGGGCTACAACATACGCCATTTGAGGCTGAAATGCGGCGGAGACTGTGGTGGCAGATCGTTCTTCTTGACATGCGCGCCTCGGAAGACGTAAGCAGCCTTTTCTCCTCTGTATTTTTTTATTTAAAAAAAACCTCGACGTCATTACTCTTTCCAATAGACACCATACCTCGCTAGTCCCCTAACGTTTCTAATTATGTGCGGTACTAACTTATTTATAGTGGGGTTCCGACTTGATGATAACAGAGGATAGTTACAACACATGTATCCCGACTAATATAAATGATTGTGACATGGACACAAATGCCACGTCGAGTTATGTGAGTCGCGAAGGGGTCACGGAAATGACGTTTGGCTTGGTTTTCCGTGAAGCCAGTAAGATAGCGAAATTACTCCATTGGACCCAAGACGAAAGACAACCCCGAAAGTTTCAAGAGCAATTAAAAGTTGTTCTCGCCTGCCAGAAAGAACTCAGCGAAACCTTTTTCCCAAATCTTAATTCTGATTCGCCAATCTCCTGGGCCACACATACGATTGGAAGACTCATTATCTACAAGGCATGGTTACTGGTTCATTACCCCATGAAGCCCCAAGATTGGATTACTACGGAGACTTCAGTCAAGCGCGAAGATCTACTCATGACCTCCACGATGATATTAGAACTGTCGCATAAGCTGGAATCAAACGATGACATGAAGCCGTGGCGGTGGCTGTTCGAAACATATATCCAATGGCACGCTCTTGCGGTTACTCTGGTTGAGCTATGTGTCCAAGGCCCATCGCCACTAAAAGATAAGGCATGGGCAATTGTTGATGTGTTGTTTGATGCATGGAGCCAGCGGGTCGTTGATACTAGTTCCGGCTTTGTTTGGTTGCCTATCAAGAAGCTTTATGCGAAAGCGTACGCGATACGACTCTCGAGTGCTTCTAGCCCATCTCTGGAATTTGAAAACCAGAAAAATTCGCCCACTCCAGCCCTAGCACCTCCAGTAAACGGGATTGAGACTTCAATGGAGTATTCAGAGCATGGGCATCACATCAGTCCGAATACCACCAACCAACCTGATTTCTGGGCTTTTGACCGTGACATGGCATGGGAACTTGCACAAACCGATTTCCGAATTAGTACTTTCGACATCGATGGCTGGGATTATGCTCCGATGTATCATAACGTTGACCCTTCCATGCACGCAAATTGGGCCGACTGGGATAGTTTTATGCAGGATACAAGTGGCCTATTGGGTCCTGGGTTTATATCATGATTAGTAGATTATTTAGACAAGCGTAGATTTCAAGGTGATGTGGCGTCGGAATAATATTATGTCTATGCCAACGCCGAATCTAATGCCTGTGTCCGTGCAATTGCATACAGTACACATACTGTCTATATACAAACACCCGAACGCCAAAAAGATTAGTCCTCCCCCGCCGTCTCCACAATAGGCTCTGGCTTGGCCGCCTTCACGGAGGTGTGTTGCATAAGAGCGCAGCCAACCAAAGAAAGACAAGCCAAGATGAGAGCGAGCTTGAAAGTCTCGATGATTGCCTCGTTATACACGATCAGAACCTGCTTGAAGAGCTCAGGAGCAACGACACGATTCAGATTTGTCGCTCCTGCATTGATGATTGTGTCTACGTCGACTCCAGGAACTTTTCTCAAATTTGCGACTAAATGATTGTTGAAGATGTTGGTAGCCACCGACGCGAACACCGCTCCTCCGAACAATTGGGCAAATAGGATAATGGTCGTGCCCACGGGAACATCCTCCAACTTCAAGACGGTTTGCACGGCTACTACTGGTTGCTGAAAGCCAGCTCCTGCACCAAATCCATAGATGACCTGGTATCCGAACCACTTACTGAGTCCAGTATCGACCTCGAAAGTCATCATGAGTCCCGCACCCACCGCCATAAAAACCGTACAGAAAAAGGCCCAGGGTGTGTGCCAGCCAAAATTAGTAATCATGGCGCCCGATATGATGGTTATAATAGTGACACTAAGAAGGAAAGGCAGATTTCGGATGCCTGACTCTACGGCGGAGACGCCTTGCACCGCCTGGAACCAAATAGGAAGATAGTAGACCACGACGAAGAAGGAACCTCCAAAGAAAAAGGCGAAGATGGTGGCAGCAATCTGCTGCCGATGTTTAATAATGCGTGGCGGTACCGTTGCCGTATCGCCTTTCCAAATTTGAATGCCAATGAATGCTATTAGCAGAACGCCAAAGAGAATCAGAAGAGCAATGATCCGGCCGCTGAACCACGCGTATTCTATACCGCCCCATTGCATAGCTATCAAAAGACACACGATTGCTGGTACAAAGGCCAAGGTGCCGATTGGATCGAACTGTGTTAGTATTTGCGCGAATCCAGATGATCCCTTGGGCACCTGTGGCGGGGACTTAAAGAAGAAAAACAACCCAATCATGGCGAGTCCACCAACGGGTAGGTTGATATAGAAACACCTGTTGTTGAAAGTATCAATTAGTATAGTTGTACATATAGTCATGGAAGCGGAGCAAAATATCTGGAGAGTAGTTATAAGACATACATCCAGGTAGATAGTCTCCATAGCATTTGGGAATTTGGAGTAATGATGCGAGAAATTGGACTTACCATCGCCAGTTAACGTGGTCACTGAAAGCACCTCCCATCAGGGGCCCAGCTACACTCGCAATACCGTACATTCCTCCTAGCATTCCAGTATAAGCAGGACGTTTTGCCAACGTAACTGAGCATGCGATGATAACATAAGCCCCTGTGAAGATTCCTGCTGCGCCTACGCCTGCAATAGCACGCCCGACGATTAGTGCGGTCGAGTTGGGGGCTACAGCACAAATGAGCGAGCCCACTTCGAAGAGCAAGCAAGCAAAAATGAAGACCCATTTAATACTATACAAAGTGTAGAATTTGCCAAACATCAATTCAAAGGAGCAGGTCGTCAAAAGGTAGGCAGAGGCATACCAGCCTACGTCGGGGAGTGAGTGGAAGTCTGCAGTGATCTTTGGGATGGCTGTTGCTATAATACTATTATCCTGTTGATCTGGTTAGTACTAGTTATATATTTTCCCTCGTATTCTGTCTTTACTACTTTAGATGGATTCTGTTCTTACCAGCGCCACGAGGAAAATGGCGAGACATATTGCTACGCAAATAAGCACCAGCTGAAATCCTCTAGGATATTCAATTTCCTCCTCGCTAAGCCCCTCTTCTACCGATGTCTTCTTATCCAAGGAAGTATGAGACTCATCTGATGGCATGATGTCCTTTTCAACACCTTTGGAGGTCATCTGCGACTCAACTGAGGACTCCATTGACTAAATTTTCTGTTTTACTGGTTCCGTCCTCAGCGAACCGTCGGGAACGAGATGATTGCAATTTCTTGTCGTCACAGGAGAAGGGATTTCAAGCCTTGGGAAAAAACAGCTAGAGGAAGCTTTGAGGTCCTGTTCGCGGTGAAGATCTTGAGGAGGCAGCAAATAAGCAGCTATGGTTTCTTATATTGATCGAACAGATCTTAGAGATCGCCTCCAAGAAAAACCCTTGATTATGAATTAGCTGCAAATAGTGCTTGTGGGGTTTCCTCCTTACAAAGCATGCTCGCCAATATGTCTCATTTACTAGCCTGTGTTAATCTTTTTAATTTGCATATACGCTTTTGCATGGTTGCTGTCCTACGCGTAGCCTTCTTCATCAGAAACTGTGCCTGGATGCGGATAATATCTTGCGTGTTCGGACTTCAGAGCAGCTGCGACAATACCGAAACAGCGAATCGGAATGCGCTGTACTGTTTTAAAATATTTAGGCACACGAGCATTACCAAACAATATGTACATAGCTACTTAGATGTCATTTTCATTGTGTCCATGGGTTTGGTTCGCAGTCCGGTACGAGAGCTCTGGTTGGCTGCTTCGGTGTTCGGACTGACAGAGGTCGCACAGGGTGCGGATTACAAAAATTGGCCTTCCAGGATCTTGGTTCTAGCGCTTCGCTTAGATAGGGGTTTTGGAGAAGGACAGTTCCTGGATGAAAACGCCCCGAAAAACCTAACATTGAGCAACTGATGCATCATGATGTTGCGCGAACTTCTAGGGCATCGAATGAAGCCAGTTTACATAATTTGGTAGGTGCATCTCCACTCTAAGTCATTATTCACCAGGTCTCCTCACGTTGAATTGCAAGTAACCGAATAACTGGGAACTGAACATGTATCATTGCATTTAGATTTGCTTCGCGCCCAGTTGCTTGTCTAATCTAAGATAAAAGTTTCATCCTCCTTCAAATGGGAACTCCGAGAAAAGCACCAGGGAAAGTCTTCACATTATGAGCAAGTGGTCCCTTGTTGCGCAAATACTGCACATAAGCACCATCACTTATCAGTTTCCCCTCCTCCTTCACTTTCAGGTACTCATCCCGTCTCAGCTTTGTGAAACCCCAATTCTTGCTCACGATAATCTTCTGTCTACCTGGGAACTTGTACTGGGCTCGGCGGAGCGCTTCAATCGCATTTGCTTGGTGACGATCCAAAGTACGGACCGAAATCAGTATCTGCCCAATGCGAACTCGAGCAACAATGCCCGCTGGCTTTCCCCATGCGCCGCGCATGCCGGTCTGCAATCTATCTGCGCCAGCTACAGTGAGCATCTTATTGATGCGAACAACATGGAATGGGTGCGCACGGACACGTAGATGGAAAGACTCTTTTCCAGCTGTCTTGACAAGGTATCTGATCAGAGAGATATTAGCTATTGCTCTGACTTTATACTGCCCATTGAGAAGATATTTCAAGGCTGCAAGAAGGATATACTGACTTGTTTGCACAAATGCGAGCGGCTTCTAAGGCTTCAGAGCTGAGTTGTTCTAGTTCGTTGGAGACCATATGAATGCAGAGAGGGAAATCATCGACATTGGCACGTTTACGTCCGAGGTCGAAGATGCGTATCTTGGGGTCTGCAACACCTCGATTAAACCTCGATTTAGGGTAAGGCTGTATTAATTGAGTCAATATATATTTATAACCTTTCTGGGAGAGGTATTCCGGAGTAATGCACCTTGTTCTTGCAGTACCGATAGCACCTTGCAGGTCTTCGAGCCATTACTGTATGGTAATTTATGCCTATGATGGAATGCTGTAGAGTGGAATATTAAGTAGACGAAATAGATGATGAAGAGACGATGCTTGAGGCTTTATATGATCAAAAGAGTAAACCTTCAGATTTAAACAGAATCAGTATAGAAGAACCAGAACAAAGAGGAAATGAAGAGAAGGAAGTCCTAGAAGACACAGGATATATAAGCACTAGTACTCTCATTAGCCCCTGTCTGTGTGACTAACTATGGACAAGAGGTAATGAAGAACTTACTACTCAAATAGTACTAGGTCCTTGTCATACGTATTGCAGATTTCCTGCAGGAGCTAGTATCGCTTGTGGCCTCCGGCCCATGTATTCTGGAGCTTGGCGATGGTGGTTCGAGTTTCCACAACCAGGTAGACAGACCCCTGGGGGAACTCCCTCTTCCCGTCTGCCTAGGCAGGTACTATACCTGATATCTACGTGCATGGTGATGCCAAGTCACGTAGATCCAAGTGTACTGAAATATCTATACATATGTGAACCCCTCCCCCCGAGACTTAGTATACCACGACACCAATATGTAATCATTGCCTTCGTTAACTAAATCCCATTTCCTGCCTCATTCTCCACGCATAGCCACCTCAGTTAGCTTGATCAAACGTATTGTATTCTCATTTTTCATCATGCTGACGTGTTTTGCGTTTGTTGCGCAATTGATGGAGATTTGATCTTCAGGAAATAATGACTCCAAACCAAAAGGACCAAAATCGAGCTGAGTCTCAGTCAGAAATTTCAAACCTACGGGATCATCTGATTGCCCCTCAAACTTGGAGCTACAGTTCATGTCGATGGCGTCAGAAACCCAGATGATATGGGTACGGGGGCTCGATACTTAGCCTCCAAAGGAGTTCGGTAGTACGGATGTAGACTGTCTATGCATGCCTCGAAATGGTTTGATTAACCATGGTGGCGGCGCTTATGCCCTTTGCCGTGAGCTTAAAATGTGATGTACTATTTTGACTACAATATGAATTAGCCTATCACATTTTCAGAAGTGAAACCTGGATCACACAAATTGTACCTTTGCAATGTTGTTCTTCTTACTGTAGATTTCGTCTGTGGCTGCTGGGTTGGAAAGATATAGATAGTTCGGCCCAAGCTCCACTGCGCTGCCATATTGACTGAGAACGGATAATGGGGATTGATACAGTCAGAGTTGGCAAATGGAAGGATAAGGACCATGGCAATGTGGGCGGACTTGATCGACTCTATTGTGGTGGAAGCAAAGGTGAAGTCTTCCACGCTGCAGGAGGGCAGCGGTTTGTCTCTTATGAGAATATTGACAGTAGAGTTACATGATCAAATGTTATGAGAATTCCTTCTCGAGAAATTTGCCTGCAGTTTACTTTTTATTTATAGCTCCACAAACCCATGCACACTGTGGAAAGGTGAATAAAGCCTGTCGATTCTCCCTACACCTTGAAAATGGCTCACCTTATAGAAATTACATATATGTAAATACCTCAATAGGAGTACAAATACTGTGAAAAATAATTTGGGACACAATGTAAAAGGTTATCGTGAATGATTAGTAGTGATTTTCACTTCCAGTAAAAGTACGTCAAGAGACTGGATTTGTTACTGGGTTCCTGACGATAGACTACAATTAAACCAGTATATATAGAAGGTCATAGTAACATCTTCCTCATATTTACGGTGAGATTTACGTCATTTCTATCCTTCCTTAGAGAATATGGATTATTGTTTAAGAAACTGAAAGGCGGTTTTTCATCCTTTATATATTTTTGGCTATCAGAAATCAATGGTAGACTTGACAATAACCTCATTTGCAAACTTTGTCATATTATCTGAGGATATAATTATCGTCCCAAGTTAAATATGATAGTGATAATCAGGTTATTATATATAGATAAATTATGTCATGTTACCCTACCCGTATCCAGACTTCCCATCTATGTAATCTTTAGTCAGACTTCTTTATAGCTGGAAACACTTTTCCACCATTAATAATTTCACTCACAAATCCAAGATTCATTCCGCATCAAGTAAACCTCTAGCGACAATATCTATGTTGTGGCCTAAGGCACCCTAGGGTGGCCCCACATTTGTATTACAGTATATAGCTCTTTGAGAAGAGGCAACGCCTGTTCTCCTCCTTAGACTACACCGTATACAGAACCCTTCATTACATTCTGAGGAACCTCCCCTCGCAGTGTGACATAGGGTCCTTGACAATCTATCACACCTTTCTAAAGCATACTCTTCAAATAACAGACCAAATTTCACTGTTAACAATCATGTTGCATTGCAAAACACTTGAAAAAAATCGTCTTGGTTTCTATAAAAACTCTCTGTGAAAGGGATATTGTAGACTTAGACACGTGTACAGTGAAATATGCGTAATAGGTTCTATATGTTTATATCACGTTTACCAGAGGTCCACGAATCAACATATTCTTTTCGCTGGATTCAGTTACAAAAGAAAATATAGTGGAATAGTTGCCCAATTATATTTCCAAAAAGGATTCCACTAGAGAGACTATCTAGATAGGGTTTGGATACCGGTATTATTTATCGGCAAGCCACTCTAAAACCTCCTAAATACGAGACATAGACTGGCCTCCCGTTTCTCTGATTTATCGTCCACATTTGTTTCAGAAGTTGCTTGGAAACTCCTTTCCGCCTAACTTCTCTCTTCCATTGGGAAACACCCTCATTGTCTCCCTCTGAATTCCTACACTCGAACCACTCTCCAAGCCCTGGTCCTGACCAGCTGAAACTGGGTGTGGACTCAATGGCCATTCTGGTCCATATGTTCCATTTCCTCTCTCAGCCCACTGTGTCTCACTGTGTTCTCCAAACCCCTTCTCACTCATTTCATTTCCAGTACGGATTGACATTGGAGATTTTGGAACTGGCAAGCGTCCGGCATCGAACTTACTGATTAATGGCGAAGGGGGAGGCGAGTCAGCATGAGCAGTGCGGCGGCTCATCCAGCGGCGAATAAAGAAGTATGCTCCAACCGCTAGCAAAACAGCTCCGGCTATACAGGTTAGTAATTTGATCCACTAGAAGGAATAAGTACAACATACCAGCAATAACAGAGACGGCTATAGCAATTGTAGCTTGAGTGCTGTTATTTTTGGCCGACTGAATGACGTTCAATCCGGAACCAGGACTCAAAGTTC
>Ga0247734_1001973_pt1 | contig 14409 bp, 13 predicted proteins | sample UWRJL103311B2_FD_180933 | JGI IMG/M metagenome (GOLD analysis project Ga0247734, IMG submission 180933) | Plant litter microbial communities from Arlington Agricultural Research Station in Wisconsin, United States - UWRJ-L103-311B-2 | ecosystem: Environmental > Terrestrial > Plant litter >... | reverse complement strand
GAAAATATGCCTGTATACATCTGCAAGATTAATCTCTTCCATCTGGATTGGGTTCGCCCATCGATATGAAGGTTCTGTGAAGGAATGGCCCAGCATCACGTTGCCAGCTGTAATCCTGGTGTGGCCGTAGACAGAGTGGACTCAAAGCCTCTCGTGGACGTTACATTTGACAACATTCTTGGTAAGGGCTTCTAATTGCGTGGTAGATAGCTCCGATCGTAACTCCTCGCTGTCACAGAGTGCATTTTACCTGAATTTCATTTATCCATCAACATCGTTGGGTTATTTCAGAAGGACTCAAGTGAGACTCACACGATAGATTCTGTATTTACAGCCAGCTTTCCATGTACGCTCAATGGGTGCCAGCCTTTACTAACCGAAATGTGGTGACTAACTCACTAGACAGCATCCTAGAGACAGTTCATTGTAGAACGCTACCTGATTGTCTTATACTACTTGGATTTCTGGTATGCTCCAAGCATCCAAGGTTCACGAATAACTTGCACAAGCAGCGGACCAAGGGGAGGCAATTTTAGAGTTGACTGAGCAAGAAGAAAGATCACCTAGGAGGTGGAGCGAGGACTTCGTCAACGACGTCGTCCCCACCAAAATTGGCACCTCCCGTCGGCAAGTGTTCCTAATGTCACCAGCACAGCTTCTATATCTCCAAAAACCGGCATTCCATCACTAGAGCCGACGCACACTAACTTGACGTTCGTAAAGACTTTCAACAAACTGACGAATGCAGACTAGCCCGTATTCTAGCGTAGCAGGGAACTTCACTTCTTCACATACTATTATCCGGGACAGTACCATCCCTGTGGTAATCAATCAGCCGTGTATGACCAGCATAGGAGAAGAAGCCGCAGAACGATGCAACTTGCGTGCGCACTCACCTACTTCCTGTTCAATCAACTCAATTATAAAAACGTACTTAGGATTATGCTTTATAATAATATCCCTTTGAAGCTCACTTACCTGACTAGGCTTGTTATGATTTCGCTTTGAATACTCTTGAAACTATCAATGTTTTGACAAACGAGTTTTGTACACCATAGGGAAAATCTCTAAGATAATTATTTGGTGGCATTGATATACTGCCATAGCTCAAGACGACAATAGTTTTAGCTAAGGACTTAGGGAGTAATATCATTATAGCTAACAGAATTGTGAGCTATTCTCCAAACAGCTATTCCTATCACGTGTCGGTGTGACTCTTGGCATGCCGGTAACTGAGGGGAATGGTGCATCCTCTGCGTATTTCAGCAACAAGGAACCAAAGAAGCCAAAAACTCCATACTTTAAATATAGAACTGAATACGAAAACTAATACGAAGGCACAAATTCTAAGGTGGGATCCCCCTGAGAAGGAAGCTGATCCACTTCTTCATACCTAGAGCTTGAGCATCGTGAGTCACACTACAGTTTGTCAAAGCGCCAGGAAAACCTATATAACCATAGTCAACTGGTACCAAAACACAATTGTCTTTATAGTTTATTAGAGAAGTTGAGATCGAGAGAAGAAGAGCCAGGTTTAGTTTCTCATTCCGAAAGTCGCGTCATCCATCTGAAAACAACGAATCAAACTACCCTTAGCATCAAAAGATTATAACAATCGAACAATTGAAAATGAAATTGGATTTTACTACTATCGATGCATTTACCACGACCCGCTACAATGGTAATCCAGTAGCTATCGTAAGAGTGCCTGCTTTAGAGAAACAGAGTGAGTCGAGCACCCAATCCACGGGCACGGCAAATGACTCATATCAAGCAGAGCTCACACAAGAACAAAAGCAAAAGATTGCTGCTGAGTTCAATCTGTCAGAGATAGTATTCTTGCATCTCCCAGCCGCAGGGGAGTCCTTTAAAGAAGTAAATATTGACATCTTCACTAGCATTGCTGAGCTTCCTTTCGCGGTATGTGTTTCCAACCATTTTCCATAGCGAGGCGAAGAGAGACACAATTAACTTAAACCAGGGTCATCCGACTATCGGATCATCTCACTATCTCTTGAATGAGCTTGGAGCGAATACAGAGGCTGTCATCACCAAGGCAGGTCGTATCCCTATCACAAAAGATGCTACGACCGGTGAAGTCAAAGCTGTGATCCCCCATGACTTTCATATCCACAAAGTGACTTACGATTCTCCTCTATCACCGAAGGCGGCAGAAACAGTCAGCATTGTAAAAGGGATGTCATTCATATTCAGTATCTTGCCCGATCTGGAAATGCTCGCCAAAGCAAATGAGAACCTTAACGTCGTCAAGTGTGGCCCCAATGGCACATATGATCCATCTCCACTGGATGAAGGATGGCGAGTTGGTCTCATCGGAACTATGTACGTCGTGGCGCAAAGTACCGATGAGTTTGGAAGGAAGAAATATAGAACTCGGATGTTTGATTCAGGAGAGGATCCGGGAACTGGGAGCGCAAGCTGTGGTTTGGGATGCTATTTGGCAAGCCAAGAACCAAGAGAGGCCGGTAAAGGACCATTTGTGTATGCTTTTACACAGGGTGTGGAGATGGGAAGAACAAATGACATTGCGGTTGAGGTGACGAGAGGTGAAGGTGGAGTTGGCATTGAGAAAGTTTTATTGAGTGGTGCTGGGGTGACGGTTATGGAGGGGACATTGCAGACTTAGGTGGATATGGAGAGTTAACTTCAACGAGGAAGTCAGCGCTGCATAGTGCGCTTCTGTATACAGAGTATGGTTATGATATTGATGATCCTCTCTCCTCACTTAATTTTCTGGAATTGAAGCGGACGAATCTACCAGCTAAAAGAGTTATGTTGGCAAATTTTGGCAAATTTTGATAACCTTGATTAAATGCACCCTAAATAGTAAATAACAATTTTCAAGATATAGTTTGCTCAATTTTGATAATCTTTCTCAAAGATTGATCTAGCGGAAGTAGGTACTGCATGTTTGCATTGAGCTGACTCTCATCCACTACCGCTGATCCAGCAGTAAAAGATGGCAGCCAATACCAAATGAAGATCTTGATGGCTCAGGGTTGTTCAGTCCGGCTGCGATCACTGCGTAACTGCGTAAGACTGGAACGAAAGTGATATGATTGTCTCTTGAACTAGTAGAAACTACTTCCATATAGTGATCTGACTAATAATATTGGTCACGTGCACGAGACAAGGCTGTGGAGTGAAAGATTAGCTCCACTTGAAGCTTGAGTTGCTCAGTCTAGCCTCATGACCCTCGGCAGCATCAACAATCAACAACACATCAACGATTTCTAGAGCATCTGAGAACGTTATCCAGAAGAGCTGCTCCTGCTGGGACTGCTTATCATTCTTCCGGCATCATGTATCAGTTTTCCTCTCTCTTTATCCTCTCAGCAGTTGCTGCTGTCACTGCCCTCGACCAGCATCCTCTTGGTGGGGCACTCCGTCCTGGAACCAACCCTCAAGTTATCTTCAAGCCAAAGAAGTTGGTGAACTCTTCAGCGCTCGAATCCCACATTACCGAAGAGAACTTGTTGAAGCGTGCCAAGAAGTTATACAAGATTGCAGAGCTTGGGATCGATGAATACAACCACCCAACACGAGTCATTGGTAGCAAAGGTATGAGCTCGATGCCCTTGTCTCTTGTCCCGTACCATCTAATGCTTATGTGATACAGGACATATTGCTACAATCGACTATATCTACAAGACTATTGCGGATCTAGGCGACTACTATACCATCTCCAATCAGACTTTCCATGCCGTCGTAGGTCATGTCTTCGAGGCAAAGCTCCTTCTAGATGACGAGGAGCCCCTCTCGGCCATCGCAATGCAACTAACGCCTCCTACATCGAACAAAAATGCTGTATTCGGGCCGTTGGTGTTGGTCAAGAACTCAGGGTGTGAGGCTTCTGATTATCCTTCTTCGATCAAAGGTTCAGTTGCTTTCATTGAGCGTGGAATTTGTGGCTTTGGGGATAAATCTGCGTTGGCCGGCAAGGCAGGAGCTATCGCCGCAGTCGTATACAACAACGACGGAGGAATGTTTGGAGGAACTCTCGGAAGCCCCTCGAAGGATCATGTTGCAACATTCGCCCTCTCCAAAAAGGAAGCTACTCCATACATCGAAAAGTTGAAATCCGGGAAGACTGTTGATGCTTCCGCCTATATAGATTCAATTGTTCAGAATACTCCAACCACCAATATTATCGCACAAACAAAAGGAGGAGATCAAGAAAACTGTATTATGGTGGGAGCCCACAGTGACAGGTAACCGACATATTCTCACAAATAGTTATATCTTCGGAGGAAATATAGGGACAAGTAGCTGTCTGGGTAGCAACCTTTCATGCTTTCTAGATACATGCAAGCTCCCCGGACAGCTTCTTTCCTTCACTCCCTCTTGAAGGTCTCAACTTTTACCATACTAACTTGTTGAAGTGTAACCGCTGGACCAGGTATCAATGATGATGGATCTGGAACCATGTCTCTCCTGGAAGTGGCAACACACTTGGTTAAGTACGATATTAATAACTGTATTCGGTTTGCCTGGTGGGCTGGAGAAGAAGAGGGTCTTCTTGGGTCTGACTATTACGTATCTCAGCTTTCCGACAAAGAGAACCTGAAAATCAGACTCTTTATGGATTACGACATGATGGCCTCCCCCAATTATGCCTATCAGATTTATGATGCTAATAACAAAGCCAATCCAGAAGGATCTGAAGAACTTCGAGAGCTGTACAAAGCATGGTATGTCAAGAACGGACTCAACTACACCATGATACCATTCGATGGACGCAGTGACTATGATGCGTTCATCAGAAATAGCATTCCCGGAGGCGGTATTGCAACCGGAGCGGAAGGCGTAAAGACTGATGCGGAGCAATCTATGTTTGGTGGCAAAGCCGGAGTTTGGTTCGATCCCTGCTATCATCAATTGTGTGACGATGTCAGCAATCTTGCGCTTGATGCTTGGGTTATCAACACCAAGGTACGTCTGAACTTATTCTCTTGCTCGTTTCTACTAATTGAATCAAGCTTATTGCACATTCTGTTGCCACATATGGTGCTTCTCTTGAGAAGTTCCCTAAACGTGCCGCGAAAATTGAGGTTATCTCTGAAAACAAGTGGCCAGACAAGTACTTGTATGCGCCTAAATACCATGGCTCAAAACTTTTCATTTAGATACCGCCTAGAACCCTGTATTAGCTTCGTTTTTGCATATATTACATTTTATAGAGTATCAGAAGCACCTAGCGGGGTATTTCCGCTTCGTTTAATGACAGAAGGCAAAACACTTGAGACATCGTCCTTTATTCCACTGTGTGCTTCCCATCTTGACAAAATATAACGGCGAATAGACCAATCATACATTAAATCAAGAGTGTCAAATTATTATTTTCGCTTAATCCAAGGGCGCTCTGTTCCTTCAGTGAGCAAGCAATACCAGTAATTCCACCATTGGTCAGTTGCCCAGTACTGTCTGTCCAATAGTGTACAAGATATAGGTCACCTTCGGTATATACAGTAGCGCTAGCGGGATTACTGTACTCGTATTTTTGTGGAAAGAAACCCCCACCTGTCCACCGCTACAGGGAATTGAACAGCAAGGGATATGGGACGATTCCGAGTTCCGGATCAGCTCCACATGTATATTTGCGGCAAATATGTATGCTGGACTATACAGTATTCCTCAAATAGGGGTTCACCGTCCCCTAGGATTATCTAAGGTGTTTCCTACAAACTCAAAAAGTCCCTCCCTCAAAACTTTTGGTAGCATATCCCGAATATAGCGGACTGAATCAAAAGTCCAGCTTTTGTCTAATTTTAATGTAGACAATTACCTGCAACTCTTTTGCAGAATCAGAGATATTCAGTAGCGGATTACTGTTACAGTCGTGATAGTTGTCATGGAATTTTAAGCTTTGTTCTTGCGATGTGATACAAGATTATGGGCGCATGTGGAATGCGATATCGTTGCGTTGATAGTAACGTCGTCTGGCCAAATTGAGACTGGCACTGGGGTGGTAAGCTTATTTTTCAGCTTACAAGGCTATTGGCTTTGGGGGTACGCCACTGAACATTGAACTTCTAGAAATTATGCTCCGACTGTTCTAGATCAAATATCAAAAGTTGATTAGTGAAGCCTAGTTATTTCTAAGTACCTTCATTGATAATTATGTCTGTGGGAGCCGCAATAGCTATGAGGTCGGGCAAACTCAACAATAGTATCATATTAGCAACGGCATTATGTTAGCCACATTTGTTTAGAAATAAATATCCCACGAGATGCCTTGTCCTAAATAAAGCCAATACAACCTGTATTGAGGCTCCCGACTACTACCTAGACGCCACATAAGCTTGTCGTCCCTTTTCTTGAAATTCCAAAATCAGGGGAACCAATCAAATCACATCGGATCGGTCTCGCCATTCTTCACTTATAATTTCACGGCGCTGAATGGAGGGCCCACTCCACAGGCGTGGGTCTGTTCAACTGGGCAGCAGAAAAATAAATGCAAGAAAGCTAGCGAATTTCTTACTTTCCATTCCATGCTGGAACCCCAATACTGGATACGTTTTGAGTGACCCGAGCCGCTTGGAGGAGCACATGCAGCATTTTGGCACTACGGATACGCTGATGGCTTCAAAAAGATCCAAGTCTGGGAAAGTAGACTCCAGCAACTTCATGATATGATGTCCTGCCTGAAATTATGTGGTAGGAAACTTCCTAATACAATCGAGGAAGAACGCCGTTCTGGAGTCTGTGTTACACTTCTTGCCTCTTTCTGCTCGGATGTAACGCATCGCAGGGCCATTTTATAGTTCTTACCGTGGACAACTTTGGATTATGTGATATAAATTATTAATATTGTTTAGTAACACTTTCTCTACAGGGAAGTACTATTCGATAGGTGCGAACTTTCGATATAAAATTCCCAATTCCTCCCACCATTAGTAGTGATCCCATAGCCACCGATCCAGCGCTACGATCTTCCAGCATTTATTCAAGATGTTGTTCTTAACTCTCGTTACTCTCACGACACTCTTCAACGGCCTAACAGCGCAAACAGTAGACCAAAATGGTGTTACCCTGGCTGAAAAAACTCTCAATTTTGAACGACTTATTTTGAACCCCTTCGGTTTGAACAGCATCGTCGAGCCATGTTCTAAGCTATTCGATGGCGACCCAAAGAGTGGTGAGACTACATCAGCAGAATGGATCAGAATTGTGTTCCATGATTTTGCTACTGCTGATGTTGCTGCTGGAAATGGGTAAGCGGAGGCACTTGCAGTTTTAGTTTGGGAGAATCGCTGACATCAACAGTGGTTTGGATGCATCTATTAGCTTTGAGTCTGACAGAGAGGAGAATATTGGTATTCATTTTGTGAATTCGACCATCACTGCAGTAAGTTGACTTTTTTGTTGTTCCAAGGCTGTGAGAATTTCACAACTAACACCTAATAATAGTTTGATCAATTCTTCGATGTTTACTCATCTATGTCAGATCTCATTGCATTGGTAAGACTACTTTCCTGTGATTGCTTTGTGGATCACATGCATATTAACATGATCGATAGGGATTGGCCGATAGCTTCCTAAGCTGCGATCCCGGAGCTAACTTCATCAAACTTCGTATCGGTAGGAAGGATGCCACTGGGCCAGGACCGTAAGTGAAACACTTTCAAAGTCTACCCAAAATGTTCCTGACACTTTTGATCCAGCTCTGGAGTTCCAGGTCCTGCAGACTCTCTAGCTTTTGCACAAGCCCAGTTTGCCAAGGCTGGCTTCAACCAACAAGATATGATTCAAGCCGTTGCCTGTGGCCATTCAGTCGGCAACGTTCACCGTGCAAACTTCCCCGAAATCGTACCCCAATCGGTCGTTAATGAAAACAACACTGATGGCGCTCAGCCGTTCGATAGCACGCCATTCACCTTTGACAACACTGGAGTCAACGAGTATCTAAGCAATACTGGTTTGCGAGGCGGCCCTTTGGTAGTTGGTGCTAACCAGACCACAAACTCCGATTTCCGCATATTTAACTCTGACAAGAATGTGACTATGAGAGGTCTGGCTTCTCCATTGAACTTTCAGCAGAAATGTTTCAAGATCTTTGAACGGATGTTGGATACTGTTCCTAGAGGCACTGTGTTATCGGATCCCATAAGTGTTAGACCCTGGATACTGAATGAAGGCCATCTCGACCTTTCTTCAACAGGTGCTGTGACATACTCAGGACAAATTTCCAGCTGGTCATTTTCAGCTTCGCCGGCTACAGCTTCATATGAATATGTCACAGTTGGTGGCGGCAATACTGGTCCAAAGAACAGTCAAAGTGGGAGTAAGAACCTTGTCCCTCAAACTTGATATGCAAATACTAAATTATGGAAAGCCAATATTCCTCGCCGTGGATTCGGTACCGTCACACAATATAACTTTGCTGATAGTTTTATTGATTCTAAAGTGGTTGGAATAAAGCTCGCAGGCCTGGCAACGTCCACGTTCCCAATTAACCAAACATTATTCATCCTCCCATCAAGAAGCTTCATCAGTACCATCAACGGTGGTGATCCACAATACATTTTGAGAGCGGCTGTAAGTTGAGATTCAAAATTAGCAGCTTAGAACCCAATTCACTGACATAATTATCACCATAGCTATTGACAACTACAGCCCCAACAGCAACACAACTAACGGCTACCCAATATTATCGCGGTTCGCAGAAATGGTCCCGCGCATCTAAACTTGTTACATCCACGGCGATATTAACCAAAACTGGCACGCTGGGTCCTTATACACTCTTTCAAGGGATCATAACCCCACCAGGAGGTCATCCTAATGCTCGTGGACACGTTGATGTTAAACTTGGGACAACCATTACCAGTCCCAAGATCGAGGCTAGGCTCTTTGCCGAATGCACCAATTCCGTTTTGACTAGCTGCTAAGCATGGATTGAAGGAAATTGGACTGATGTGACATATTTCAAATTGCCTGTCGAATATAATACATACTTTTGTTTCCGAACCAGAATTTCCTCTAAAGTCTCAGACGACAATTAAGCTAACCAAGGTCCGCTTCCGTCTTTGGACCGGAGCAGTCGACTGCTCTAACCTGAGTCGAGCCCTGAGCCCTGAGCATGCTGATGAGTCAGCTGGGTTTTGCTCAAGAGTCCTCTTTCGGTCCTCCGTGGATCGGCTATAACTTCTATAATTTTGGGGTAAGCCGGGGAGATTTCTAGGACCCCAAGTCTATTTTGGTATTTCAAGTACTATAATTACGAGTGCATCGGTTTTACAATTATATAAATTTCGAAATGCTTGTTTTTGAAGTACACAACCTGAATATATAACAAAATGACGTATATGAATTAATCTTACTTTAAGCCGAAGTAGTCTGAGTTACACCATTACAATTCGGGCTGCTCTGGTTATCTCAAACGACACTTTTTGCAGTTTCGCTCCCATCTCGATTAGTTTATTTCTAATAATATCTAGCGGACCGAAACAGTAAATATATTATGCTCCCTATCGTTATATTAAATAACAAAAATTCATATAAATGTGTCTCAATAGCCCACTTAATGGCCAATATAACGCGCCATATACCTAACAATAACAGTAATAATATAAAATTCAAACTACTATTCTCTTTACTTGAAGCTTGCGAACCTTAATTGAGCTTCTTCGTTTCTCTTCTGTTATATATGGACTGCTCGAGTATTATATTTAGCCCGCTATATAGTTTTCTGCAAGATGCTATATATTTACAGAATGATACCTATAATTTCTTAATAATCTGTTTTATCCTTTGAGATTAATATAACTCACGATATCAAAAGTAGGACTTTATATATCTCTAATATATTCGATTTTGAAATTGTGAATATACTTAGATGATTCATACGTCGGTAGTAGAAATATAGTTTCCCACTTCGGTATTGTTGATGACCTCTTGGGCTGCACGTCGAAGTCGTGCTCCAGAATCTTCAGCCCTAGTATCCATGGTTGGCAAGTACATGTACATTTATTCTGTTAGAGCATCTTCTCCAACCGCAAAACTTTAAGACACTCCCACATAGTTGAAGCAAAAATAAAAATACAATGGCTTTCAAGGAAATTCTTATTGTACCAAGTTTAATTAAGTCTCTGGCAAATTAATAAGTCTGACCTGTCGTATAGACTATCTTAGTGTTAATTATTATCTCTCTTTACTCCTGAGACACCAAACTTCCGGCCCCATACCCTACATTTTCGGTCCATATCCGCCCTAACAAATACCATGACAATTCCCATCAGGCCGGCTAGAAACCAGCTCATAATTACTCTTCCAAACCCACCTCTTAAACTACCTCCAAGCATACTGCCTTTCACCAGTCCTGTTAGCATATCGGTTGTGATAAGCTCCTGCCCTCCCTCTAGCGCTTGAATACTCTTCGTGGCTATGACCTGTGGCGTTTGTCCCTCGTCATCCTCCTCGAGCATTTTCGTCATACTATGCTTAATTCGGTTCTCAGCCTCATAGCCCTCGGTCAAGATCGTGGCCGGGAATATAGTGTGTACACGGACACGGGGAGAGTTTGGGTGTGCCGCGGCGTACAGATTCATTTCTTGGGACAGCGTATCGGAGAGCGCGCGCAGTGCAGCCTTAGTAGGACTATATGGCGAGTAGCCAGCGAAGCTATAGAAAGCTAAGAATGAAGCGGTAAAGATTATGTGCCGCGTTCCCGGAGGAGCAATTACTCTTGCAGTTGGAGTATTGTGTATACCATCATCCACATCGCTCTTTTGTGCCTCCAATGGCTTGAGCCAGCTTGTCAGAGCAGCGTGTGCCATGTACGCGCTAGTGAAGTAATTACTGTCCATCTGCGCCTGAAACTTTGACACAGGCGTGTCAATAAAGAGGGTAGGATAGGAACTTCCTGCACAACACCACACCGTGTCTGGTGGATTTCCTGCGTTCCAGGAAACTACCTCGTCGACAATACGCACAGACTCTGGGGCCGATGCCAAATCGGCGCTGATATAATGGAAGCGCTGAGTCGAGGGATTTAGAGCGCCTTGCTTTATATACTCGATGGCGTGTCGTAACTTGTCCGAGTCGCGCGCTACGATCACAACATTGGCGCCCTTCTCCGCGAGCTGCCGTCCAACTTCAAGTCCCATACCGCGCGAGCCACCAGTGACAACCACCGTCTGATGAATGTCATTAGTTATCTCGGTGCTCTGATGGCAGGGCGATTCTATCACTCACCTTACCATCGACCTCAAACTCATTCTTAGACACGAAGCTGCCCATGTTTGCTGACTTAGAGGGTGTTCTTTATAAACTATGGGGTATCAGTCATATTTTGGCCAAGGAGATTTCAAGACACGACACACCTCTGTAGTTGTTTTCACGCGACGTATTCAGGATACTGAGGTGGGTGCAAACAATGCTCGGCGAAAGGGTGAGGCTCCTTTTAGTTTCTCTGTGTGCGGCGTAGTAAATGCCGGTAAATGCGATGCCATCTCGGATTCGCTAAACCCCTCATATTCGCAACCTTCTAATGTAACAGTACCACTCACACTGGTGCGTTTAATATAAAACCAACAAGAACCAAACAGAGAATCTCAGCCTGATTATAATGAGCCAATAGTTAGCACAGAATGAGCCTGCATTGCATCCATGAGGCACACCTTAAATTGTATTTTTGTACCACGAGGCAGATTTGATTCCTCCATCTGTATGGAACTCCCACTCGACCTATCTTCTACACATATATGTATTCCAATCTGCATGTTGTTGTGCAAGTATTTAATTCATGGGTTGACCTAGGAACATGGCTATAGAAAAAGCGAACGACAACGAAAACACAGCAACCACGGCTGTCGGCGCTCTAGTTATCGTTCTGGCGGTACTTTCTGTGGCGCTGCGCTTCTACACTCGCCACTTCACAAGGGCTGGATTTGGATGGGACGACTGGCTAATATTGCTTGCGCTGATTGCGACCATTGCAACGGACGTGCTAGCGTTATATGGTTCGCTTCACCTGCCTTTACAAATAGTCTATATATAATAGATCGTCCCCTAACAAGTCGATTATTATAGCAACGGATGTTAATCCAAATGGTGCATCAGTAGCCTCAAATACCGACCCTCACTACAAATATACAAATGCCGATATCTTATATACCAAACTTAGCTTTATTGCCACGATCTTGTACTTCACTATCACCTCGGCCACGAAATTATCCATTCTGTTCTTTTATAACCGCCTGTTTTCCGTCTTAACTACTTTCCACTACCAAGTCGTGTTTGTAGGCATGCTGGTTGTGGCTTTTTGGATCGGCTGTACTATTGCCGACCTGCTGAATTGCCGTCCTTTGAAATGGACATGGCTTAATAGCCTCGCAGACCCACGATATTGCTTTAATTACAACATCTTCTGGCTGGCTAGCGGTGTGGTTGAAGCATTTATCGACGTATTGATTATTGTGATGCCTGTGAGAATAATAGTTGGCTTACATTTAAACCTGGCGAAAAAGGTCGCGCTGACGGCAATATTTCTATTAGGCATTTTGTAAGTTGTTTGATTGCTACATATCTTAGCAACATACTAATATATGGAACCGGCAAAGTGTTATTGTTACGGGCCTAATTAAAGTGGTCTTCAGCTACGCACCCAATAGCCGCGAGCCATCATTTAATCGAACTATGATATGGACGACAGTTCATTGCGGAATTGGCATGGTGTGCGCATGTCTGCCCGTGTGTTGGCCACTAGTGACACTTATTACAAAGGATTGTCCTGCTTTAGTTCAGAAGCAGTGGCATAGACTCAGCGGCTGGACCTTGATAGGGAACGGTAGCAAAAGGAAGAGTCATACTTCGGACATTGAGAGAGAAATAACATCTAATCCAGGAAACAGTCTGTTTATGGACGATCTTAGTCATAGGAGAGTTAAGTCACAAGAACCAGTTTGAGCGTAGTTGAAGTAGGTTTCTTTGCCATACATGGAAGCAACCTTAAAATTAATGAGAGGTAATAAACGGATTGCATATACATTTCCTATTGCAATTTATACTTTCACCATCTGCTATTTTTGTCCCGATTTATCTCCATATATGCATTACATTTTAGCTATATATATCAACCCAGGCGTGTTCATAAACCAGCTATCCTTCACCAACTATAGAAATACCCATTATTTAGCTATTTAGTCCTAAAGGAAATGCCAATTTATCCTCACCGAAAGCACAACTTCTTCGGCTCACCTCCTCCAATCCCTACTTAACACAGACCTAACAACATATATTAAACATATTCCACAAACTCCTTTTGTAGAATTCTTCATAAACCCTGCATTATACGAATAAAGATTCAACAGGCAAATATAGGGTGTTAAGACGGCGTGGAAATCTCTCAGTTAGGGCGTAAACTGACCCACGATCACACAGAATTCCTATAAACCGGAAAAATAAGACTAAAAAAAGAAATAAAATATATCTCACCTTCTACCCACCGTGACCTCCCCCAACTTCGTAAAATATATCACGGTCTTCTTTTACTCTTGCTTATATATTTTGAATTTCTACTAAATGTTGAATCTATCATATTAAACAAGTCTAGAAAAGTGATATTTGTAGCTTTCACTTTGAAAATGCGGAATTCTTTTATCCACCGCGAGCGTGTCTCCGTCGGAGAAATAAGTGTGGCCAACATTCGTCCGTGCCGCCGTATTACCAAAACCGAATGTTTACCTATAAATAAGCCTATCATTCTTCACTTCTACAGTTTTATTATGCCACTTTACAAAGTCTTTTATGTGTTAGATTTCTAACTTGATTAATTTGCCGATGCTGGCACACGGACGAATATCGGAAGCTTGTTTATCCGACTGAGAGCGTAAAAAGCGTTGACGCTCTCATGCCAGCTTTACGTAGCACCACAAGTCTAACGCCATGTATTTTAGTTGTTTCTAAATATGTTAATATACCTGCTATTTGCTATTTGCTATTTGCTACGTGTTCTTTTGCCGTTGCCACTTTCAGAAGTGCCTGCCGAACTGGAAAGGTATTTGTAAACACAAATTTACAGTTATGCGTTAGATGCTTCTGCGTGAACAACTATACATAAGTCAACCTTATAATATTTTACTTCGATAGGTGGCCAAAACCTCTCAGACCCTTTAGGCGGTTTCACCCTCTTTGTAATCTTATTGGTCGAGAAGTCAAAAAGCACTATATGTGGGGCTTATCTCGGGTTTTACCTAAAGAGGGTCTGAGATAACACGACAACCCAACTGATCAAAATTACAAGTTAAAATATGTAAGTCACCATTGAAGTTGAGCGCAAGATGATACTGATAGAATGAGGGCCAAATACACTTCTGCGTATCCACATATACAGGTTTTCACACCTCTACCCTCTTCTAACACCTCACACCTCACGTGACATGTCCAACC
>Ga0247734_1001972_pt1 | contig 14411 bp, 12 predicted proteins | sample UWRJL103311B2_FD_180933 | JGI IMG/M metagenome (GOLD analysis project Ga0247734, IMG submission 180933) | Plant litter microbial communities from Arlington Agricultural Research Station in Wisconsin, United States - UWRJ-L103-311B-2 | ecosystem: Environmental > Terrestrial > Plant litter >... | reverse complement strand
AGTATTGATTATAGTGTAAAGCTAAGTTTTGCGGCCAATTGAAGATTTATCAGAAGCTGCACTCGGTGATATCGGTGCGATATCGACATGTAATACAGAAATGGAAGAAAGACCCTCGAGGTAGCCGCCAGTGTGTTGGAATAAAATGAGTGACTACCGTCTGTAGTAGTAGAATCGATGATTTGAAGCCCGGCTCTTGATAAACCGACTGAAGCGGAAACTAAGGATGTCATGCTGCCTTTGATTACCTCGTAGTGATAGGCAGTTCTCTAGACTCGGCAGCATTTTGTTCCATGAAATACCTCTCGTTTTCTATTCAATGAGACATGACAGTTAAGAAGTTTGATACGCGTACTTGAGACGGATTCTAGTAGATTGAGGTATTTAGAAACGTCAATAGTCGAGACCTCAAAGACTCACCAAGCCAGTTACAACTTTGTAACTTTGTGACTTGTTTATACAGAACGTTGCACAAAAAAGAAACCGACCTATTATGTATAGAGAGACGGTATAGTAGCAGGACGTCTGAACGGTTGCCGAGGGTGACTACGTTAGCAACATATAACTAAACTCAACGTGCTATATGTATAGTTTGATACCAGATGTCTAAAGAATTGTAAGAGCCCGGGGAAGTGGAATCAACCACCAACACGAGGAATTGGAAATAACGCGAATGAAATCGTTCAAGAACACTGGTCACAAAAAACGACAAAATCAGTACTTTTCGCTGTGTTTTAAGCTTAAACCCCCAGAGCAAAAGTTTCTATTGTTTGTATTGTTTGCATTTCTTTCATTGGGTAGTTGTGAGGTACAATGGGTTCCCACTGACATTCCGGTTACTAACCCCAAGTCATTGAAATTCCTGATCGAACTGATGATGGATGTAGTTTCTAAACCATAGAAGGCTGTCCCAGCCGCTCTGCAATTATTTGACCAGAAGCACCACCTCCAGCAGATGAACCTGTAGCCAAAGCAGTGGCTACAATTTTCATCGGACTACTGTTATCCCCAGCTGCAAATACACCTTTGACGCTCGTTTGAAAAAACGGTGGTTTAGTAACAATATCGCCATTTGGCCCCTTCTCCAAACCCAATTGTTCGGCAAACTTCCCTCTAAGAGAAGTTCTTGGTGCTGCGCCAAGGAATGCCTCAACCTTCTCGGTGCCATCCTCGAAGTGAATTGTGATCTCCGATTTCTTCCCAGACTTGACTAGCTTTTTGATCTTGCGAGAATCGATAATCATTTGAGGCGTGGAAGCTGTAGGTGCCTCAAAGGTAGATGCAAGTTCAGTAGAGCCATTTGTGTAGAATGTGACAATGTCAGTAAGTTGAGTGGCATGGCGACCCGCGTGGAGAGCAAACGGCACACTGGCAAGAGAGTCGATGCATAGAAGACCAGATGAGGCAGCTCCCCGAGACTCAAACCCTTTACAGAAAAAGCAGTGAAAACTGTAAGTGAGATATTAATATTGTACATGACAAAAGCAAAATGGTGGAGTGTTTGGAAACTGTGGGGTGTATACGTACATGCTCTTTCCCCAATTATCCTCAAACCCATCGATATCTGGCATGATATCCTTGATACCACTTGCCAAGATCAGCTTCTTTCCAGTCCAGGTTTTGCCATTGGCATCTGTAGCCTCAAATCCTCCATCAACTTTCTTCACGCCATCGATTGCAATATCATAGATCTTGACTGAATCATATTGTGATAATATGTTTTCTCGAGCAGCAGCACGGAAGGCTTGAGGTGTTTCATGATCCCAAGTCAAGACCATAGATTGGAAGTCAGTAACGTCATTTCGGTAAGTGCCTACATGTGCCCTAGAGTTAGTTTAAGAACATCAACCGCTTAGAATTCTCAGTGTTTCAGACACAATAATAGCACTTACCAGCATCGAAGATAGCGACAGTGTGAGCCTGACGAGCGAGGGTCAAACCGGCTGCCAATCCTGCGGGGCCTCCTCCAACAATCAACACGTCGATGATATCAGACATTGGAATGAATATGTGAGGTGAGCTTTTAATTCTCTGTATTGCTATTGGTGTGGGATAAAGATCACTTCTCCGTTATTTTACAGTCGTAGGAGATTGCCTTGGGAAGGGGGCAAGGCTTATTAAATATATAAGGAGAAGAAGGAGCAACCGTCCTGCTATTTCCTTGCAATACCGGTTGGAGTGTTAGTATTCAAGACCACTTGTGCCCCGGCAAACAAGACGTACAAACAGAAGCCATACGAGGAGCAGCGGTGCCCGGTAACTGCATTAATAGCATCTTCCAATTACAAGTCGAGAAATCACGCACCCCCCTGATATACAGTCAGTGGATCATACTCCACATCAAAGTCAGGCTATTAAAATGATCGGGCCCCCGCCATACCTTGACATTGTAAGTTTCTGCAAATTGTCTCTCAGGTAAACAATCTGTGCAGTGCATTGGGGAGTATCCCCATTCCTGAGATGAATTCGCAAAGAAATCTTTTAAAAAAAGTATCGAGGTCTAGTACCAAACTCCAGCTCGATTATTTCGTTGAGCACTCCGGACCTGGGAACAAAACTAGTAAGTTGGACACTTCAGTAACCACTTAGAGCGAGTGATTCCTTCTAAGAAGTGGGACCTTGGGCCTTGCTCGGATAAATCTTGTTGGGTAAATATATTATTGGGTAGGCATCAGCTACCAACAAATATAACCCCAGCGCCAACACCAACAACACACGCACTGGCACGGCACTCCAACATAAGCATTATATTATAGGGCCGAGTAATGTCGTATTCCATTTCAGACTTGAATTTATCCGGAAAGTAGCATTAACACATGTTTTACCATGATTCGAAATTTTGCAAAGATTCTTGAACGTGTTGTTCTCAGAATTCATGGTACACTAAAAATGTTTGAGTTTCATGCTTCTTCACTTTCACTTGTACCAGTTTCCAGCAGTGTATAAACACAGACACTTCGATTGCTATCCGATTGCCAAAGCTGAAAACTTCATTTATGCAATGCGGTTGGACTGTGGAGATTCAGCGAATAGACGGAACAGAACTGGGATACTCGAGGCACAGTTTGTGGATATGGGAATTACGGTTCAAACGAATGCAATCCGCCAAAAGTGGTCGTCTTTTATTAAACAATCTAAGTCATCCTTATAGGTGACAACTATGCTATAGACTGCGTATCTATAGCGGGTATGCTAGCATCACATGCCAATCAAAGCAGTATGTCGTGTTGGATACATATTGGGCTTATGAATGTTCAAACTAAATTGCGGGGTAATACGTATAATGCCACACGATTACGAAGGTACAGAGTATCTTATCATAACGTTCATTGTTCCTTGTAGGTAATGCAATTCGTAAAACAGCCTCATCGACATGGTTAATAGTCTTCCAAAATCAGTAGGAAACTTTCAACACTCGAATTACAATAATCCTCCTAGCGTTCGCTTAAACGTAATGGTAGATATGCTCAAGAAATGAAGAGATTTATTCGTAATTTTGAGACCTGCCTCTGCCCTTACTCTGGATTGTCTTGAAAATTTTCATTCTCTTTTCTCTTCTTAACAGAAGGTCGGTGGGACTTGTATTTGGCTTTCCTTTAACGAGATTTATATGTTTAGATTCGTTCAATATGCACTGGCCCTTTTATACTCTAACTTCTATACTCTAACTTCAAGGTGAGTAAATTAGTTTAGCAGATTGATGGTTTAATCTTTTATCATGCTCAATATTAGGATATATATTGTCTACTCCAGCAGGTGCTTTTGATTGCTTTTTTATAAGCTCAAACTCTAGATCTATGAGATTACTGCCTCCACAACTTGTTAACTATCCAATCCTATTACCTTGTATATATATTGATAAATCTAGATACAATAAATTAATTAGATTTAGACAGACTGGATATTCTCCTCTTCGTAGGGAAGGCTCATGCTGGCTCGTGCAGCCGCCCGTGGCTTAGTTCCACAGGTTTAGCCTTATGAGTTGAGCGTGGATCTGAGCCTTGGCGCTCATGGCGTTTAATTCAGCTCATGTGTATGCGGCCTCAGCTCGCTCGCAGCGCTTACGATCAAAAACTGCCAAAGTCTTGTCTTCAGCCTTTAACTTCCACTTGAACGACAATTTGTCAACCAAACCATGCAGCAAGCAACAACGTCTACCAAGCTCGGCGAGGAGCCAAACCGTCTTGATAGTACAGGGCGGTATTTATGCGAGAAATGCCTGGATATATTTACCCATTGGTACTTGAGAACAAATGACGGTGACTCATTACTGACAACAAGGCCTCATCATTCTATCGACGACCTCATAATTTCAGCACGAAAAAGCTGTCCCTTTGTCGGCATTTTCTAGACACATTATCAACAGCTGATATCTCTAAGATTCGAGCTAGGAGAGGCCAGAAACAGAGCTGTGTGGCGTATTACCACCCGGAACTTAACTACGTCCCAGAATTTGACGATGAGACATGTACCCTCGTCTTAGATTTCGATTTCGACAACAAGAAAAAACAAGACCTATTGCCAAATCCTTGCGTGGATGTTGTAGATGCGCGCTGTAAGATAATATATCTTTTTGGAAGTTCTCGTGTTAATTACCCACCTTCAAGATTCCGACCAATCCATCCAGATGTCAACAATCGCTCCTACTACAGACTGCGAGTTGACTTGGACCAGAGTAGAGCAATGGATCGAATGGTGCGCGCCAGGAGAACTTGAGCGGATAAGGTCCTCTCATTCCCTGATAGAACATTCCCTGATAGAAGACCCCAAAAAACTTTCAACTTTGGAACCTGAGTCGCCACCTGCTGAAGATAGCGAGCACCCGAGTTGGCTTGAGGATCATGTCTGTAATACGTCTATCATCGAAAAAAAGCTACCAACTCGGCTCATTCATATCGGATACGGCACTGAGGATGTACGGCTTTGCTTGACCAAAGACCTACCGGGTGGGGACGTCCAATATCTGACGCTCAGCCATTGCTGGGGCAAAATTGCCATGCCAGTCGTCACCACAAAGGAAAATGTTGACCAGATGTTGAAGCGTATTCCCGTTCAAGCACTTACAAAAACACTTCAAGATGCCATAGTTATTACCCGACGTATTGGCCTCCGCTATCTTTGGATTGACTCGCTATGTATCCTTCAAGGAGACCACGATGACTGGTTGAACGAAGCCGCGTTCATGGGTCACTTCTATGCAGGTGGCTTCCTGAACATAGTGGCGTGCGATGCCCCTGATGGCACGACCGGATGTTTCTTCGATAGGAGCGTCGAAAAACCAAACGGTTTCAGAGTCATGGCACGCGCCGATAGGCATTCGGATGAAAGAACACTGTGGAACTGCATGCCTCATAAACTGGCCAAACAAGCCATCCTGCACTGCGAAACATCAAAGCGAGCTTGGTGCTTTCAGGAGACCTTTATGGCGCCGAGAAGTGTATATTTTTCTAAATCTCAACTCTTCTGGGAGTGTCGTGGCTTTCGGGCTTGTGAGTCGTTCCCACAAGGCATCAATGTTCTTAAAGCACCACTTCGACAAACTCCGGTCACAATGTGGAAGCGATTGTTGAACGAAAACATTTGCTACGCATGGTTTGATCTCATCACCGATTATTCGCTATGTAATGCTACATACGGCAAAGACAGGCTCATTGCTTTTAAAGGAATAGCAGAAGCATACTGTAAAGCCTTTGGTTTGCATAAAGCCTTCAGCCTGGAAGGTCAACGCCAACCGCACAACTACGTGGCCGGACTTTGGAGGCAGAAGATGGAACACCAATTACTGTGGTTTGTTGACTCTCATCGCAAGCCACGCAATTTGAGTTTACGTTCTCCCTCATGGTCATGGGCTTCCGTAGACGGGCTTGTACACCTGCCCGGGGAAAAATATTCTTGGCCGAAAATTGAGTGTATTGTTGGGATTGTGACGGTGAATATTTGCGCCAACGATCAGTATGGAGAAGTGAATGGGGGAACGATGGAGCTCAAGTGCAAACCATTAATACTGGTGGGCGTGAATAACAAGATGGAGCTTGTTGTTGAGGGAGTCAACGGCTCTACCATTATACATAGCATTGTATATCCAGACGTTGAACCATCTGGTTTTAATGATGGCTTTCTGTTCGCACTACGAGCTTGGGAACTGTCAGATTTTGAGCAGTGGGGCTTATTACTGAAAGAAGACATTGGCACGGGGCTATTCCGTCGTGTTGGAGCATACGAGATGAACGTAGAGCGTGGAGTAGACATGGAAGACGCGAGATCAATTATGCACGCTGGTGCAACATGGACGTCTAATATAGCTGGCGGATATCATCCTTGGGGAGGTTGGAAACTGCATACTATCATGGTAATTTAGACATTGGCCACATATGGTAGCAAATCTTTGATGTTCAGTATTGGTGCTATTCATTTCCCCTTGGTTGAGTAAATATCACGTTGTAGACTATTACTATATAGGTACTTTGTAGAGCAGTGTGTTTCTTTGTCCTTTCTAGACCATGTATTGGGCAGCATATTGTGCCATCTTTTTCACGCCGTCATTGTATGTCGTGGATAGTATCGCCTTTGCTCGTCGGAGCACTACTATGCTCGCTATCGTTGCCACGTTGCCACCTTCTGAACTACTATTAACGTCTTGGCCAAGTTATCGCAGTCTGGAAGTAGACTCTTTATAAATTTAAGGGGCCGCGCCGACACGATATAATGATTTTCGGAATTAATAAGCTAGGAGTGTTCGGGGGAAGTATATAATGTACTACAACGAAAATGAATACCACGTTCACAGATTTGTTGCCTATAGTAGAAATACTGAGAAAAACTTCATAGATTTGCGAAGGATAAACTTGAGATACTTAAACCTTATTTGTTTCGTCTCGCCCGTGTGTCTCTTGACACAGGGATGGACATTAATAGGGCTACTGTAAACCAAAGACCCTCCAATTTATGTGGGGCTTAATGAGGAGTAAGCATTCCCCCACCTCAACTAACGAACAGTTCAAATATTGATGAACAAGGCTTTGAATATTTACTAAATCCATACTCTTAACATCGATACACTAATCAGAGTCCTCTGAATTCTTGAGGCGAAATTGGATACTATTGATATTGCCATAAATTTTACAAGTTTGGTCAGCATGTAAGCCCTTATCTCACGGATTGTCAGCATTGGTATAACATCAATTGAAGAAACCCCTCAGAAATCTAACGAAAAAGCTGTTCAAAGATTGAAGCAGTAGGAAACCTTCGGAATACTAGCCAGAACCCCCTCAAAAGAACTAGAAAATGGCATCCAGAACTTTGCAAAAGTGGTTCCCTGGTACTACAACACCATTCATATGCAACGCACCTATGATGGGGTTTGCAAATGCAAAGGTTGCAGTCGCCGTCCATCGCGCAGGAGGATTCGGTAGGCGATTCTCCAACATTCATCTCCAAATCCCAGTGACATAACACAATTGACATGGAAATAGGATACGTCGGTGGGGGCTTTGACTTCACCTCTTCATCCACGCAATCCGCCAGCCTAGCATCTGAATTGGCGCTTGTAAGAGAAGCTCTTGGCATATCAGCAGTAAAGCCGCTCCCCATTGGCGTTGGATTCATCACGACCCTTCCAGAGCGCCTAAATATCGCAGGTGGAGTTCTGCCCCTGATAGCCACGCATCGCCCGTCTGCTGTGTGGCTATTTGCTCCGCCGACCGAAACCGTACACGCAGAATTTATCCCCCTATTGCATGCTGCTGGAAAGGACTGGGGATTGAAAGTGTTTGTGCAGGTCGGTAGTGTTGCAGCTGCTCGGCAGGCGGTGCAAGACGGCGCAGATGTCTTGGTGATTCAGGGCGTCGACGCGGGTGGGCATCAATGGGCTCAGGGTGCTAGTCTCATGACTCTGCTGCCAGAAGTGGTGGATATGCTTTCTGAGGAGTTTAATGGGAGGGAGGTGCCGGTTATTGCTGCTGGTGGTGTGATGGATGGAAGGGGTGTAGCTGCTGCTTTGGTCTTGGGTATGGCTTCTTCTGAAGTGTGGTAGAGTTTTTTTGACCTGTGATAGGCGCTAGTGGTGCTGTAATGGGAACGAGAGTATGAATTCCGCCGATTTGATTGTGATCTCAAACCTAACGGAAACAGATCGTGGCAACAGAAGAAGCAGAAACATCAGACCACGTCAAATCCACTATCGTAAGTCACATATACTTCCCATTAACCACGTAGTGCTCTTCAACACAATATGAAACGATTACAACTAAACATAGCAAAGATTTCAACCACAGATGGCGGTCAATCAACCATAAAGTACCCCCCTTTTCCTCCTTTCCCCTAAATCTCCCCCCTTTAGCCATCTCACCTACTAATCTCACATCTACAGATCTACAATCTTCGATGACATACAAAGCACCGCAATCTGGCCTCCCCTCTACGATGGGCGTGCAATCATCGGTCCCAGTTTCACGGCCCATCTCTCCGGACTGCCCATGAGCGAAAACATCGCTCTGCACAACCAGGCGCAAAAAGAGGGGGTTTTCTCACGGAAGATTGTGTGGGCGTAAGTCTCTCTTTTACTATTTTCATCAAGATTTAAAAAGAAAGATAGGGTGTGTTATACTTACATATGTGTAGCGGTTCAGGGGTAGGTATAGCGAAGTCAATACTCCCGATTAGCAAGGTAATACATGGGTAAGCAAGCCTCTCCTTCCTTGCCCCGCCTGTCTTCTCCCTTCATTAGTTATCTATATTGTATGCGATCTTCTAACCATTTTTGGGAAACAAAAACAGGTCTCAGCAACAAGCTCGCGAGATCCTCGCCCGTGTCCAGGGATACGTAAACTTAGACAATGAGCGAGCTGCTGCCGTTTCTTTTGGTACCTTTGACACGACGGAAAGTCTATATTATAATGGTGATTGACCAAGTACAGGATTTCGGGTGGCTTAGACATCTAAATACTTCAAAGTTATCTTAATTCGATTTAGCAGACGTTAAATAGTTTAAGAAACTCAATTGAAATTTTTAAGGCTTATGCCGTTCCGGGCAAAATATTACCCCTAGAATAATTGGCGGATGTGGAAGTGGGGGCCAAATCACGTGTATTGTCTTCCAACCAACAAACTATCTTCCAACCAACAAACAGGCTTCTTCCCCGCCGCGCCTTTACTCTTAAACTATAACGTTACTTACTTCTATCAAAAAAGACAAAGAGTACCTCCGATTTCGAAGACCAACTTTAATTTGGGCATCTGCACATTACTTCTATTCCAGAAAGGTGATTAATAATAATATGCCTTCCCATCTTTACCTCTGTTAATACCAAACTTAGAGAGAAGATGGCAAATCAAATCCAACAAAGCCCTCCAACGGTGGACTCGTTCTGCCAATTTTCCAAACTGTCAATGAGATACGTTTTATGATATGGGAATACACATGGCCAGCTCCAAGGTTGATTGAAGCTTCATTGTTTGATAATCCGGAAAGTCAAGAGGAGGAAACGGACGAGCCTGTCGAGATCGTTAATCTTCGCCTTGCGGGGAGCCTATCTACAATGCTCAAGCTAGATCTCGGGTCTAGAGTTACGGAACAGGGCCCTGTGGAACAGTGCCTTGCTCCAGTTGCACTGCAAATCTGCCAACAATCTCGAATGCACACTTTAAGTCAATATTGTCTCATGACATCGTTGGCCGGCCACTTCTACTACCATCCTCAGCGTGATGTCATCTGGTTCAGTGTTGACGTTGCAGATGATTATCCTATACACATGCCAATCCTGGAACGTTGCCATAAAACAGAGCTCGATACTTTTGAGACGGTTCTAGTGCTAAGCAGTGAGTGGCCGGAGTCACCGATGGAAAAAGATCCGAACCTCGAGGGATGGATTATACAATGGATTATATTTCTCATCTTGGTGGGCTGAAAACAATCCAAATATTATTAGAAAACCCTGAGTTTAGTAGTGGGGAGTCAACAGAGTTGAATAATGAGGGAGAAGAAGAAGGGCCTCAAGCATTTGCCGATCGTCTCAGAAGCAATTTCCCGGCTATTATCAAAGGTGAAAAGTGTACAGCAAAGATGATCGAGGTTGTAGACTCTAACGGAAATATATATTGATCTTATCTGGACATGGGCAAGAGCTGATAGGACTCAGTCGCTCCTTCCAAACGCATAGTTAGTTAGTTGAGAACGGACTCGAGAGACTTCAGAAGAATCAGACACTTTCTACATTACAGATTCCACTATCGTGAGGTCTGATAAGAGCTGTCTTCTTGTATCTTCTAAAAGCGCAGGCAGATATTCAGCATCAATCTGCTTTTCACCACCTTACTCACATAGCTCAACTGCCGCAAAAGGCTACCCCTCAGCGACTACGAGCAGTCAGGGAGAAGGTGGTGGGAGTATTAGATTCCCAGCAGCAAACTAGCCTGCGACAGTCCCCGTACGAAGCCCTGCCCTCTCCAACAGACCAGAATACCAGATATCTTGCATAAGTCACATTCCTTCCATCGTCACCCACCAACTCTAAGTGAATGACTCGGGGAGGCATTAAACGAAGATGATTAGATCCCTAGGTTACAAAGTGTTAGATCTGCCTGGTGTTAGGCTTAAAACTGAACAGGCAGAGCCTTTGTGTACAGCCAGTTTCGAGCCCACTCATTGTGGAAGAACTCAGACCCCAGAATCCAAGCCAGCATCCTCCTCCATTAGCAACGGATAACCGACCGAGAAAACCCCATTCTCTCTCGGCCTTTGTCCCCACTATCGGATATCATTCCAAACTCCTCGACTCCCCAGTGGCGTTCCAATCATGAAGGAATTATTAGGCAGAGAGCTTCTTCAGGGTATACACAAAGGGAAAACGAAAGAGGAAAACGAAAAACAAGAGCCCTAAGCTAAACCATCAGAACTACCAAGTTTAGCAGCAATTTTGGCATCTGCAACGAAGCCTTTTACAGGACTTGATCTGTTCGATGGCGGATCCACGGCCCAGCTCTTTAGCCATCTGCTAGATACCATTCAGCGACTTGAAAAGCTATTGGACTTTTGGGGCCGACCTAAACGTGGGGCAAGAGGAAACTCGGAAAGGCATGAAGATACTGAAGAGGAAGGCTCCGACGTGTGTAAAAATCTTCTTGAAGCGGAAGAGAGGAAAGACGCTGTTGCCATGTCCCAGGGGAGGATCAGTTTTCACGAAACTCTGTGACCTCTTCTCCATATCCAAACGCTCTATAGAGTCGATTGCGAGGCTTCTTGTCACAACACCGATGGGCGGCTATTTTTGAATGAGCCACAATGGAAGCAAATGTGGGGGTGTCTTTCACTTGGAGACACACCTGACTGGCGAGAACCCGATCCGAAATTTAGACTCGTACCTTGCCAACCACATTGAGGTTCCAGCAGTTGCTATAAGAACCTACCAGTGTAGATTCAATGCATCGCAAGGTACCGTTGATATTCGTGAGGAGAAGAATGAGTCCAATGCGTGGCGGCGCCCCCATTCGATAGATGAATGTCTTTATATTGCTTCTAAGGACCTTGAAACGGCTCTTATGTCCGCCACAACATGTTATCCCATGAGTACAAGGACTTAGGATATTCGATGCGCGAGATTTGGGCTCCTTGAAAAAAGACTAGTTTTTTATACGCCGTACTTGTTCTTTCATCACCGTGTACATCTCCGAGAACTTCATGCATCAAATACCACAATGCAAGAGCACGTAAATGCGCTCATGTAGTGGATTGACGAGAAGTGGGGAAACTTTTGCAGCCGTCGATTCTGCAAATACTGCTGGGACTGTCGTGAGAAACCAAATTGACAAGCTCTTCCTACCAAATGATATATTAGTTACCAAGTCGCAAAAAGAGCCTATTGCGTGTGTACTATCCGGCTAGCCTGAAGTCCAGCAGAATGGCGATGTCTCACTGCAGTGCTGGGCATGGGCTTACAATGGGAAAAGATTTGAAGGCCAGACGTTACAAACCCAGATATTGGCGCCTAATGAAATGGAAGGCGATATTCCGATTAACAGTCTGGAAGTGTACCCATTACGAGCAGCATCAGATGACAAGTTCAAACACCGACTAGAGCAGCGTGGTAAAAAGTTCTGGGAGTATAGGCTCCAGAAATTTGTATCATATAAGGGATGGGATGCGAACGAGCACCAAAACCACGTAGGCCCTTTGACACCTTCGTTCATTTGACTTTATAGTTTGGCTGATATTGATCTCAAGGTGACACTAGATTCATGATCGATACTTCTACCTTCCTAAGATTTCATCCTAAGGAGTTCCTGCAACGTAAAGATAGTAGGAGGAATGGACTGAGAGGTTTGAAAAATGAGCGCTTAGTGTGGATTGTGATAAAAAGATGGATCCCGACAACATGATATTTCTACCGGCTCTCATTGAAAGTTTCAATTTGCAACAAAAGAAGTGGAGTAAGGAGATCCTTTGATTGCGGACTTCTTGATCATTGCACATCACCATCTGACTTTTTGCTAAATAGTGTCCCTACGGATCGATGGTATAACACCAGTTGTGTGGAATTCGGAGGCATTCAATCGACTGATCATTCCTCTTTCTGGTAAGGAGTTAGACACTCAAAAGTTTCCATATGCTTATATATCGTTTCTTGAAATCTGCTCCCAAATCCTCTTTTAATAATACTTTCGGTACCAGAATTTTGATAATGGTAGCGGTGTCTAATCCTAATGAGTTAAGAGTAACATGATATTGATAGTATAAGTTCATGATTTATGTATCTAATAATATTTTGGTACTAATTGTTTAAAAACTTTCTTTGTACCCACTTTCGTTGTGTACTATACAGAGAAAATTCTAAGCCCAACACATAATTCATATCAACAATGCTTGCTCTGAGACTGAGGATCTATATCCATAAGTTTATTTAAGACTTTTGAGTTATTAATAAAGTGACTAAGCGATGGCCTGAATCTCTGTGCTCATTTTACTGCCCTCGCTAGGCTTCTGATATCCCTCACTTGCACCCTTCATCATTGTCTCTCATGATCTGGCCCTCAAATCTCAAAAGTGATGGACACAACTGCCAATAGTCAGTACATTTTCAGTAGGGCTGCTGCTTCATCGGCCTAACTTCATTGATACCAAGCATCTAATATAGCGGAATGATCCGAAGCGGCGGTTCTTCTTCCTCATGGTAGTATTTGCATATCTTGCAAGGGTTATGCTCTGAAGCCTTGATGCCGATCGACCGAGCGAGACATGACAACTTCTCCTTCCAGCCGCGTGGTTGGTCCCGCGCCATGCGTTTACAACGGTCGCAGCGCTTTAGTGCTATCTTCGGGTGCTGTTCATCGATATTATGAGTTATCTGAATGAAGCCCATTTGATCCGGACGTAGCTGGTACAAGATGGGACAATAACGGGGATATATCCCACCATGGTTGGTGCAGCAGGAAGGGCAGTGGTTTTCGAAAGCGGTGCACATCTCGTTCTCAAGGTACGAAAGTGTTCGCACCAGCGATTCTCCAATGAGGATTGATTAGTGATAACCGAAGTAGAGTGATTCAGACGTAACAAAGTTGGCTAATGTCCACAATGGTCATGTAACTGTTGATTGTTATGAATTGTACACTTCAGTCAAAGTGCGGTGAGCTAAAGGATGGTTTCGCTTCTGCAGTGTCACCACATGCACAATAATCATTTTAGATAACCTATCAGTCCGGTTTGAACGGACTCGTGATCGAGATGTCATTATATTCAAGTGCATATTTTTTAAACTCAAGGAAAGAGGCTTGGAAGATGGCACAGGATATAACTCCATAAAACTCGCTCGCAAATTCTTGACTAGAACATGCTATGTGGCGGTTGATTACAGTCATCCCTTCTAAGTCTTCCCACCCCTCGTCAACTTCGTTGGTGGACGTGGTTGGACTCAGGTAAATATCAAAAGCAAGGGAAAAACGAACGGCGATCAATCATTATATACAATCCGTGACGTTGCTGAGTGCACCAAGCTCCTTTATCCTCCTCTCGGCCCAAGCTCCCAGGTCACCGAAATATCCCTCTGGATCATCACCTCGCCACTCTCGCAACGCAAACCAAAGGTGGCGTGCGTCTTTCCCTGCCCGGATTGCATGTTGGTAATTGGGCGCTTTATTGAAGAGAGCCTGTGCGGGTAGTTAATTCATCTGCGTTTTCACAGAAAGACGATGCTTGAACGAAGGGCATACCTCGAAATATTGCCTGGCCCATATCATGTACTGCGCGCGGTCGTCCGAAGTTGCGTCAACAGGCACTCGAATAAATGAAGGGGCGGCATTCTCATCTGTTACTAGATCGACCCATACGGCCATCAACGGATCGGACAAGATAGCCGGCACGATACATCCAGTCTCCCAGTCGTACAGGGACGTCACGAGAGGTTCACCGTTTGCATTCATTG
>Ga0247734_1001971_pt1 | contig 14417 bp, 10 predicted proteins | sample UWRJL103311B2_FD_180933 | JGI IMG/M metagenome (GOLD analysis project Ga0247734, IMG submission 180933) | Plant litter microbial communities from Arlington Agricultural Research Station in Wisconsin, United States - UWRJ-L103-311B-2 | ecosystem: Environmental > Terrestrial > Plant litter >... | reverse complement strand
CGATATTATTGCGGAGCAGTGCGTGGGCCTCCTGCAGCATACGGTAGGTTTTGCCCACACCGGCGCTCATGCCGATGTAGATCTTCAACTTACCGCGACGGCTTTTCTTCACCAGTTCGATGAAGTTTTTTACAGATGGGTCTTTATGTTGCTGCTCTTCCATAATTAAAAATGGCCGGCCACCGTATGGCCAGCCTGTAATGTTAACTTACTCTTTAAAACGCGTACACCGCCGCCACTAAAAATTGCGAAGCCTGCTTGGTTGCACCGCCATTGTTTTTGATGAACTGACTGGCAGATCCGTTATCTAACCTTACCTCCGGGATCAACGTAAGCGGGCCTGCCTTTACGTTGGCAGTTAAAGTAAATGCCATAATTGATTCACCGGCCGCAGGGCCTGCCGGGGCGAAACCACCATTTTTGGTTTTAAAATATTCGCCGCGTAAACCCAAAGTTACATCTTTAGATACAGCCAGTTGCGGGTATAAAGCCACGCCTTCAAAACCGCCGCCTATAGCATCCGGTGCGGAAAAAGTAGCGCCATTCAAGCCTAATTTAAAGGCATCGGTAATTTGGTAAGCGGTGGTAAGGTCTATAATAGTACCCGATGTTTTGCCGGTTAACAGGTTAATGTAGGCTGTCCACCCTTTTACCGGGTTAACAAATAGCTGGGTGCCGAAGGTGGATACATCGCGTGTCGACTGGTAATTATTCCAGGTATCATTAAAAATGCCTGCCATTAAACTTACCTTGCTGCTGAACGTGTAGGTAGCTTTTAAGCCCGCGTTCTGGAACGGCCCGTTGGTGAACAGATACGATGTAGAGTAGTTAAAGTTGCCCACCGACGAAATTACTTCGTAGCCTACAAAGGTAGCCATGTAGCCGGCTGTAAGGTTTAGCTTATCGGTAACATCATAACCTACATATAAATTCTGGATATGGAACGATTGCCCGTTGCTGCCGCTGTTTGGGATAGATTGCCCCTCGCCTCGCGGACCGAAAGACAACTCGCCTACAAAAGAGGCTTTATTTACTTTCTTCTTCAGCCCGAGGTCTATCATGCCTATGGCGACCGAGTTTTGATCGGTAGCGAAGCTGGTTGGGATATTGGAACCGCCCGCAGCGTTGCGGAATTTAGAAAAATCGTACTTATAATAAGCATCTACCGAGCCGGAGATGATCAGCGGGTTGTCGGCGGCTTTTGTAGTATCCTGTGCTTTTGCGGATATAGCGGCAATTAATATGGCTGCAGATAATAATGTTTTTTTCATTTTTGGGAGTTTAGATAGAAAAGGCGTCATGCTGAAACAGGTTCGGCATGGCGCCCCGTTGTTAATTATTTCTTTAGCGCGTCTACCGCTACGTTCAGTTTTAATACATTCACTTTTGCCGGGCCAAACAGGCCTGCTAAAGGTTTTTCGGTATGTTCATTTACCAGGCTGGTGACCTGTTCTACGGTTAAGCCACGGTTAGTAGCAATCCGTTCTATTTGAATCTGCGCAGCCTCCGGAGAAATATCCGGATCGAGCCCACTGCCCGATGCGGTTACCATTTCGGCAGGGATATCAGCACGTTTTAAATACGGGTGATATTTAAGCAGGGTATCTATGCGGCTGTTTACATCTTTCAGGTAATCGGGGTTACTTGGCCCTTTGTTGCTGCCCGCAGAACCGGCCGCGTTGTAACCTACTGCAGATGGCCTACCCCAAAAGTATTTAGGCTGGGTAAAGCTTTGGCCTATATTTGCATAGCCCACCACTTTGCCGTTTACGGTAATGGTTTCGCCGTTGCCCTGGCCTTTTGAGAGCTTGCCAGCAAAGGAGATTAGTACAGGATATATTACGCACAGTACCACAATAAGTACCAGTGTTAAGCGAATGGATTTTAAGATGTTGGTTTTCATGATTTTTTAGAATTAAAACATTAGGGAAATTACCAGGTCGATGAGTTTGATGCCAATGAATGGGGCGATAACACCACCAAGCCCATAGATCAATAAATTGCGGCGTAATAAAGCGCTTGCACCAATCGGTTTGTATTCTACACCCTTAAGTGCCAGCGGGATCAGCATTGGGATGATAATAGCATTGAAGATTACGGCCGACAGGATGGCGCTCTCCGGGCTGTGCAGGTGCATAATGTTAATAGCCTGCAAAGCGGGGATAGATGCGATGAACAAAGCCGGTACAATGGCAAAGTATTTAGCCACATCGTTTGCAATAGAGAAAGTGGTTAAAGTACCACGGGTAATAAGCAATTGCTTACCTATCTCCACAATCTCGATCAGCTTAGTTGGGTCGTTATCCAAATCCACCATGTTACCGGCTTCTTTGGCGGCTTGGGTGCCGCTGTTCATGGCTACACCTACATCGGCCTGGGCAAGGGCGGGGGCATCGTTGGTGCCGTCACCCATCATGGCCACCAGGCGACCACTTTGCTGCTCATGCTTAATGTAGTTCATTTTATCTTCGGGCTTGGCTTCGGCAATAAAATCATCAACACCAGCTTTTTCGGCAATAAATTTGGCAGTAAGCGGGTTATCACCGGTTACCATTACGGTTTTGATCCCCATCTTGCGCAGGCGTTCAAAACGTTCGGCAATGCCAGGTTTAATAATGTCCTGCAGTTCGATAGTACCTAAAACCTTTTCGTTTTGCGATACCACCAGGGGCGTGCCGCCATTAGATGAGATCATCCGCACACGCTCTTCTACATCAGCAGGGAATTTGTTGCTGGCATTTACAGACAGGTTGCGGATAGAGTCAAACGCGCCTTTACGGATGCGCAGGCCTTCGGTGGTGTTGATCCCGCTGGAACGGGTTTCGGCAGTGAATTTGATAAACTCGGCTCCTTTAGGTGCAGTAAGCGGGATGTTCATTTTGCTTTGAGCGGCCAGTTCCACAATAGATTTACCCTCGGGCGTTTCATCAGCTAAGGAAGATAATACAGCAGCTTTCACGAGGTCATCCGGCAGGATATCCAAAGCCGGCCAAAAGTGGGTGGCCTTGCGGTTACCTATGGTGATGGTGCCTGTTTTATCTAAAAGCAATACGTCTATATCGCCTGCAGTTTCTACCGCCTTGCCCGATTTGGTAATTACGTTGGCACGCAACGCCCTATCCATCCCCGCGATACCGATGGCCGATAACAGGCCACCGATAGTTGTGGGAATTAAACACACGAAAAGTGAAATTAATGCGGCTATAGTAATAGGGGTGTTGGCATAATCTGCAAAAGGTTTCAGCGTAACGCATACGATGATAAAGATCAACGTAAAGCTGGCCAACAGGATGGTTAAGGCGATCTCATTAGGCGTTTTCTGGCGAGATGCACCTTCTACTAAAGCGATCATCTTATCCAGGAAGCTTTCGCCCGGCTCGGTGGTTACCTTTACTTTAATCTTGTCTGATAATACTTTGGTGCCGCCTGTAACGGATGATTTATCGCCGCCTGCCTCGCGGATCACCGGGGCCGATTCGCCTGTAATGGCCGATTCATCAATGGTAGCCAAACCTTCTATGATCTCGCCATCGGTTGGGATGGTATCACCGGTTTCGCACACAAATACATCGCCTTTGCGTAATTCGTTGGATGATTTGGTAATTACCGATCCGTTTGCTACCAAAACTTTGGCAGGTGTTTCTTCGCGGGTTTTGCGGAGGCTGTCGGCTTGTGCCTTGCCACGCGCTTCGGCAATGGCCTCGGCAAAGTTGGCAAACAGCAGGGTAAGCAGCAATACGATGAAGATGATAAGGTTATATGCGAACGAACCCTGGCCTGTATGCGTAAAGCTGTAAAAGCTCATATACAGCATAATAATGGTGCCCACTTCCACGGTAAACATAACCGGGTTGCGCAGCATTACTTTAGGGTTTAGTTTTATGAACGACTGTTTAAGCGCGGTTTGCACTAAAGCAGGTTCGAATAATTTATTTGATTTGGTTGTCATTGTCTTTTGTATAGTTAATGGTCTTTTGCCGCTGCCTCACCTAAATCCTCTCCAAAGGAAAGGACTTAAGCTCATTGCCATCTCCAATCTTTTTCCTTCTCCCTTGGAGAAGGTGCCCGAAGGGCGGATGAGGCTGGAGAGGGGTTTGGTACGAGGCTATTTCATGGAAAAGAATTCTGCAATAGGGCCCAGTGCCAGTGCAGGGAAATAGGATAATGCGTTTAAAACAAGTATTACAGCAAAGGTCATCAGTCCGAAGGTTACGGTATCTGTCTTTAAGGTACCTGCAGATTCGGGGATGTATTTCTTTTGGGCAAGCAAGCCTGCAATAGCTACCGGACCAATGATTGGCAGGAACCTGCCCAGGATCATGATAAAGCCGGTTGATACGTTCCAGAAGATGTTGTTATCACCCAAACCTTCAAAGCCGGAACCGTTATTGGCGTTTGATGAGGTCATCTCATACAGCATTTCGGTGAAGCCATGGTAGCTTGGGTTGTTTAACCATGCCGATGGTTTAACCGCCCAGTCGGCGTTGCCATGGTTGGTAAATACATAAGCAGCTATAGCAGTACCTGCCATAATAAGAAACGGACTTAACAACGTAATTAATGCAGCTATCTTAACCTCGCGCGCCTCCACTTTGTGGCCTAAAAACTCAGGCGTACGGCCAACCATTAAGCCGGAAATAAACACGGCAATGATAAGGTAGATGAGATAGTTTAATACCCCTACACCGCAACCGCCAAAGAAACCGTTGATCATCATGCCCAGTAACTGCCATAAGCCGGTTAGCGCCATGGTGCTATCGTGCATACCGTTAACAGAGCCGGTAGAAACAATGGTTGTGAACGTGCTCCAGTAGGCGGTTGCCATCGGGCCAAAGCGTACTTCCTTGCCTTCCATAGCGCCGGTAGCTTGTGCTATGCCCATTTTAGCAATAGCGGGGTTGCCGCCGGTTTCGCTGCTGATGGATGGGATAAGCAGTAATAGCGCGCCTATCATCATTACACCAAAGATTACCCAGCCCAGTTTTTTCCTGCGGATAAAGTAGCCAAAGCATAACACCATGGCTATAGGGACGATCATCTGCGAAGTGATCTCCACCATATTAGTGAGATAGTTAGGATTTTCCAGCGGGTGTGCCGAGTTGGCGCCAAACCAGCCGCCGCCGTTGGTGCCCAGGTGCTTAATGGCAATCATTTGCGCTGCCGGGCCGCGGGATACGTTTACGGTATCGCCCTGCAGGGATATGAACTGGTCTTTACCGGCGTAGCTGGCAGGTGTGCCATTAAAGGTTAATATTAAAGCAACTACTATAGATAATGGCAGTAACAGGCGGGTGATGGCTTTTAAGAAATAGCTCCAAAAGTTACCCAGATCTGTAGTGGTTTTATCGCGGAAGGCTTTAAATACGGCCACCGCGCAGGCAATACCGGTTGCAGCACTGGTAAAGTGCAGAAACATAAATATAAAGTGCTGTATAAGGTAACCGGCGCCGCTTTCGCCGCTGTAGTGCTGCAGGTTACAGTTTACTACAAAGCTGATGATGGTGTTAAAGGCGAGGTCGGCCGTCATACCGGGGTTGCCGTCGGGGTTAAGGGGCAGCTTATCCTGGTTCATTAAAACAAAGAAGCCGTACACCAGCCAAAGCAGGTTAATGGTCATCATGGCCTTTAAAAACTGTTTCCAGTTCATGGGCTCGTTGGGGTTAATGCCCGATAGTTTATAAATGCCGTTCTCTAAGGGTTTCAGGAAATCGGTCCACACCTTTTCGCCGGCAAACATTTTTGCCAGGTACTTGCCCAGCGGGATGCCGATAACCAGCATCAGGGCAAACGAGGCAGCGATTCCAAATAGTTCTGTGTTCATTGTAATAGATTAAAAGTTTTCGGGTTTTAGCAGCACATATATCATGTATAAGAAAACTGCAATGGAGATAATGAATAATGCGATCATGATGGGGTTAGATTTTTTCGAACCAGTCGATAGATTTAAAAATGAACCAGCTTATCAGCAGCAGGGACAGGAAGAGCAATAGAGTGATCATTGTTATTATATTTTGATGTGCCTATGCCAAGAGGAGTGCCATGTTGAGTGATTGTTGAATAAGTGGCTGTAATTGAGGTTTATATGTCGATTGGTGAGATTTGTGCAAACAAAAAACCCTTCCATTTTGGAAGGGTTGGTTATCGTTTTGGGGGTGGGGATAGGTTTAATTATGTCACTTCGCTCAAGAGGCAGTTCTCCTCGTGCTCGTTCGAGATGACAAAATGGGGATAATAATAACTATGTCACTTCAAGGGAAGCGTAGCAACGAGTACTATCTCTTGAACGAAGTGAAAAACCTTGTTCATAAGACAGGCAGCGAACTTTGCGAAATGAACAGGATTTTTTCGCTATCGCTCAAGAGACAGTTCTCCCTACAGTCGAGATGACAAGGTGAGGGATTTAAATAGCCAGTCTATCCTAACTGATACTCGTCTATCTTCCTGTAAAGCGTAGTCAGCCCAATGCCCAGCAGGCGGGCGGTTTCGGTTTTATTGCCTTTGGTGTAGGCTAATACTTTAATGATATGCTGCTTTTCGATGCTTTGCAAATCGAGGGAGTCGCTATCGGTATGTTGGGTATTGAAATGTGGGGGCAGGGTATCCGGCGTAAGCGTGTCATCCGCCAGTATTACAGCACGTTCCATTACGTTCTTCAGCTCACGGATGTTGCCTTTCCATTGGTGGCGTTTCAATAGGGCTAAAAACTCATCGCTCATTTTAACGCTGCGTTTGGCGGCTTTATCTGTAAACTGTTTCAGGTAATATTTTGCAAGCAATTCAATATCCTGCTTGCGCTCGTTAAGCGATGGCAACGAGATGGTGAACACCGAGAGCCGGTAATACAGATCCAGCCGGAACTTACCTTCTTCGGCTTCCTTTTGCAGGTCGCGGTTAGTAGCCGCCATAATGCGGATGTTTACTTTGGTGGTTTGCGTATCGCCCAGTTTGATGAATGTTTTGCTTTCCAGCACGCGCAGCAGCTTAGCTTGCAGTTCCAGGCTCATTTCGCCTATCTCGTCTAAAAAGATACTGCCGTGATGCGCTTCTTCAAACAGCCCTTTTTTATCCTTAAGCGCCCCGGTGAAAGCGCCTGCTTTGTAACCGAAGAGTTCGCTTTCCAGCAGGTCGCCGGTAAAGCTGCTGCAATTGATAGCTACAAACGGCATTTGCCGGCGTTCGCTCTCGTAATGTATGGCCGATGCAAAAACCTCTTTACCCGTACCGGTTTCGCCCAAAAGCAAAACGGTGGTATCGGTAGCGGCCACCCTGCGGGCCAGGTTAACGGCATCCACAATTGGCTGTGATTGCCCGATGATCTGCGCGAAGCTGAATTTGCCGCTCACTTTTTTATCAGCATTAAAGGCGTTCTGCTGTAATTGCGCTTTCTCTACCGCCTGGTTTAACAGGGGGATTATCTTATCGTTATCATCACCTTTAACAATGTAATTGAAAGCGCCGTTCTTGATAGATTGCACGCCATCGTTAATGGTACCGTAAGCCGTAAGGTTAATTATCTCTACGTATGGCTTTTTGGCCTTTAGGGTTTTTACGAGATCCACCCCGTTCACATCGGGCAATTTTACATCGCTGAGCACAACCAGCACATCTTCCTGCTCCAGCAGTTTAACACCCTCCTTGCCGGTAAAAGCCTGCACAACGCGAAAACCCTCCAAGCCGATAATGCGGGAAAGCAGGTCGTTCAGTTTCTTTTCGTCGTCGATAATGAGGATGGTAGCTTGCATCTGGCAGGTGCTAAATTATGATGCAATAATAGAAATAATTAATGGGGTTGGTTAATTGGGGTGGAAAGCATAGTGTTACCTTGTAAAGGTACATTCCGAAAAAAAGTACCCTGGTGAATTTACGGGAGTATCAAATATACTAGTCTCACAGCTTCCATGTCGCTAATGCCTTTAAGCTACAATGTCCAATTTATAGCTAGACATTGTAGTTAAGTTCGAAGTTTAAGCCATGCCTAACAGTAGTTACAAATTTGGAATAGTGTAATTTAGTACTCTTGGCGATTATCAACACGACGAAGAGCGAATTGGCGTAATCGGTCAATAATTTCATTTTTTTGATTTTTAGAAATAGAGCCATTTAAATTAATAACATCAATTATCAAGTATATTGTACTATTAGTGAAGCTTTTAGCTAACTCATGATTAGTAAGTGCGTTATTTAAGCGATAAAAAATAGCGGGATCGTTACTATGATTAAAACAAGTTATCAAAACACTTATTAGTTGATCAGTGTATTTGAATAAAAGAATATTTAAAACAGCTTGTATTTTTAACAAATCATACTCCATATGCTTCAACACATATTCGTTAAGATCAATAAAATCTTTTTTGGGAATGCGCTGATAAAAGAAGAATAGCCAATCCAAGCAAACAAGTTTTATAATTCCCTGTCTTCTCGAATGCAAAATCTTCTTTATTTCGTTCAAATAAGATTCTTCGTAAATATTAACAGCCATTGATAACTCTATTGCGTCCTCTTGTATTTTCCTCCCATGTTTTGATAAATTCAGATCAATAAAATCCTGATAAAAAATATCATTGTCGTCATTTTTAAAATTCTGATATTCTCCAATAAAAATATTCCTGTCAATGTTATTCTTAAAAATCTTAATCAGCTCGTCTTTGGAAATCTTGTGTTTCAAATAGTTCATATCGTTTTTATAATACAAATATTTATGGCCATCCGTATTCAATTATTGTGGCAATAACTACTATGCCAATTGCAACGGGAACAATAGGAGGAGGTTTATCTTCAGAATAGGAACCTTATTTAAACAAAGAAGCCTCACATTTCTGTGAGGCTTTGTGGGAGTTACTGGGTTCGAACCAGTGACCCTCTGCTTGTAAGGCAGATGCTCTGAACCAGCTGAGCTAAACTCCCTTTTTTGTTTCCCTTTTGTTAGAGAGATACTCTCTTTCGTTTTGGGATTGCAAATATAGGGGCAATATTTAATTTGTCAAAAAAAAAGTGAAAATATTTTTAATTGGCAGATTGTGAGCTGTTTAATTTTTATCACATAGCTATGTTGTGGCCCGGGCGCGGGTCTTCGGGCAAAATTTCCATCTCGGGGTAGTCAATATAGTCGGCATACCATTGTATAGCGCCTACTACATCGAGGGCATCTTCTGAGGAGATATTGATGGTTTCGAAAGCATAAAGTTTCTCATGGGCATAGCCGTAAAGCTGTATCTCGGCTTCGTTTGGGCTAAAACGATCGTGGTTTAAACAGTATACTCTTATTTTTAAAGCGGTGTCTCTCGAATGGATAACATCCCGGCACGGATCCTTAGGATCGGTAGCCAATAAATATACATTGTAATCCATACTGCTGTAATATTGGGCTGTTAAATTTAGTTTACAATAATCTTAAATCATAACTAATGAGCAGGCATTGTGTTTTTGATAATATAAAATACCCCGCTTGGGCAAATTTTCCCCGCAGGTGTGTATGTATTTCCACATTGTGGAAGCCGCACTATTTAAAAGCATGCTTTTTTGATGTAGTTAAGCTTGTTTTCGGCTTAGGCACAGTGTTTGAATAATAGTTAATACCCTTCTCAAAGGGTGTTTTTCATAGGTAGATGTAGGGCCGAAATACTGCGAGAGTTTTTCGGCCTTTTTTTGTTTTAAATATCTCACTCTCAATTGCTCTAACCTACTCCTAATTAAGCTATGAAGTTTTACCCTCAGTTAAATCTTTATCAGTGCCATATGCGTTAATGCATCTATAAACGAAACAATAAAATCTTCAAGTAAAATTAATCAACTATGAAAACAGACATTAACCCAACTACAGGCGGGGTAAATATGGCCAGGCGGTCGTTTTTACGTTACGCCGGCGCTGGTGCCGCTGCTGTAGCCGTTCTGGGAACAGCTTCTTGCGGTAAGGATCATATTAAACATCCCGACGGATCTTACATAGATATTGGTAGTGGTGATGTGGGTATCTTAAACTATGCTTACGCTTTAGAACAATTAGAGGCAGCTTTTTACCTGCAGGTGGTTGCTACGCCTTACAGCGGCATAACAGCGGCAGAAACGGCTTATCTTACAGATATTAAAGATCACGAGGTTTTACACCGCGATTTCTTTAAAGCTGCAATAGGTTCAGCTGCTATCCCGGCCTTAACTACTGATTTTTCTACCATTAACTTCAGCGATCGTACAAGCGTACTTGGTGCAGCTAAATTGCTCGAAGATACCGGTGTTAAAGCATACGATGGCGCAGGTTACTTAATTCAGAGCCCTGATTACCTAACCATTGCAGGTAAAATTGTATCGGTAGAAGCAAGGCATGCGGCTTTAATAGCTAACCTCATCTCTTCGGGCAGCTTTGCAGCGCCGGATCAGGTAGATGCCAACGCTATTAACAGGTCGGCCTCTATTGCCGAAATACTTGGTGCAGCCAACGGTTTCTTAAAAACCAAAGTGTATGCAACTAATTTTAATTACCCAATAATTTAACATCGCCATGAATTTATTCAACATAATAGACGAAATTGAAAAGGTTGATCCGGAAATACACGAGCGGTTAAATCCACGCCGTGCGGCAATCAAAAATATCACCAGCTTTGGTTCAAAAGTAGCCATGGCTGCCATGCCGTTTGCTTTAGGCACTATGTTTAAAAAAGCATATGGCGCCACTGCAGATACTGCAACTGTAATTGGTGTATTAAATTACGCCCTTACTTTAGAATACCTGGAAGCGGGTTTTTATAATACAGGCGCTTCTACAGCTGGTTTAATTCCGGCTTCACAAGCCACTTATATTGGCCAGATTAAAAATGATGAGAACCTGCACGTTACGTTTTTGCAGGGTGTTATCAAGTCGTTAGGTGGCACACCGGTTACTGCACCAACTGTTGATTACACAGGCGGTAATGGCAAAGGTGGTGGCCCGTTCCCTACAGTATTTAGTAACTACGGCACATTCTTAGCGGTTGCACAGGTTTTTGAAGATACCGGCGTACGTGCTTACAAAGGCCAGGCACCTGTATTAATTGGTAACCAGGTGGTTTTAACTGCAGCTTTAGGCATTCATGCTGTTGAAGCGCGCCATGCATCGGCAGTGCGTAAATTACGTAACGATATTGCTAACGGCGCTTCGGCTACCCCTACAATTAAGCCTTACATTGTAAGTACCGCTACTTTAGGTAACGATACAGGCGTTGCAGCCGCTAACGGCAACTATGCAGGAGAAGAAAACGTAACACAAGGTGGCGTTAACTTAGTATCTGCTTTGGGTGTAAGTGTTGGCGTTGCAACTGCTTCGTTTGATGAGCCTTTAAGTAAAGACGATGTTTTGAAATTATTAGTTGGTTCTTTTATAGTGAGCTAAGTATAATCCAAAACTTAATTATAATAAGAATGGCCCGGAGATTTTCTCCGGGCCATTCTTATTATATACACCTGCCTTAATTAAGAAATATTAAGGGCGAACAGGGCGGTTTTGCTGTTCCTGCTGGCGCTGCTGCTCTTGTTGTTGACGTTGCTGCTGCCTTTGCTGTTCTGCCTGCTGGCGGGCCTGTTCCTGTTGTTGACGCTGTTGTTCCCGAGCTTGCTGTTGTTGCTGGCGTTGTTGTTCGGCCTGCTGCTGGCGGGCTTGTTCTTGTTGCTGCCTTTGCTGTTCAGCCTGTTGTTGACGTTGTTGGTCTTGCTGCTGGCGCTGTTGCTCCTGTTGTTGGCGTTGTTGCTGGGCTTGCTGCTGACGTGCCTGTTCGGCTTGTTGTCTTTGCTGTTCTGCCTGCTGTTGGCGGGCTTGATCTGCTTGTTGCCTTTGCTGTTCCTGCTGTTGCTGGCGTTGTTGGTCTAACTGCTGCCTTTGCTGTTCACGTGCTTGCCTTTGCTGCTCACGTACCTGCTGTTGTTGCTGATCCTGTTGCTGGCGTTGCTGCTGGTCCACCTGTTGACGCTGTTGCTCACGTGCCTGCTGTTGTTGCTGCTCCTGTTGCTGTCTTTGCTGCTGGTCTAACTGTTGGCGCTGTTGCTCGCGGGTTTGCTGCTCCTGTTGTTTCTGTTGATCTGTTTGCTGCTGGCGCTGTTGCTGCCATGCCTGCCTTTGTTGTTCGCGCGCCTGCCTTTGCTGCTCGCGGATCTGCTGTTGTTGCGGATCCTGCTGCTGGCCCTGGTCAAGCTGCTGGCGTTGCTGCTCGCGGGTTTGTTGCCTGTCGCGCATTTGCTGTACCTGTTGCCCGCGGGTTTGCTGATCTATCTGGCGTTGCTGATCGGTTATCTGTCCGGCTGGTTGTTGGCCTTGCTGCCCCCTTGCCTGCAGGCGCTGTGCGCGGTTCTGCTGATATTGCTGGCGCTGCTCATCGGTCATCTGCCTGCCTTGGCCGGCGTTGTTATTTGCATCGTCGGGGCGGTTATTGCGTACTGCTTGGCCGGGCTGCACCGGGTTATTAACATCCGGGCGGTTTGTTGGGCGGCCGCTTGGGCCGGGGTTTACAATGCCCGGCCTGTTGTTCACACGTACAAACCGTTGGTCGGGAGTGGTAGAGCGTGCCTCGTTTGCCAGCCGTGATGCATTTTGCCTGTTGCTAATGGCGCCGTTCCTGCGGTCGTTACCACCAATGCGCTGGTTAGGGTTTTCGCGGCGGTATGCTGCACCATCTATCACCCTGGTTGGGCGTGCGTTATCATTACGCCTTACAGACGGGCGGTAAATATTTATGCTGTTGCGGTTAACCACGTTACGGCCCGGGCGGTAAATATTATTTACTGTATAAACCCTTACAGGCCGGCTGCTGTACCGTTGAATCTGCTCGCGACGTGGGCCACCATAAAAGGTTCTGTTATTGAAAACAAACTTGTTGCGGATATAGTTGGTGCGCCTGTAAATGCTTACCACACGGGTATGCGGCACGCAATAGGTATAAACGTTTGGATAGTTGATGTAGGCATATGGCGCAAACGACCAGTAGGTTTCGGGGATACTGTAGCCATCATTATAACCGTAAGATGCATCAAAGTTTACTTCTGGTGTTAACGGTGCCCAGCCGTAGTAGCCGTCGCCGTCGCGCCAGTCAACCCATGCTGGCCCCCATTCTGTGCCGGGTACCCATTCCCAGCCGTAGTAGCTGTCGTAGGTCCATCTGCCATAGTGGAAGGTAGCCCAGCCCCAGTCGTAATCAGATACCCAGGTATTACCATAAGAGGTAAGTACCCAATGGCCGTTGGTTACATAGGGCCTAAAATCCTGGTCAACATCCGGTACCCATACGTCACCATATTTTTCGTTGGTAACCCAGGTGCCATATTGCGAAAGTTCATCGTAAAATTCCTGTGTAGATATATATTCGGCATCGCCGGCATTGGCGGTGTATTGCTCATCCTGCGCAAATATTTTAGCGGGGGCCGACATCAGCACAGCGGCAACAAGTGCGGCTCCCCAAATTTTATTTAAAATTCTCATAATAACGAAGCTAAGGGTTTATTGCATGTATGACTCGGCTAAGTATAAAACGTTTAAACAAAAAATAGTTTTATGCCTTATATTCTGTAATCAAAAGGCTGTTAGGAATTTTTAAGGTATTTTGATGCCATCTTGCCCGATCTTTTGATAATTTTGCATGCAATTTTAATCTAAAACTATGAGCACCGTAAACATCCCGCGCCTCGATCTTGATACCTACATAAATGGCTCTGCCGAAGAGAAGAAGCAATTTTCTGAAAGCATAGGCAAGGCCTTTAACGAAACCGGTTTTGTTACCGTAACCAATCATGGTTTAAGTAAGGAGCTGATGGATAAACTTTATGCCCAGGTTAAAGCGTTATTTGCCCTGCCGGAGGATGTAAAGCAACAATACGAAGTGCCCGAGCTTGCAGGCCAGCGTGGTTATACCGGTAAGAATAAAGAAACTGCAAAAGGCTTCAAGGTGCCCGATTTGAAAGAGTTTTGGCAGATAGGGCAAATTGACCCTGCCGCAACAGCCAGCAAAGAAGATTACCCGGACAATATGGTGGTAAACGAGCTGCCCGAATTTAACAGCGTTACTGAAGAGGTTTACCAAAAGCTGGAAGCTGCCGGTAAGCACCTGCTGCGTGCCATTGCAGTATACCTGGAATTGCCGGAGAACTATTTTGACGATAAGGTAGAGCATGGTAACTCCATCCTGCGCACCCTGCATTATTTTCCGATTGAAAACCCGGATGCACTGCCAGAAGATGCAGTACGTGCCGGTGCACATGAAGATATTAACCTGATAACCCTGCTGATAGGCGCCAGTGCCGATGGCTTGGAACTGCTTACCCGCGAGAACAAATGGTTCCCGGTTACTGCTTTTGGCGAAGACCTGGTGGTAAACGTAGGCGATATGCTGCAGCGTTTAACCAATAATAAACTAAAATCTACCACACACAGGGTTGTTAACCCGCCGCGCGAGCAAATGAAG
>Ga0247734_1001970_pt1 | contig 14427 bp, 6 predicted proteins | sample UWRJL103311B2_FD_180933 | JGI IMG/M metagenome (GOLD analysis project Ga0247734, IMG submission 180933) | Plant litter microbial communities from Arlington Agricultural Research Station in Wisconsin, United States - UWRJ-L103-311B-2 | ecosystem: Environmental > Terrestrial > Plant litter >... | reverse complement strand
TAAGTTTGAGTATTTCAATACGTATTGCAGGCGATTTCTCATCAAATTGATCCTGGAGCTTGATTGTGAGTTGAGTGTGGGAATTAAAAGAGTCAGAGTACGAATTTTGTAGCGGGGATGGTTGTTGCTATTGACTCACAAACAAATCACTAAAATTTCCCCAGGTCGCTTTTTTGAGCAGGCGGTAAGGCATACTCTGATATGTCACATGATGTATCGATATATCATCACGTGATATTACAACGTCCGAAGGAGATGATAACTTTAGTGCGGGTTGCTAGTAGAAACTCCAAGTTATAATGTTTCTGAGCACTCTTAGCCTTTGGTATGTGTCCTTAAAGTTGCGGGCTCCAATCTTCAGCTTCTAAGATACCTTCGCTGAAATATTGTGTTCACTCTATGTTTACCTTGGTTTCAACACCCTACCCAAAGTTTATCGATCTTCCAGTATTGAGCTCGCGAGTTAACTTTGCTTGGTTCACTTTCTACACTATTTTATTTTGCAGAACGCAATTATCACCAGAGGTGAAACCGGTCAAAATTGCTCAGGTCGCCTTTACTGTTGTACGTGCTCAGATGTTTAGTAGATACCTATGGTTAGTTTTGTGCATCACAATGAGCTCTACGAGTTATTCTTTGCTGATGCCTCTTGAATCCCTTAAGCTATTACACGATTTATGTGGGTATAGTATAGACCATTGAGCTCGATATGAAATAAGCGTTATTGTTAACTAACAAAGGAAGAGAGCTATCAATCAGCGCCGACTTATCCTCCCCCGTTGCCTATTGCCCAACTTTTCCTTCAAACGAAGAATATCGCTCCAACGCTATACATTAGTCTTTAAGACTTTTAAACCTAAGAAATCTTCCAAATCCCTGTCTATAACCTCTATACTTTCAGATGGAAGGCGGGACTTCTTGTCCATCCTGTCGCATCATACGGAGGAACGCCCGCTCTCGTTCGCCTTACAATTGTTAGTCAGTTCTTCGAATTGGAGGTAGATTACTCACTCGGCCTGGTGTAGTCTGATACCTGCTCATCGACTATGATCGAGCGACTGTCGACATAGTCTTGCACGACAGAGCATGTTTCCGAAGACTCATAGGAGTATTCCATTCGCATAAGAGTGATCCTAATTCGATAGCGACCTGGGTAGTGGATTACTAGATCAGGAAAATAGAAGTATGCTTGATCTCTGGCATTTCGGCTGCTGGAACTATGGCGGCCGGACCCAGGCATTGGATGAGCGGAATCTACGGCCTTCCCGGAAAGCTGGTCGTCCAAAGGCTCGCCATTCTCGTGGACAAGGGAGGCGTACGCATAGATCTGCGAGAGCTCATCATACAAGCTAGCTTGACTGCTAAGTCGAGCTGCAACCGGTGGGAATAGAACAACCCCAGGTCGGGTCTGTGCAGGAGGTTGAACGGATAAATCAAGCATTTTAATAGCTTGAACACTCCAATCGTGACGAGCTGAATCTGAAGCGATATCCGCAAGTTACCTATCAGACTGATCAGCACACCATCTAAACTGACTAGTATACTCCCCTGTTCGATATTGTACCTGCAGAGAAGGAATCTATCGTACCAAGCTTCAGTAACCTTTAAGCAGGCCAGACTTTTGTGACAGAGACTAGAAATTTCTATGTACCTTGCTACGTAACTTGTTACGTATTGCGTACTCTGATGAATTTTGAAAAGCTGAAAAGAGCTTACATTCAACTGTTGACCCCAGAAGAGCATGATTCCGTCTGCTTTTATATCCTCGAGGAGGCTCAATTCGTCGTTGGGACATAGGCGATTTGTAGAACTGCGCAGACATAGGGCTTAACTTCTGTAAGACATGATACTCTGTCATATTGTGTATGAGATTCAAAGTTTAGGATAAGCCACTGTCGATCAAGTCTGCAGACAACACAAAATATGAGGTCTGGTTTGTTTCAACGGTCATGTTAGTGCTGGCGCTCCATACAAGAAAGGAATTTTCCGTGTGGTTCAGACTTTGAGACATGCTTGCTAAAGACTTTGTGCCAAGTCAGCGGGTTTCTAGCCTGCTGTAATGTATTGGATCTTGGGCATTTGAAGTACAAGAAGAATCAAGTTGCGACCTTGGCCATGACCCCCGTCTTCACCAAAAAGTTCTTAGGAGCTCTTCTCTATTATCAACTCGTCCAAAATTAAATCCCTGCTCAAATTAAAGTATGTGTGATGTAATTTCCATCGGACGGACTTCTCAAGAAGGAAGCGTAAGTTTTTGCAGTCACTATAATCATGTGGTCGTACAAGACCCAGATCCAGGGCAGTGGAACTAGCACGCCAACCTCTGTCTTACGTGGAGATTTTAAAGATCTTGTTATTATGACTGGGGTATGCGTGGGTGAATGATTTCTTTTTCTTCTAGCCCTAACTGTATTCGGCAATTTTAACAGCCCTTGCTGGAATTTGTGATTGAACAAGGCATATAAATTTGGGGTTTTTTTTATTTATTATACTAAGTTTAAGAGTTGAATGTTTTTGGCAAAAAGTCATGGTGAGACGGTAACACAAGATCCCCAGACCCTGTTTGTGTCGTTTAACCATGTGGAGGTAATGTACACGGGATTGATACACCACCCTTTTAAGGGGATCTTATTCTTGTAAGTAAAAGCATGCAATACACAACAGATCGGAGAACCTCTTGTCCCCTTGAGCTCGTAGATAATTCAAAAGCACGTGAGCAATTTTCCATAATTATTTTCAGTAACACTCGAAATTGTATGAGATCCATGTGCTACTCACCTATACGAGGAAATATTTATTGAAAATTCAAGCTTAAATCATTAAGATCTTGTCGCACAGATGTTGGAGCTGTTCAGGAATACAAAACAAGCCCTACTTTTCAGTGAAATGGCTTCAACGAAATACAAATGTACACCATGCAATGGAAAATGTCGCATTTTGCTCGACGAAAATTGGTTGAAGAACATACCACTGTTTTAAGAACGTGGCTACTAAGTAATTAGATCTTCGTACGAGGTTGCTAGAGAGTATGAGCTGAGTGTACGAATCGTATGATTTGTTCAAATGTGCTCTCATTCTGAGAAAAAGTGCTCTTATTGTGAAAAAAGAGGCATAATGGAAGTCGAATGGTTGGTCGTCTAGCCTTAATGAGGAACCCAATTTTGGCTGATTGCAGCCTACTTCCTTCCGGCTCTGTAAGGTGGAGCGATTCGCAAGACGTCAGTAACCAAATAACACAAGCAGCATTTCTACCTTCACCAGCCTCTGCATCTCCTACACCGCCAAAAACGCCCCATACTCCAAAAATATCACATCCATTCTTTGCGAAAACAACGCCGATATATTGGTTAAGAAATGTCACCAATTGTTGCTCAACAGCCTATCGTCATCACCTTATTTTCCGTCATCGGTGCATGTATGATGGCGATTCTTGTATACCTAGGGATCAGACTGAAGATGAAGCACCGCAAAGAAAGGAGTCGACCCGCAAGGTTCCAGGAGGCCCATCCGCTGACGTGGAAGTCGAAACTATCGACATGAAATTTCGGGGAAACGGCAACTTGCGTACCACTTTCTCTACCGGTATGAAAATCAGAGGCTTGGTAGTAGTAATTATGTGAGGATCTAGTGTTCTGACCCTTCCATTAGCATCCTTTCGAATGGCACTTCTGAGAAATTCGGTGCACACTGCGTCCGGAGATCGGACAGACACGGTTGTCAGCATGCATACAACTATAATCGGGCACTCATGAGAAGCATTTAATCTATTTGCTATTGAACAGCGGCAGGATTTGGATGATAGGCTTTTGTTGACAACACCGCTCACCCCATAGGGTATCAATCCCTTATCCTAGTAATGACTTGGGCGTATCATGGCCGAACTGTTGAAATTCACGAATCAGGTGCTCACTTCTGAGATGTGAGACAGAGATTGTGATGTGATTTGACTCATGATTCACAAGTATGAGAGGCTGCTTGGAGGTCCTGTCTTCGGCCAACTAACAGTCGTATCGTTAAGATCACCAACTATGAATATCCCCGATTTCTTGTTCATGGCTGTGACGCACTGCCCTGGCATTCTAATTATGTACTGCCAGCGCGTTACATGTGAAGACTGGGACTACTCTACCGTATGTGAAATCATCTAGGACTCACCTAATAAGACATATACCCGTGCTTAGACTCCAATCAATTCCTGTATATTAAATGACTCATCTCCGGCCATGGTCTCTTTTGAAGGACTATTTGAGAACACTGATACCTTGACCATGTAGCAAGCACTTGCCTTGAACTCATGCTGCAGACTCCGAAGGTTCTACGATATAGGCGTGTAAATTTCTATACTGAGATGCGGCTGCCAATCGTTGCTGGAGTTTTCTATTCTTTCATTATGCTCTTGCACCACCTGCTTCGAACTAATCGAATGAAGTAGCCAATAATTGGTTTTCCTAAGTCGATGATGATGCGTTTGACTAATGGAAACGGAGATTTTTAGGAGTAACTCTTCAAGTTATGACCTGTTGAGATCGAATAATGTATATGAAATCTGGAAAGGTAGGTTTACTGTTCACAACAAGGATCCGAAACATCATGCTTCAAAAAAGCCTTACTGTATTCCCATCTATCAGCAGCGACTACTCTAGAAACATAGATTTCATTTCTTACCGAAAAAGGACTTCTATATTAGGACAAGAACTACGTAGAGTGTGTTACTCTTACAGGCCAACAATTTGTAGTAAGAATGCTTGAAGCCAATGCCGTGAAGTAAGTCTCTAGCACAGAGCTTGAAAGATTTGTCTAGATCATCAGACCCTGTCGAGTTGTAGGTGCGTGGAGGGGATATTCCGAACTTTCTCCCGCGTTGAGCCGTCGATCCCTCGTCTATATGGTTGGCATCAAGGAAGTTCAGTAACAGGAACAGAGACAAGATAGCCCTATTCCTCTAATTAAGTAGCCTCTCGATGAGTTACCTACGACGACGCGAGTCATCCATGTAAATCTAGATCGTGAACTATGGACGGATGTGACTTCATTGTGGTTTAAATAACCTTCTGTCGATCAACAACATCTCGGTACCAAACTTTGGATGAGGCTCTGCTGAGCATCATCGTGCGTTGCAGGGCGCACCGACCTAGATCAAACGCCAGCGGCTCGTGTACTTTAGTTCAATCTAGAACTTCCACAACTGTACTGCGTCTGCCGGGAACTTGGTATTCCGGGCCAGGCGAGTCAGGGCATGAGTCTAGAGAGCTACCGAATTTCCAATTCAGCAGATATTGGTTTAGCATTGCAAGCCACCTAGCCTGTCATTTCGGGATCCTTGGGAGTTCTTGGGAGACACAATTCGCTGGGGCGGCATATCCTTACATGAGGGAGTACTGTACAACATGACAATGATTACTGAGCAACACGGCAGGTCTTGGGGCAACGTTGCTTGGCGATCGATCAGATCTAGCTCCCCCTGCATTGAGGTCGTATCTGCACAGTTCCCTGTCAATCCTATCAATCCTGTCCCTAGCATGACGGACGAGGTGTTGGTTTTCTAGGGTTTGGCAGTCACAACAGCAAAACATGCCTGGCGCTGTGATCTCATTGATATCATTCTGCATGCATTTGGAATAGCCACTGCTTGACATTGCAGTACCCTTCCACTTCGAGGAGGGAAATAATCACCGATAGAAGGAGGCTTCTAAAATGTAACCGATGAGTTTACTGTACCTAAAGATCAAACGAAATCCACTAAGTAGAATGCGGTACAGTAATCGTACTTCAAAACAGTGTTCAGGTTTTGTAGCCCAATAAGTAAAAATGTCTCCCTCTATTCCTCGGCGAGTTTTCATTTTCATCAAAGTGGTTGGAGATGTCTATGAGAATCTGGTAGAAGAGGAACCGAACGTTCTTCGTGGAGTAAGTAAGGGACGGCTTTTTCCCTCGTCAGTCAGCTAGCCCATTTGTTTTCAATAATCTATCCAAATTTAATACTATTTTATTTGCATCTGATTTGAACCGACTTTCTTCGGGAGGTGCAACCAAATGCAGATACACCATTCAGTTCCATGCAGATGAGTTTCAATTGAATTCTTTGTTTTTCGACCTATAATACTTACCGCTGTAATGTTCCGCGGGGTTTGAACTTATCATCGGGATCTGGTTCAGCTCGTATTTCATTATTGTGGACTGTACTGTACCATGCTGAGACTGATTAGTGTGGTATTATTACTGAGCTTTGACACACCGAGCCAAGCATGTTATTTCATTTTGTTTATAATGGCGCTGTGGGATGTCCTACGTAAATGCCACCGTGGTTAAATTTGATGAATGGTTGAGAAAAGAGAAGAATTTATTTCGAGTGGGAATATGTAGGAAAGAAGAGAGGTAAAAGGTTGTAGAAATATAAAAGCTCTTTCAAACTCGCTTAAACAGCATGTATCTCGTGAATAGTTCAAGATTACCACTATGCCTTGACTTGACGCTTTATCTCCAGAACTCTGTCAATAATTCAAAACATTAAGCGATAATAAAAGGGGGATCACGTGCTCGATCTTTTTTTGACAATTTACTATTTGCTATATGCTCAAACTTCTCTTTGATCTGATTGAGGTAAGGTTATTCTTTAAGACAGGGACTTTATGAAGGGAAGTGACTTAATGAAAGCGAAGATCAGTAACTCGCTGCTATTATTATCCTTGCGAGTTTTTGCTTAATCAAGCAAGGAAGTATACAAAGTTATGAGATCAGAAAGCTGGAACTGTATGATTGTGTCGTGGGTCCGACTAGTAAGAACTTATTTTAGTAAATTTTGATGTGTTAGGACAGTCTAGAACAGCAAAGGATTGTGAACTACTTTCTTGTTAACTAGACTATATATATAATTACCTGCCCTATGAATCTGAATTAATTTTAGTGATTGCATGGCGAATCCGCTTCATCCTCGACCCTGATTGAGCTCAGAGAATTGATTGTTATCGGCTACGATTTGAAATCTGAGACCCACGATTGGAGGCTTGGCGTTCGAAGCTTGACTGAGCTCCAAACCCCAATGTCCGGAAAGCTTTCCATGACGACTAGCTCTTGCATCACCCCAAGCACATATATACATAGCAGTAATTCCTCAATCAAAGGGATATACTCCGTCTACGCCCGCAAATTTTAATCACAGTATCCGATCGTGGAATCAATTAGGGAACAGCGAGGCACATCATAAAAAGTTTCGAGAGTTGGTGTTGGAAATTCAACATGAAGAGAAGTGTGGAAACAGGATTGCGCCGGTGTGTGAGGTCATGCACGTCTGGGAGCTGCGTTTCTGCGAAATCAATTCGCAGCATTTCGAGTAATATATTTCCGGCCCAGGGTCGCCAACAAATATCAAAACAACCCCTTTCTCGAAATACTCTCCAGTCCTCCCCACGAATTGCACAGGCAATCCGAGCATACAGCACAACAGGTCCCAGCATTGAAGGAACTATAGGCAAAGGGGCAGAAGGAGTGGCAGATGAGGTAGCAAGGATAAAAGAGCAACTGACGGCTCCCGAACATTTAAACGAAAAAGAGCGCCAGATATGGGAGATGTTAATGAAAGAGCTTGATTGCACCGAACTAGAGGTACAGGATATATCCGGAGGGTGTGGAAGCATGTATGGAATTGATGTAGTTAGTGAGAAATTTCGAGGTCTCAATATGCTGAAGCAACAAAGGCTGGTCAATCAAGTGCTAGGGGAAGAAATCAAGACGTGGCATGGAGTACAATTGAAGACACGAGCTCCATAGGAGAATACCACTTCATTCGATATGAGGAGGCAGGAGGAGGACTCCAGGGTCTACGGGAATCTCAAGAGCAGTCAGTTGCTGCATCGTGATTAAGGAAGCTGCGGGTGTACGATACGCAAATTGTATAGATATATAGCCATGGAACAATGTAGGCGACATATGAATTTATAATGGACAAAATATCCAAAGCAATGTTTAATTCAGTACAGCACACAACTCAACTATGAGACCAATGCTTCACCAAGACACACCAGAAAGTTGGACAACTTAGGGGTTTAGGTGCCGATTACCAACGGTATTTGTAAGCTTAAGTGAAGAGACAGTGAAATCTTGTCTTGTTAGCTGACTATAAACAAAAATAACCAGAATACTGATTTTTGCAATTTAATTTTGATAAGTGTCGCCATTGCTTTGTATCTGTTCATGTTGTTCCGGAACCAAATTTAATGTTGCCTCTAGTTATATACGAGGGAATGAGTTCTCATAAAACTGTAAAATTTTAGGGATATACTCTCTACCACCAGTCCTTAGACAGACGAGTAAGAAATGCCAAAAACTTAACGATCCGAGACCAATAGATTTCCAATTTTTTTCCAAAACAGCATCAATTTACGTACTCATCGGCTAGCAATAGATCTGTTTTATAGTTGCTTTCCCCCTTCGCATACGTGTAAGAATGCATGGAGCTGCGGCTTTAAACTGCCTAGCAGTTGAACTAAAGAATTAATACAAGGAACAATTGCAGAAAGTCTGTGATGGGTTTCCTTGTAAAGGAAGAAAACCTGCCCAAAAGAATTACGATATGATAGATAGTGGGCGTAGCGACTGCGGTTCTATCTCTCCATCACGTCCAGTGTGCAATTAAGTACTAGTACATAACAAATGCGGATACATTTGCCTCGAAGGATCATCGAGGGGTTGTAGTTGCTTCTTCACGAGCGCAGAGTTTCGAAGGTACTCTTAACTTCATTTGCCCTGATACCCATTGTGCCACGGTATCCGTGAGTTTTATTTCTGTTTTGGTAAAGATACACTATATGGGGACAAGTGTACAAAGGAAAGCACTAGAAGTTGCAGGCGTCGAATTTGGACGTCTGATCAAAATTATGATGGCCACTGTGGACAAAAATGTCGAAGTAGGAATTCAGGTACCAATCGCTATTAGACTAATGCCATGATATTAAGCTATTTCGATAAGGAGATGTCGCAAAATTCCGCTTGATTTTCAGCTTGCTTATATGAAGTTACGCGTCAGTACTGTTGTATAAGTGAACCCATTTTGGCACCATGTTCAACTAACACGATCTGAGCTCCTTCGATTTTAGCCTTCCCCTACTATAACCGAGGTTATAAGACTGGATAAATCATAGACCATACTTTGCTTGCTATACCTGTGTCTTAATGCTGCCTGCCTCCTTTTCATCGATGTCAAATCCGCTGCGCTGCATGTATAAATATTAACGCTAATATATTTAAAGAAAATCTCAATACAGACAACATTGCATACCATAAACGAAACCTGAAAAATATACAATATACTGGACGAGAAGATTTGGAGCGCCCTATATTTAGGCCCCCTTGAAAACAAACTTGAGAATATGTATTGGAACTAATTATACGAGGCTGGGATAAAAGACTTATGCTTCTTCTAGGAGTATATCAAATTAAGAAAGACCTTTTTCACGACAAGAAAAGCCCACTACAACCTTAATGGATAAAACTCAGGGGCCTTAGCGAACCGGGTCATAGTGATGGAGCGAAGGGGTAAATTGAATGAGGGGAAGTGGAGGTGGAGCTCCTCCCCCCACTCTCCACAGCATAGCACGGCACCAATTTCTACTACTATAACTGTATAGAGAATGGAAGTGACTCTCTTTCCCTTTCAACTCATTTTATTACAATGGCAAGATCAATGGAAAATAACAAGGCGGTAAAGATGTTGAAGGCAGCCGAAGAGGGGGGTTATGGTGTAGTTGGTGTAGTTTCTGTGAGTTCACCACTATCATCCCATAGATACCTGGTCTGATACATGCTACAGTACAACCTCGAAACCATAACAGCAGTTGTCCGTGCTGCTGAAGCCAAAAAGTCCCCAGCACAAATCCTGCTCTTCCCATGGGCGCTTCACTATTCTCCCCTGCTCATCCATCTCGCCGTCGCCGCTTGCTCAACCGCAAAAGTCCCCATAGCACTCCACATGGATCATGCCCAATCCGAAGATGAGATCATAGCCGCGTCAGATTACCCGTTTGATAGTATCATGGTCGACATGTCACACTACGAAAAAGAAGAAAATCTTGAAAAGACAGAACGAATCACAAAGTTTCTCCATGAAAAGGGCATAGCGACAGAAGCAGAACCCGGAAGGATTAATGGGGGCGAGGACGGAGTGAAAGATACAGGTGATCTTGAAGGGTTGTTGACCACGGCAGAGGAGGCGAAGAGATTCGTGGCTACAGGTATCGATTTTCTGGCCCCGGCTTTTGGTAATGTGCATGGCAATTATGGAGGTGTGGAGAATATCAAGTTGGAATATGACAGGTGAGTATCAGTAGCGAAGATTCCTTCTTGGGGATGAGCGAATCTTTTGCGCAACTCTTGGTTGACTATCTTTGGTCTTTTTACTAATCTCAATGGCAGACTTGATGAAATACGAGCAGCAACAAAAGGTAAATGCACGCTCGTCCTGCATGGAACCAATACATTCCCAGATGATACAACGAGAAAATGCATAAAGGGTGGTATGACGAGAATCAATATCAATGACTTAGTTCTACACAAGTATACCAAATATGTTGAGGAGAACACAGGCAAGGTTCCTTTGACTGAGCTAATGGGCAAGGGGACGGACTTGATTCAAGAATTGATCGAATATCAGATGGACGTTATGGGTTCGACAGGCAAAGCTTAACCGCTCATGCCGAAAAATAAGTCTTGTATCGTATCGCTGTACTTATTGAGCCCGGTGACATTTGACACAACATCTTCAAAAGAGGGATATTGCTTTAGCGTTGTGAATCCCAATGTATTTACCAAGTTAGATATTAGTCTACTTAGAAAGAGTTGACGCCAATATATGAAGTCATTGAGCACATCTGCTCGATATTGGGCCCATGTGGTATTCCCATCCTAAACGCCAACATTTAGACTATTTAACATGTTATGGTCATTATTTGTCAACTATCTTCATTACGTGTCAATCCTCCGAACAGCCATCTGCCCCGCAGTCGTTACGTTTGGAGATACAACTTTCCTCTCACCAAAGTTATGCAAGCGTTCTCCTATTAAGTAGACCTCGTCTTTGATTCGCATTTTCCATCCTGCAACGGCTCTTGAGACTAGATGAAGTACGTAGACCCAGCCTGCAAATGCTAAGACTGCCGGGTAGGCAAATCTAAAAACCAGCATCTTATTATGCTCAGATATGTTTTGTAAAGCTAAAATGACCGCAATTTGGGCGAGACACCAAGGGACGACCAGAGCAGTCGAGAGTAGTAGAGCGGCTGGAAGAATAAAGGAGCGAGTTGCTAACCACGCATCTGGCCTAAGATACCCGTTGCGAACTATCAAGCGTAGAGATGTTGCGAAACGAGACTCAGGGTAGAATTGGATAAGGCGAGTGGTCAATTTAACGTAGAGAAGACCAAGTGTCCAGGACTGGACAAAGTGGATAGTATGTGGCTCTTTAGGAGAAAGATAGGTGTGTAGTGGAAGAATTGCGTAAAATTCTACGAGGAAAGCGAAGAGTGTCGGGAGGAGAAAAAGGACAGCTGAGTAAGTCCAAATTATGCGTGCTGCGCGAGAGCCAATATATGAAGCACGGCGAAAAATATTAGCGGGCGTTTCTGCTGTGAAGACGAAAGATGTTGAGATATATGTAATAAACTCCCGCACATGGAGTATCACATAAAGTGCCGAGCCCAGAATGTAAATACCTATACTGAAGGCATACACATCATTTTTGCGAACATTGGTAGGAATGATTCTGCTAAAAACGTGGCGACCAAAGACAAGTGGAACGACGGTTATACAAACGCCAGTCAAAGCGGCAAACAGCCAGATTGAGATTATGAATGCGAATATTCGCATACGAAAGTGTGGTGGGATGTAAACCTGTTTATACATGTCTGAGTCCCAATCAGCATCTCCTTCAGGCCGATTTGGCTGCCCTGGTAAACGATTGTTGAATTCGTCGACGTTGAGGAAAATGGGCGCTCCTTTCTTGACACGGACTTGGTCAGAGGCTGGGGCTCGAACGTAGCGTCCATCTTGTCGAATATATGCATTCAGCTTGGAATTCTGGATGAATGGGAGATTAGGGTCATCAGCGATGAGAACTGGAAGGCGTTCGCCTGTGAAACCACTGAAAACATCTTTCCACGATCGCCTAACAGTGTAACCTTCCTCGTCCTCTTTTCGCTCGTCGAACATGAACCATGTTAATCTAAGCATTCTGGCACATTGGCGGAACCACCATGCATACATAGCATGAAGTCCGTCCGAGGGTTTGAAGAATTTGACTGCCAGTGGCATCAGAAAATTGTAGAAAAGAAGATCTATTGGAAACTCCAAGACAGGTTCATTCGAAGACCAGTGGATTGGAAGAACTCCTTTGAAGGTAAGTGCTAGTCCCCAAACAACGCCGCCTAGGCAAATAATAACCAAGGCACCATATACAAGGGCACTGAATAATATTTTGCGTAGTTGTGTGGCAACATTTCTTTCCAAAACATCTCGTACAGGATGGAATGTTGGGTCATCAGGATCGCGAATGAAGTCTGGCAAAGTTAGCGGTGATTTATGCGATACAGGACATAACTTACATAGGACTCCCTTTCGCATTATCTTTCGGCACATGGATACAAATAGTGCGAAATGGAACATATAGCAGGTTCCGACGAACCAATGTACAAAGATCGAGGTCATAGGCGACTTGAACGTGAACAAAATCCTTGAGACGAGAGTTGCGTTTTCGAATAGCGGAAGTAACGCAACATCGAGTAGTAGGCCGCAATACAACGGAAAGACTAGCATCTCAATGCTTATAATTAAGATAACTTTCATGACACCTCCAGCTTGGTTTAGTAGGTCAATGATTGTCGCCTCCCATTCCCGCCCCGCCTGTCCGATGGAAAATGGTGACCCTTTCTTGACATAGGCAACACCAAGAAGACTTAGGGTGGTATAGCCAGCAAGTGTTGCCAGAAACCTATCCCAACCCCCCCAAACACTGAGCTCTAGGTCCAAGGGCGTAGCACGTTTCGCTACCTCAAGACTGATAACCCAAGAATCGGGTCTAGCCAGGTATGCTGGTAGTTTCGAAACGAAATGCCAATCTGCGTTAAGCATCCTCATCAGGAGACTCCAGGCCCCACCAGTAGTTATTTTATAATCGCCAATACACAGAAAGACAACACCATGACCAATCGCCTCCAGATTATCGGTAATGAGGTACTGGAGTGTCAGTAATGCTTCGTGAGACGCCGCGGAGAAGGTGAATATATCCGAGTCCGAGAAGCTGACCAAGCTACCAAGAACTCCCTCCAGGATTCTATCTAATGCACCACGAGCTAGTTGATATGCCCAAGACGCCCATTTGGCACCTGCAAGTGTGCTAGTTCCTAAATTTGCCCTTTCCCATACGTATGAGACAATTGTAATCATGATAGAAGAGACCACGCCTATCACTACAGCTGCGACATCTTGTAGAAACGCCGCAAACCAGAACAGAAGTCTTAAGGGTAGCTTGAATGCCGGTCCAGGGTTTGCCATGAGCAGTAGAGAGACTCGGCCGATATTATAGGGGATCCAGACACCAAACACAACCGTTAAGGCCAGAAGAAAGGCGCTAAATAGAGCATTTTGTACAAGACTAAATATGGGACCCCGCATACCTATAAGCTCCATAATACCCTCAAAATCTTCCGCGTCCTCAATGGCATCAGGATCGTTGGGATCTATACCAGCAGCCCTTGCAGCTTCGACCACCTCAGGGTCTGGCTCTGCCATGTCTCCAAGTTGGCCAAATGGATCATTGTGGGCAATGGGGACAAATGGAGCCTCAGCAGCGAGGTCTTCGACAATGTGCTCGTCATTTCCACCTTCATCCTGTCTGCGATCTTCTTCGACACCGACCCACAGCCAGTCAGCAAAATTCCCGAGCACGCCTTGAGGCTCGGCATGGCGTTGAAAGATGGGATCACGAGGTAATGGCAACGGCGTATCGGGCGCGAAAGGGTTTGTTTCGGCTGGGTTATGTCTGACATTTGGGTCTTCTTGTTCCTCCTCGGAATCAGATTGCGGCACAGGATTATCAGCAAACATTTCTTCGAGATTAGGATACCGACGCCTTGTGCCATCTCGACGTATGAGCTCAGTTGGGCTACCCGGTTGAACTTGTTGTGGGCCAGCATCACTACTTGGCTCTGCATTGGAAGCTTCTCTACCTTTGATGATAGCTTGTTGGACACGTAAATCTTGTGCGTCTTTCCATGACTGAGATCTTTGGGTTTGATTTAAAGCTCCAGCGGGCGACTGAGCCACCGAGAATTTGCCGTAGTCATTTGCCGTTGCTGCCTGTGGGTGTAGATTTTCTTGGTCGTTAGCAAGACTTTTGAAGGACCAATTTCCGTTTGCCAATGGAGAGATATCTCTCGGTTG
>Ga0247734_1001969_pt1 | contig 14429 bp, 15 predicted proteins | sample UWRJL103311B2_FD_180933 | JGI IMG/M metagenome (GOLD analysis project Ga0247734, IMG submission 180933) | Plant litter microbial communities from Arlington Agricultural Research Station in Wisconsin, United States - UWRJ-L103-311B-2 | ecosystem: Environmental > Terrestrial > Plant litter >... | reverse complement strand
TGATCAAAGGAAAGAAAATGCTGAATAGGTGGAATGACATGTCGAGGTCAGGTTAGCTAGAAGTGAAGCCAAGCGAGCTTGTCGCAAGCCACACACACGCATTGTCCCGCCCGTAGATGTGTACTTAGTCATCCCCTTTAACAAGTAGACGATGTTCCCCGAAATCCCTTACCTAGATGTATAATTGTACCGTACAATGAGTACCCCATAATCAAGTGCTTATTCAGGGTGAATCAGTTTTACTTTTGTTTCAAGTTCTAGTATGACTGTTCCTGCTGTTAGAACGAAGAGTGTGATATTGGCACCCCGTCCTAACCTTCAACGTTGAATTAACTTTCGCGTTAAAAACAATGCCTTGATAGTACGGCTTATTTACTGGGGGAAAAGCAAATAGGGTTTTTGCTGTCGCATTTTATAGTAAATCCGACTCTCATCTCACATACGTTTAGAGTTTCCAGTAGGACATATATACTTTTCATGCTATATGTAAAGTTTACAATTTACACTTCTTAAATTCGATCATGTCATTAGGAGGGGTGTGTTGATATCTTCAACCACTACCTTTACAGCCTCACAAGACACATTTCCATGGATAATCAACATGATGCGTGGAAAGGCTGAGATATTTGCATCTACTGACTTGTTTCAAGCAACTTGTTAGAGACGCTTGTGTCGCAACATCAAAAACCTTTCTTCGTCTTCAGCTTAGGCATCCAATTTCCTCTTGCGGATAGCATCACGCATACAATAATCAAACCACGTTAGGTCTAGTCCAAAACGTATCCTGAACAATTCCCCAAAACTCTAGGGTGGTGACCATCGCCGACCAATAGGTTTCTGCATGTCACTCGTGCCGCATCCAACACTTTACTATTAGGGAGAGTTCGCTATTTGTTCTCGTGAGATTGACTAGCTTGCAATTATAACTTGGAAGTGAATACCAACCTCAGGCAGGAAACACTCTGTCAAGGTTGCGATAGTCAAATGACAGTAGAAAATTCTTTCCATGGACTTACACTTCCGGGTGATGCTCTGTATAAGGTAAACAGTATTACTTCATCCGTCATGTCTGTTGCCCAGTCGTAGACTAACCGTGAACTTACTAACCGTGAGCTAACAAACTAAGCTGTACTGCGTCGCATTGCGACCTGCATTTCCCAAGTGGTGGGTTTGAGAAAACCGGTCGGAATTCCTACTTCTCTTTTCCTGGATAGCACACATCTATTAATATTTTGGTGTCTACATGTCCTACATGCACTTCGAAAAGTTGCGTCTCAGGGGCTCAGGGGCTCGCTAAATCCCCTACCGAGGTTTCCACTTCGGCATTTCGCGGGTACATAAGTCATAAAAAAAAAGTGGCTCAGTTCAACGCATCCTCAACCCTCAAGATGGCGCCTGTCATGTACCACGCTTCGCACAATCCTCTACCATGGGAGTCAGGGACGCGAATACTCCTCCCATCGTGTCCCTCATTTCCGGCGGCCTCGCAGGTGGTATCGAAGCCGGTGTGACCTATCCTTTCGAATTCGTCAAAACCCGCGTACAACTCCACAGCGAACCAGGCATCAAATCTCCACGAAACCCGTTTAAAATCGTCTCGCAGGTGTACAAGCAAGAAGGGCTGCGGGCATTGTACAAAGGATGTGGTGCCTTGGTCATAGGGAGTGTGGGGAAAGATGCGGTGAGGTTTTTGAGTTTTGATACGGTTAAGAATGCATTCAAGGATCCGACAACGGGAACATTGAGCCCTGGGAGGAATATGGTCTCTGGAATGGCTGCCGGCGTGATTGCGAGTATCTTTGCGGTCACACCGACAGAGAGAATCAAGACTGCGCTGATTGATGATGCGAGACATACGAGACGGTTCAACTCTACGTTGCATTGCATCAAGATGATTTTGCGTGAAGATGGCATATTGGGGCTCTATCGCGGATTCGCTGGGACAACATTGAAGCAGGCCACAGCGACGAGTTTCCGGATGGGATCTTATAACATTATCAAGGACTTTCAGGAGGTCAACCATATCAAGCAAAATACGGCCATGAATTTTCTGAATGGCTCGGCGGCAGGAGTTATCACTACGCTTTGCACGCAGCCGTTCGACTGTATAAAGACTAGATCGCAGTCGGCCAAAGCTACTACAACCATGGAAGCCATTGCTAGTATTGTAAAAGATGATGGTATTCGTGGCTTTTGGAGGGGGACAATTATGAGGTTGGGGCGGACAGTCTTCTCTGGAGGTAGGCTAGGGCTTTTCAGATACTTTTCGGATGCTAATGTTTAATAGGAGTGCTGTTTACTACCGCTGAAGCTATAGCGGATATCTTAAACCCGATCTTCAAGCCAAAATCTACTGGGGAGGCGGCCGTCTGAGAGAGCTTGTCAACTTCTGACACATCATGGATTATTCCCCTCAGATTCTGTGGGTAGTTGGCATCTCTTAAAGATCGGGTGTTGTACGATCAAGGCAGTGGGTTAGAATCCTCAAAGCCAAGGTGACATCTTCCCTATGCGCTGTAAAGCTCGCGAAGGAAATGGGTGTTTCAAGGAACAGACTGCATCTGCTGTTTAATTGAGGAATGTCTTACCTAGGTGGATGCTAAGAAATGGAGAAAGCAGCAGGAATTGAGGACCAATATCTTCAATTTCAAGTGTATCTACTGTACAAAACTTTAGAAATACATAATCTAGATAATAACATCGTGTAAAAGTCATAGAGCAAGGTTGTTGTGTATTTATCACTAATCCAACAAATCCCAAATTCCTGGTTCATCAGGCAAGCTATGGAAACGGATTTCGCTTGAATCGTTTCCCTTTTTTTTAAAAAAACCCTTTTAGAATGTGCTCGAGTTTGCTCTACTGGGAGTAAGTCACTAGACCCTGCCAAAGTAAGGAACCACGTATAGGGTTCCGTATTGTCACAAGAAGATTGCTTCATAAATGTGGGCCTTGAAATTAAAAGAAAAGCAACAATGCCTAAGTAAGTGTTTGTAGAAACAAACAATGTAACACTAAGTGATTTGATGTTCTTGCTAATGGTGAGTGCATGAATCGGCAATTAACCATGTTGACTTGAATACCCCACATTCTGAATCCTAGGTGGAAGGGACTTGACTTTGGTACATTCATTGGTGAAGGAAGGGACTTGCATGAATTGTACTATACACCTTGTATGCAAGAAATAAGTGGTTTCCAAAGCAGGAATCTACACTTTGGAGAGAACTCGCCAATGGAGCTATTAAGTTCGCCAATATTAATTGGTCCTCGAGGGATCAAAGACCATAGCAAAGCAGGTATCTATGGGTCTGTGACGGTGAACCAATCGAATGCCGGGACTGCCAGTAAAGTCTTGTAGACATGGCTAGAAGCTCCCGTGGCACTGACCACTCGACAACTGTGAGGCGTATTGGATTGTGCATCACATATTGAGGCGTTATTATATGGTTCGGCAAGCCAAAAGTGTTTCTGAAGAATTCCAAAATACACGAAATAACAACACCAGGCGTGATATTAATTATTTTCTCTTACCTGGTTCACTCAACAAACCGAAGAGATTTAAGCAATGCAGCGAGGCTGGCTTCCTAATGATTCGAATAAGTGTGAAGTTGGATTTTGCAAAATTCAGCGAAGATATTCCCTTTTCATAGATTCGCGCCGGATCCTTCTTCTTGTGCAGTCGGACGAGCGGTAACTAGATAACATTAGTCACAAGAGTCTCGATATAACTGCGGGCAGCGATCGAGTAAAGGGGTCTCGTCTAAGATCGCCAAAAACGATAAGCCAGCGTCGACTTTTATGGGGTAACTTTCTACGATCCCTAAACCCGATAAACGCTAACCACACTATGAGAAATAGCTATGCTAATGTGGATACATGAAGTCCAGGTCCACGGGTGGTCATCAGAATCTAGTTAGTATGCCATCGTAAGTAACTGTATGAGTAAACATACCTACCTTAACTCGGTATCTACAATGTATGAGCGTATTTATCGAGGGGAGAGCTTCGGTACGGCCCGGTAATATAAGCGAACCAATCGGTGCCCCTTATTGCTCTTGGACAGGAGTTGGACTGCACCGTGGTATGAGTGGCTGGAATCGACCAACTCCTCGGGTCAAAATGCAACTTAATAAACCTTGCTGCAGAGTAGCATTATGAACTTCTAAACACAGCAAGCAATATTTACATACCCTGCAAATCCATAGCTAATAATAGGTTTTTGCCAACTGCCGCCTAAATACCATTGAGGCCATTATGTTGTTGTATGTTATCTAGGTAGCTACTTAATATGCGCGGGATCGTTTACTACAGGTTTTGTCCTCTTGTTACATAGAAGTCTAGAACTAATTCAAGCTCGTCGATTGACCCGACCTCCCTAACTTGGTTATGCGCTAGTGATTGGATGCATGCACCTTGGTATTGTGGATTTATGTATACGACGTTGTCGGTTCTTGTCATCCACATCCTTGTTGATATCAAAGGTCGTATACGGCTCTTCACTCAGGAGTGTTTGGGGTCAGGGGTAAAGATATGTCGTATGTTTAGTTTAGTTGCATTGATAGGAACTAGCTGCTATTGTATTTCCAATAAGATTGCCATTCACATGATCATGGCTCATTTGTTTCGCGATTGAAGTCAATTGGCTCGGCTCTCTCCCCGTGGGGGGGAAAGCTCAATTCAGAGTTATACCCGCGCTGTCTACCTACATTTAGATATTATTACCTACCTCGAACGTCAAGCCGCATGAGGGGTTCGGATCTGCGGCTTTATCGGTGCTTGAAGCGTCTGATGTCGCCAATGCTACGTCGGCTTCCCAAGTTATTAAATAATATGTATTTATACTAGCTCATGGACGACGGGTAGCTATCACTTGTAAGCTCTCTCCAAGCTCTCCTCAAGCCCTTTTCTTTCAGCTTGTCAATCATAGTGTTAACGGCATAATGGTTGTAAGTCAACCATCTTTCTTAAAGAGACGACATACAGGACTTGATAACTGACCAACATTTACCTTAGCAGTCAGTAGCATTCAACACCGGCTCATTGGTAGCTCTTTGTGCCATCTTGTCCAACCTGTCCGGTGCTCTCTCAGCCAGCATTTCTACAGGGACTGCAACTCAATTTGCCACACTACTCGGTGCCGGGTTATCTCCTGGAGCCTCGATATATCTACCCCGCTCGCCAAAGTTCAGCAATACGACTGAGCGCTGGTCAGGATATGAAGCTCCCACATTTTCCATAGCCGTTGAGGTGGCGACTGCGAAAGATGTGCAAGAAACAGTGAGAATAGCGAGATCACAAGTTATCGTATCGGACAATGAAGCTGACAGTTGATTACAAAAGGTCAAGTACGCAAACCTTTTCAAGCTTCCCTTTCTAGCGACCGGCGGCACTCATGGATCGATCTCCTCGCTCGGAGCACTGGACAATGGAGTTAACATCTACATGCGCAAACTCAAGTCCATTACCATAGAAAAGGATGGCCGCACTGCCATTATCGAGGGTGGTGTTATCAACAAAGACCTCACAGACACTCTATGGAAATACGGCAAGCAGACAGGTGAATATCCCCATATTTTCAGAGTTTAATAAGTACCTGTGGCGTTTATGAGACTAATACATAACAAAGTGACTGGAACTTGCGAGTGCCTCTCTTTGCTGGGACCTACTCTTGGAGGGGGTCAGGGGTGGTTGGAAGGCCGATATGGACTTTCCCTGGATCAGATAGTCGAGGCTAAAGTGGTTATTGCCGATGGCTCGTTGGTTACTGCATCTAAGACATCAAACCCTGATCTGGTACGTAAGCGTTGTTACCCGCAACAAACCCCAGAAGTCAGAACATCAAACTTGGAACTCTTCACTAACCTGTATATAGTAAATAAATTTCTGATTCTGAAGCCTCAAGGTTTCCTCTAGATTACTGACACTTTTCTAGGTACTGGGCATTGCGCGGTGCTGGCCATAACTTTGGGATTGTGACATCCGTTAAATACAAAGTCTACGATGTTCCCAAGAACAACATCTGGACTGTAGGAACCTTCTTTTTTACCGAGAGCCAGTTCACGCCTGTTTTTGAACTTGTCAACAAGTACACGGCAGATGGCAAACAACCAGCCGGACTTCTCATCTGGGCCAATTTCTTTCAATCTGCAGATATTGACCCCAATAATGTATGTATACAGCACGCAACCAGTCTTGTCACTCACATTACTAACGGAAAGATCAGGCGGTGATCCAGATCGAAGTTATCTTTGAGGGGACTATGAAGGAATCACTGCCATACACAAATGCGTTCGCAGCTTTGGCACCAATCGCTTCTAACATTGTGAAGTCTGACTTTAGTCAACTTTCTGGATTCACAGACCAGGGTATCGACCAGTTTGCTTGCCAGAAACTTGGCAACAGGAGCCCACGGTTTACCGTCAACGCCAAAAGGTACAATGTAACTGCCACCAAAGCAGCGTATGATGTTTTCAACACAGCTACGAAAGTCCCTGGAATGGAGAATTCGCTTTTCCTAGCTGATGGATATGCCGCTAAAGGTGTGACGGATATACCCGCAGACAGCACAGCATATCCTGATAGAACCAACACACTGCATTTGTGAGTTCTTTACCCTCTGCAACCAAATCCCGAACAAAGTTTGCAACTAGAAAATAAATAACCTCCCCGAATGCGGCTGACGTAGTAATTCCAGGTCCGCAGTTTTTATGTATGCTGATGCCGCTCTCGACGCGGTAGCTATCCCGGCCGGCAAGGAGATTAGGAGGCTACTCGTCGAGGGTTTAGGATCGACCCCCTTCAACGCATACGTCAACTACGCCTTTGGCGATGAAAGCGTCCAGGAAATCTACGGACATGAGAAATGGCGTTTGGAAAAGCTTCGTGCCGTGAAGACCAAATACGATCCTAGCAACAAATTTCACTTCTATGCACCTATTGTACAGTAGATGTCTAGGCTTCATCACAAAGCAAAGCACCTTGCGGACACCTTTAGCTAGTTTGTAAATGGCGGGAAGGATCTCCAAAATCAAAATGAAAATAAAATAATAGATGCTGTCCGCATGAAGGCTGTGTTTTGTGGTGACTTGAATTATACTTGAGAACCGGAAGAGGGAAAATAAATATTACCTCTTTCCAGTTACCAGTCCTTATTATTGTGCTAAATCTTTCCATAAGCCAGCTTTTGCAGCGCAGAGAAATGCTTATATGTGCGAATTTAATAATTAAAGCTCTTTCCTGTCAATGGATAGGTATTACATGTCTTTTGAGGGAATGATTGTTGGTTCAGTTTGTAGTACACAAGGACTACACTACAGGTAATAATGTTGCGAGTGATATGTGAAAGTTCTTGTGACTTTTCCGGTGAACAGTACCAAGATATTCATGAAGACTAAATTTAGATTAGTCATTCTTTTGAAATGCTTAGAAATTATTTTATTTACTTTGGGTTTGTTTGTTTGTTTTTAACACCACTTCGGAGGCTCCACGAGCACGCAGGGGCACAAATGTGCATATCTACCCGTTTACGTATAAAATCTATATATATCACAGTTTCTCTTTCTTTACAACACATACCACTCGCACTTTCCATACAGAGGCCGTCTTCGTAATAATAAATGATGGCTGCGGAATACTTTTAAAGAAATGGCAAGTGCAAGCGAACTCCGGGCCCGTCACATCTCAAAAGCCAATTTATTCCGTGATGTACAGACGCCTTGTTGCTGACAAGAACGTTCTAGTAGCCTGACTCTTCCGACAGAGAAGAAATAAAAGAGAAATATCTTAGATTATGAGCACTCCTTTCTTATATTGAACATGGACATTTTGCAACTCACTTTCTCCTTTTCCAAAACCTGAGCCATTAACACTCATTTTTATCACTCTTCCCCGAACCCCAAATTCAATCATTTACGGCAATCCCTTGCAGTAGCCGAAAAAATATTTAATTGCCTACAATGTCTACTGGAGTACCCCAACCTCGCAAGAAACAAATTGTCATTCGTCCAGCATCCGAAGTAGATGTCCCAGCTATAGCACATCTCGGAAGTACAACTTTCGCATCGACCTTCGGCTACTCCATGCCAAATACAGACCTCCAAGCCTACCTCTCGGAAACCTATAACCACGACGCAGTTCAATCAGATCTTTCCAATCCCCTCGTCACGATCTTCATAGCTTCCGATTCTTCCCAGCCCTCTTCTGTGATGGGATTCGTGCAGATGAATGAAGGGAAGGTAGAGGATTGCGTCAAAGGAGCAAAGCCGATGAAGCTACAGAGGCTGTATGTAGATGAAACCTATCATGGAAGTGGTGTTGGGGGTGCATTATTCCGGTTTGTGGAAAACTGGGCGAAGGAGAAAGGATTTGAGACGTTGTGGTTGGGCGTCTGGGAGGAAAACTTGAAGGCGCAAAAGGTGTACGAGAGGTTTGGATTTAGCAAGGTTGGTGCGCAAGACTTCATAATGGGAACTTGTGTGCAGACGGATTGGATCCTGATCAAAAATCTGCATGGATGAATTTTGAGTTGCTATGTAGCAGTTGGCAATTCTGCTTGTTGTGGGAGGGAAAGTGGTGTTTAAAGGAATTTACTTTGCTGAGTTGACAAAAATTGATTAATGGAATACGAAATTAGAGATATATATTCTAGATGAATCTTTGTGTGTTTTGGTAACAACTGTGCGACTATTCATGTGGCATATTTGACTCGTGATTCCTAGTCTAATGGACTTTTCTTACTAGGTAACGATGTTATGTATGTCTGGATTTTATTATAAAGAACGCAGGCCAAGTAAATGCTGGATTCTTGCGCCTGTTGGTTATTTAGTGTGGATACGTTCTAACTTCATCCTCCTTCTCCAGATCTAAGCCATCGCGAATCTGTTCCTGATGCCTTCGATCTAGATACTCTAGCAGTACTTCCCCGTACTTGTCTCTTCCCTTATATTTACTTACATCCTCATCCCAGCTCCTGATCGCACTTGCCAGTCTTCCGGGAACATAATCCTCCTCGCAGATCTCAGTGATGGGATGAAAGTACGTCCTAATTGTAAAAACAACGCCTCCACTACGTGGTAATCGTCTTAAAGTCTGTCTTTCGGAGCGGAAGTAATGCTTTTCCACTGCAATCTTCTCCTCAGCTGAGAACCAACCCAGTGTTCCGTGAGGGCCATCCTCAGAGCCAATGCTCGTGGACCATGGCAGCGAGTCATCGACCTGGATGAAATAGTTGTTCTGATCCATGTTAATCGATATGTCTTGAACATTCAACAGTGAAAGGAAAATACAGGAAAACGTACTCTAGCGACTGGGCCATTCGGCTGAACCCTCCGAAAGAAGTTCATCATCCCTTTCTCTAATTTTGTCTTATATCCAGGCACATCTGCGCTGGAATGTATCTCACTTAGCGGCATCCCAAGTTTATCTTCTAATCTCCAAAACCCAGCAAGGAGAATTGCTCCAGCAAGCAGATAGTACTGGCCGTCCTCTTTTTCAAACATGATAGCAAGATCATCCTGTACGAGGCGTGCACACATCTGCATCGGATCTTCGGCTAAAGGTCGTTCAATAATGTTGAGCGAGTCCCCGGTGACTAGGTTGTCAATTCCTACTGGGGTTCGCTTGAAGAGGGAAGGATAGCGCTCGGGGAGGTAGGAAGATAGTTCCTCGAGGAGTTCTACGGCCCCGTCGAATGCTGATGGGTCAGTGTGACAGCATTTCGAGCCACGTTCGGCAATTCGCTTTGCTTTGTCGGCGTGGAACTTTAGGTAATGGTTGTCGAGTTCTGTTCCTTATTAGTCTCCTTGATGATTTCAGGGGACTGCGTTTGACATACCGATCCATTCATCCCACTGCATGGTTCGGAGACCCATGGTTATGTGGTATTTGCCGTATCTAAAAGGTCGATATGCGTTTGGTTTTGTGGTATAAACGTTCCAGTTTTCAGCTGGTTTTGCAGTTGGACGCTTGAAGTCAACAGGTTCCCATACTGTAATACTGTCAGTACTACTATGGTATTCAAGCTTTAAATGACATAGAAATACCTCCGGGTTTCCTTGCGGGTGCCTTGAACTTGGAACTAGACTTCTCTAGCTGAGGTGTCTGAGGAAGAATCATTGCTGATCTTCTAGTCCTTAAGTATTGCACACTTCGTATTGAAAGCCATATTATAATACATGACAAAATAGCGGCGTATGTTAACATTTTGGGATTCCTCGACCATGTTTCGCCACTAAGTACAGGTTGTCTAATTAGCTGTTTTGCCCATTGGGCACACCTATGTAATTTTTCATCCATCTTGAAGCTATTTTGAAATTGTTAGGTGAAAGTAGAGGTCGGACTGTAAGAAAAATATCGGGAGCCAACGAATGGGATTCCAACTCTATGATATATGGCAACTTGCATATGAGTACCTGTGATATCTACCCAACGATAAGGACTATACCACCAGTGGTGGGGTTGTTACCCCGCTGTTATATTCGGCATCGCATCACGTTTGCTGATGGTCGTTATCAATGTTCCCGATTCGTGGCGGGGAGGGAAACTATGTCCCCAATCGGTTATAGATTACCATGTCAACGACTCACACATGTATCACAATTCCGGAATAGTGTTGAAATCTATGCAAGGCTGGTCTTTAAAGATAGAAATAATTCGGAATGTATTTGTTAAGGACAATTGCGAAGAAACTGTGAGAGGGGAGATCTTCGTCAGATTCACGTGACCACGACCCGATTAGGGAAAAATACCCCCCTCCACGCTAGCCGAGGCTAGGTACAGTACAAACATCGTTTGATGCCCCGATGGCTAAGAAGACGTAACAAAAACAGAATGGGGAATGCTCGCTTCAAATAGTGACCCTGAATTACTTAAGAAGATGGACTTTCCATCCATACGGATAGAGTTGGTTAGACTCATAATTACCAGATCGTAACTCGCATATTAGTGAACATACGGCAACACATAAATCAATGTAAAATTGAAGAGTGATATTGATGATGAATTTTTCATTATTGGGTTTCAAACTAACCATATAAACTTTCGTTCTATCCTGTATGTTATCGTTTTTGATGGGTACAGCCTTTAGGGGAGGTGCTGGAATTTCTGATGCTATTATCGTGTTTGATATTGGTTGTTGTTTTGCTTTTGTTGGCTATATTGAGTCTGGTTGCTCTGTTGATTTTGTTGACCTTGTTGACCTGGCTGACCTTGTTGAGGCTGTTGTTGAGGATACTGTGGGTGTGGTTGATTCGGAAAGAAGTTAGGATTGATAAACCCTCCAGACGGCATCGATGGTGGAGGAGGAAACGGCATATTTGGAAAACCTGGCATCATAAACGGCGGTGGCATACCTGGAGCCATATATTGCATATTTGGCTGTTGGGGTGGAAATTGAGGCCATTGTGGGGTTTGTGGTGATGCTCCAGATTGCGAAGGAGGTCTTGGGAAGCTCTGATACTGACCTTGTGGTGAGTTGTAATTTGGTTGGGGTGGTAAGGAGGTATTTCCACTATGGTTGCCAAGTGTGCCCCTGCTGGCAAATGACCCTCTGTTCGTATTATGCGTATTATGCTGGTCTCCTCCATATCTGCTATATCCACCTCGAACCGAAGCCGTTTTATTACTTCCATATGGTTGCTCTTGAGGAGGCTCACCACGTCCTGTGTTGGCCGCAAAATGGGCAGGTCTTTGAAGTGGGTTGTACAGGTTATCCCCTTCATCATCATAATTAAGGGCTGAATTGTTGTTGGAGGACTGAGGACCTTGTTGTATAAATCGCCCGCCTCGTCCACCTCGACTGCGGTCACCACGGCCGCGTCCTCGTCCACGTTCTCCACCATCGCCCTGCATCTTTCCCCCGCGGGCCTTATCCCGGTTGTTTGCCTTCCGTCTAGCTTTATACTCGGCCTCCTTTTCATCATCCGAGAACTCCATTTCGACATCATTGACTTCTTCATCGTGGATATTCGAGGCGTCGGTCCATTTCATTTTCCTCATGTCGCTTGGAAACACAAATTTTGCATGCTGTTCCGAGTAGAATATCCGTGTTCCGATTGCCAATCCTAACTTTGTAACCTCCTCCACGTTTGTAAACCGTGTGATATAGAACGGCTGTGCAACTGGTCCAAATGTATCAGCAATGGCTGCAACCACAGTTCTATCTTCCAAGCATAGTATAGAGCCAGAATCCAGCCTAGGGATATCACCCGACGTCCCAGCTCGAATAGTCACTGTGGTAGTGGTGCCACCAACTACTGTCATGACCTCGCCCAGTTCCTGTATCTTCATCTCTGGTGTTATTGTTATATCTGGCTTGGGTAAAACAGCCTCGGTAACTTCATTTTTAGTCTGCAGTGGTTCTTTAGTTCCTTTCTTCGGACCGTCCTCATCATCGGAACCTCCGTCAGCCATCAGAATCCGGGCTTGTTCGGCAGGAGTAAGACGCTTGAATGCATCATCCCCTTCGTCACTGTCGCTATCGCTATCAGAGGAGTCGCTAGAGTCGGATGATGAGATGGGATCCGAGTCTTCTTCCCACTCTGCCGGCTCTTCCAGTGAATCTGGGTTCTCAGAGCCATTTGTAACTTGATTGTTCTCTTCTGCTGTACCGTCCACATTCGCTGCATCCTTCATTTGTGTATCTGGAAGATCTGAGACCGCATTGGCAGCTTGCTCGAGTGGTTCTACAACTCCATCGCTAGTATCAGCTATGTTTTTCTCGCTATGCAGTTCTTGCGCAACGGTATCTGATTGTATTTCGACAAGTGCGGTTCCTCCAATCGTTTTCTGTGAGTCAGGCGCATCGTTTATCTGCCCTTCTTGAGTATTGTCATCCGTCGCTATGGGAGTTGAATCGATGGATGCATTGTTGGCTTCTGGCTTAATTGATATAGGGGTTTCGCTGGCTAGTATCGTCTGACTCTGTGGAATAGGCGCGGTTGCAGCGGTTGCCTGATTCAAGACTGGTGCGTCGTCCATCTTTGTATCTGAATATGCCGGGCCTTCGCCAAGTTCACCTGCAAGTTGTTTGAGAAGTGTTCCAGTCACATCAGAGTCGGAGTGGTCTGAGTTTGGGCTGCCAGTCAGTGGCGCTACTTGTAAATCAGTAGTATCCATGATTTATGTGTTTTTTTGTGAATCTCAATGTGTGAGCTGACTCTGAGAATTGTGAGTGGGTGATACTGTTGGGAGCATTGAAGCTTCTTTTTTCTTTTCTTTTTGCCGGGTTAATCGTGTCCACCGCCTTTAGATCTTTACCGCCTTCAAGTTATCTATGCAGTGTGGTGCTATCACTCATGGTCAGCTTTGCTCCACCAAACGCGGGGTCAACAGGTGTGTAGATAGTAGCTCTGCTAAGGTTACCTCCTAGGGGATAGCTTCTCTCACTGCTTCTTGGATGCCAGTTGAGCTGAGCATCTTGTCATCTTATAAACAGCCATTCCTCACCACCACTTATAAATGCCGCCAAAATTTCCAACAGCGGCTCCGCCTCGAGGAGCAGCAGCACCGCACAAGACGCCCAAAAGAAAGTCAGTCTTCTCAGCGCCTGTTGGTGCTATTCGCTAACAAGTACCACAGACCTGCGACCCCCTTTGCCGTACAACCCATTGGCGCCTTTTATGTATTTCTGGGTGCAAACGTTCTGGCAGCACTATTTGCTCCCATACAGGACTGCGATGAAACCTTCAATTACTGGGAGCCAACACATTACGTCAGTCATGGATATGGACTTCAGACATGGGAGTACTCGCCTGAATATGCCATTCGAAGCTGGACATACATAGCTTTCCACGCCTTGATCGGGTCTTTCAGGCGTTTGCTCCCATTCCCATCCAAGGTACGTTATCTGCCAACCATTTGCTGTTTCATAGCCCGAAAACTCACTCGAGCAACATGTCGGTGACAAACGCACATGGCAAAAGACCATTGTATAGTTGCAACGCAATATTATCATTTCTATTAATGCGGCACCACTGAAGCGTATTATGAACTAAGAGAAGAACTAATGCCTCAGCAGGTAGGGGAATTTTACTTCATCAGATACACCCTCGCATTCATTTGTGCACTCTGCCAAACACAAATGTTTCGTGTTGTGAACAACGTATTGAACCCTCGAATCGCCCTATTCTTTATGATGGCTATGATCTTCAGCCCAGGCATGTTTAATGCTTCTGTTGCTTTTCTTCCCTCGAGTTTCGCCATGTATACCACAATGATGGGGATGTCGGCGTTCATGAATTGGAGAGGAGGCTTAAAGACAGCCATTGGCATATTTTGGTTCGCATTGGGAGGTGTGCTTGGCTGGCCATTTTCTATGGCGCTGTGTGCACCTTTCCTACTGGAGGCTGTCATGTTTGCCAGTTTGACATCCAAAGACGACTTCATAGATGCTATCATGAGCTTCCTCCGTGGGTTTGTGTCGGGGCTTCTGGTTC
>Ga0247734_1001968_pt1 | contig 14433 bp, 8 predicted proteins | sample UWRJL103311B2_FD_180933 | JGI IMG/M metagenome (GOLD analysis project Ga0247734, IMG submission 180933) | Plant litter microbial communities from Arlington Agricultural Research Station in Wisconsin, United States - UWRJ-L103-311B-2 | ecosystem: Environmental > Terrestrial > Plant litter >... | reverse complement strand
TCCGAAAGGCCCCCATGGAAGAACATGCACAGGAATTCCTGCTGCGCGACGGCTCGCTCCTGTTGGGAACGGCGCTGGTGTTCGTGCTGCTGTTCCGCCGGCTCGGGCTCGGCGCAACCTTGGGGTTCCTGCTGACGGGCGCGGTGCTGGGGCCTTACGTGCTGGGGCTGACCGGCAACGCCGAAGGCAAGATGGGCATCGCCGAACTGGGCATCACCCTGCTGCTGTTCATCGTCGGCCTCGAACTGGCGCCCGCCCGGCTGTGGCGGATGCGGCACGAGATCTTCGGGCTCGGCCTGCTGCAAGTGACGCTGTGCGGCCTGGCGGTGACGGGGATCATCTATTATTTCGCCGGGTTCAGCCTTCAGGCCTCTCTGGCGCTGGGCTTGCCGCTGGGGCTGTCCTCGACCGCGCAGGTGCTGCCGATGCTGCAGAGCGCGGGCCGCCTGCACACCCCGTTCGGCGAGCGGTCGTTCGCGATCCTGCTGTTCCAGGACCTGTCGATCATCCCGCTCATCACCATCATCGCGGCGATGAACCGCAACCCCGCGCTGCCCGCCGGTCCTCCGGGCTGGGTGCTGGGGCTGGAGACGGTGGCGGCGATCGCCGGGCTGATCCTGGCCGGGCGCTTCGTGATCCGTCCGCTGTTCAGCCTGATCGGCCGTCTGGGCGAGCGCGAGATGTTCGTGTTCGCGGCGCTGTTCACCGTGATCGCCGCCGCCGCGCTGATGCAGGCGCTGGGGCTTTCGACCGCGCTTGGCGCGTTCATCGCCGGCGTGATGCTCGCCGACTCGCCCTATCGCCACGAGCTTGAGGCCGACGTCGAGCCGTTCCGCTCGATCCTGCTGGGCCTGTTCTTCATGTCGGTGGGCATGATGCTCGATCTGTCCGCCATCGCCGAGCGGCCCCTGTTCGTGATCGCCATGGCGCTGGCGCTGATCGCGGTGAAGTCGGGCGTGATCTTCACGCTGGGCCTGCTGTTCCGCATGGAGTGGCGCAGCGCGCTGGCGCTCGGCCTGTTGCTGAGCCAAGGCGGCGAGTTCGGCTTCGTGCTGTTCGCGCAGGCGGGCAACGCGATGCTGATCGGATCGCAGGCGGCCAGCCTGTTCGGCGCGATCGTCACGCTGTCGATGGTCACGACCCCGTTCCTGATGATGGCGACGGCGCGCATCCGCGAACGGCCCGCCAGCACCGAGGAGCGCGACGGCCCTCGCGACGACGGCGCCAAGGCGCTGATCGTCGGCTACGGCCGCTTCGGCCAGACCGTGGCGCAGATGCTGATCGCTGCCGACATCGAAGTGACGCTGATCGACACCGACATCGAGATGATCGACATCGCCAAGGGCTTCGGCGCGCAAGTGTGGTTCGGCGACGGCACCCGCATCGACCTGCTGCGCCAGGCCGGCGCGGGCGAGGCCGAAGTGATCGTGTTCTGCATCGACGGCGACCAGTTGACCGAGCCGTTCCTCCACGCGGTCCACCAGGCCTTCCCCAGCGCCAGCATCCACGCCCGCGTGTTCGACCGCCGCGCGCTGGTGCGCCTCAAGGACGCCCCGCTCGCCTCGATGGCGCGCGAGATGCTGGGCTCCGCGGTGTTCCTCGCGCGCAAGGCGCTGGAAGGCCTTGACGTCTCGGGCGAGGAGATCGACCGGGCGGAGGCGATGTACCGCAAGAGCGACAAGGAGCGCTTGTCGCTGCAGTACGAATCGGGCGACATGAAGACCGCGCGCGATCGGATCATCACGCAACGGACGCGCGAGCCGCGGGCGACGTGAGCCGCGATCCCCCCGTCGCGAAGCGATGGGGAGGGGGACCGCCCGAGCAGCGGGTGGTGGGGGGGAAAGGCCCGTCCGTCAGCCCTACGGGCTGCCACCTCCCCATTTCTGCGGAACGGGGAGGACCTGGGATTCACCCGACGAAAGGCGCCGCCACGTCCGCTGGCACGCGCATCAGGCGGCCCGAGGCGATGTCGATCATCGCCCACGTCGTCCGGGCCGACACGATCACCTTGCCCGCCGTGTTGCGGAAATCCACCCGGCGGTCGAAGCGCGCGCCGACGGGGCCTTCGGGGATGAAGGTCTCGCCCGTCACGCTCTCGCCTTCGCGGATGTTGCCGCGGTAGTCGATCTCGTGGCGGGTAACGAGCCAAGCGTATTTCGCCTGGTGTTCCGGCAAGGCCAGCGCCGCCCAGTGCGCCCCCGCCATCGCCTCCATCCACTGCACCCAGACCGCGTTGTTGACGTGGCCCATGACGTCGATGTGCTCCGGCAGCGCGGTGAAGGTGAGGGTGAAGGTCACTTGTGAAACTCCCTTGCTCCCGCCCCTTCAGGGGCGGGATACGTAGGCCTGGGCGCGCAGCGGCCTAGCCGTAGTTGGGCGGGGCCGAGGACAGGTTGCCCCATTCCAAGCTCCGCTAGCTCCTGCGGAGCAAGCTGCGCTATCCTTCCCCCTGAAGGGGGAAGGGTTCGGAGCATTCACCCCTCGACGCCGAGCTGCCACAGGATGAAGGCGAACTCCTCGGCCGTCTCCTTCAGGCTCTCGAACCGGCCGGACTTGCCGCCGTGGCCTGCGCCCATGTTGGTCTTGAGCAGCAGCTCGTTGTCGTCGGTCTTCACCTCGCGCAACTTGGCGACCCACTTGGCGGGCTCCCAGTACGTCACGCGCGGGTCGTTGAGGCCGGCCGTCACCAGCAGCGGCGGGTAAGCTTGCGGCTTGACCTGGTCGTAGGGGCTGTAGCTGGCGATCAGTTCGAAGGCGGCCTTGTCCTCGATCGGGTTGCCCCATTCGGGCCACTCGCCCGGCGTCAGCGGCAGGGTGTCGTCGAGCATGGTGTTGAGCACGTCGACGAAAGGCACGTGCGCCACCACCGCGCCGAACAGTTCGGGGTCGGAGTTGATGACCGCGCCCATCAGCTCGCCGCCGGCCGAACCGCCCGAGATGCTGATCTTGCCCGCGGTGGTGAAGCCGCGCTCGATCAGGCCCTTCGCCACGTCGACGAAGTCGTTGAAGGTATTGGTACGGCGCTCCAGCTTGCCCGCCTTGTACCAGGCGCGGCCGAGGTCGTCGCCGCCGCGGATATGGGCGATGGCGTAAGCGAAGCCACGATCGACGAGGCTGAGGCGCGTGGTCGAGAAGCCCGGATCGATGCTCATGCCGTAGGCGCCGTAGCCATAGAGGTGCAGCGGGCCGGCGCCGGTCCGGTCCTTGCGGTAGACGATCGAGACGGGGACGGCGGTGCCGTCACGCGCGGTTATCTCCAGCCGCTCGGTGGCGTAAAGCGAGGCGTCGTAGCCCGAGGGGATTTCCTGGACCTTGAGCGTTTCGAGCGTACGCGCGGCAACGTCGTAATCGAGCACGGACGACGGCGCGACCATCGACTCGTACGTCAACCGCAGCGTGGTGACGTGCCATTCGGGGTTGTTGGCAAGGCCTGCCGAATAGCTCGCCTCGGGGAAGGCGATCGGCTCCACCCGCGACGGATCGTCGTAATAGCGCACCTGGATCTGGTCGAGCCCGGCGAGGCGGCCCTCGATCACGTAGAAGTCCCGGAACAGGTCCGCGCCCAGCAGGTAGAATTCGTCCGAGCCTTCGATCAGCGTGGTCCACGTGCCGGGATCGGCAAGCGGCGCGGTGGCGAGACGGAAGTTCTCGTGGGTGTCGTTGGTGTGGATGTAGAGCACGTCATCACGCTCGTCGACGTCGTACTCGACGCCCTTGGCGCGCGGCTTGACGAGGATCTGCGTGCCCAACGGATCGGACGCGAGGACCATGCGGGTCTCGCCGGTTTCGTGATCGCTCGATCCGATCAGCAGCCACTTCTCGTTCGCGGTGAGCGAGGAGCCGACGCGAAAGCCCTCGTCGTCCTCGTGGTAAAGCTCGACGTCGCTCTCGATCGGCTGACCCAGCCAGTGCAGGCGGGCGTTGTCGGTGCGCCACTGCTCGTTGGCGAGCGAGTAGACCAGGCCGGTGTCGTTCGCGACCCAGACCAGCGCGGAAAGCGTGCCGGGGATTTCGTCCGGCAGCAGTTCGCCGGTTTCGAGGTTCTTGATGCGTGCGGTGAAGCGTTCCGAGCCGTTGTCGTCGATGGCATAAGCCAGCAGCTTGCCGTTCGAGCTGGTCGAGATCGCGCCGAGGCGGAAGTATTCCTTGCCCTCGGCCAGCGCCACTTCGTCGAGGATCAGCTCGTCGGGGCCGCCGGCGACGGGCTTGCGCCACCACTTCTTGTACTCGGCGCCGTCCTCGAACTCGATCCAGTACAGCCAGTCGCCATCCTTCTGGGGCACCGACTTGTCAGCCTCCTTGATGCGCGCGCGCATTTCCTTGAACAGCGCGTCGATGCGGTCCTCGTGCGGCTTCATGCGGCTTTCGAACCAGCCGTTCTCGGCCTCGAGGTGCGCCAGCACGGCCTTGTCGGTGACTTCGGGATAGCCCGCGTCGCGCAGCCAGGCGTAATCGTCGCTGACGGTGATGCCGTGGTGAGTGAACGAATGCGACTGCTTCGCCGCCTGCGGAGGACCGATCAGGGTCTGGGTGGGTTCTGCCATGAGGTCCCATCTAGGGTCTGCGCGGGGCGAGGTGAAGCACCGTGTGAAATTTCGTCGTCGCGGACTTGCCTGCCCCCGCGAACTGCGTCCGAAGCGCAGTCTTTGAATCCTACCCTCGTCATCCCCGCCTTCGCGGCAATGACGAAGCTATAGCGATGGCGGTCGCGCCAAGGATGGGCGGCGTCCGACCAGCGACCCACGCCCCCGCTTCCCCTCGCGCCCCGCAAGGCTTATGTTACCCGCCATAACCCCCCGTAACGCCCGGATACCCGACCCATGCTGATGAACACCCACGAAGCCCGCCTCGATGCCCTGCGCAAGGAACTGCGCGGGCGCGGGCTCGATGGTTTCGTGATCCCGATCTCGGACGAGCACATGAGCGAATACGTCGGCGGCTATGCCCAGCGGCTCGCCTGGCTGACCGGGTTCGGCGGTTCGGCCGGAACCGCGGTAGTGCTGACCGACGCGACCCTTGCGCCCGCCGCCGCGATGCTGGTCGACGGGCGCTATACGCTGCAAGTGCGCGACCAGGTCGACGGGCGGCTCTATGCCTATGAGAACGTGCCCGCGATCAGCGTCGCCGCGTGGCTGGCAGAGCATGCCCCTGCGGGCGCGAAGATCGGCTACGATGCGTGGCTGCACGGGTCGCAGTGGGCGCAGGGCGTCGCGGCAGCGTTGAACGCAAAGGGCGGCGCGCTCATCGCGGTCGAGGGCAATCCGATCGACGCGGTGTGGGCCGACCGCCCCGCCCCCTCCCCCGCGCCCGCGCAAGTCCACCCCGACGCCTTCACCGGCGAGCCCAGCGAGGCCAAGCGCGCCGCCGTTTCCGAATGGCTGACCGCGCAGCGCCTCGACGCGACGATCGTCACCGCGCTCGATTCGATCGCCTGGCTGCTCAACATCCGCGGCACCGACGTGGAGCGCACGCCGGTCGCGCTGTCCTACGTGATCGCCCGCGCCGACGGCACCGCCGACTTGTTCATCGCGCCGGAGAAAGTGACCGACGAACTGCGCCGCCACCTTGGCAACGCCGTGACCATCCGCGACCGCGACGCTTTCGTCGCAGGGCTGGGCGAACTGGCCGGCAAGCGCGTCGCCGTCGATCCCGAGCGCGCGGTCGGCGCGATCTTCGATGCCTTGCGCAAGGCCGGCGCCACGCTGGTCGAAGCGCGCGATCCGACCGTTCTGCCCAAGGCGGTGAAGAACCCGGTCGAACAGGCCGGCCAGCGCGCCGCACAGGCGCGCGACGGCGCGGCGGTGTCGCGCTTCCTGCACTGGCTTTCGCTCGAGGCGCCCAAGGGCGAAGTCTCCGAAATGTCCGCCGCCGACAAGCTCCAGGCCTGCCGCCAGGAAGCGGGCGACTTGCGCGACTTGTCGTTCGACACGATCTCGGGCGCGGGGCCGAACGGAGCGATCGTGCATTACCGCGTGTCGGAGGAGACCAACCGCACGCTGGAGCCGAACTCGGTCTACCTCGTCGATTCGGGCGGCCAGTACCCCGACGGCACCACCGACATTACCCGCACCGTGTGGGTTGGCCCCGGCGCGCCCGACGCGGAAGTGAAGGACCGCTTCACCCGCGTGCTCAAGGGCCACATCGCGCTCGCCACTGCGGTGTTCCCCAAGGGCACCGCGGGCAGCCAGCTCGACATCCTGGCGCGCCACGCGTTGTGGCAGGCGGGGCTCGATTACGCCCACGGCACCGGCCACGGCGTCGGCAGCTTCCTCGCGGTCCACGAAGGGCCGCAGCGCATCGCCAAGTCGGCGGGCGGGCAGGCGGGCACCGACCAGCCGCTGCTGCCCGGCATGTTCCTGTCGAACGAGCCCGGCTACTACAAGACCGGCGCTTACGGCATCCGCATCGAGAACCTAGTGCTCGTCGAGCCGCGCGCGATCGCGGGCGCTGAGGGCGATTACTACGGCTTCGAGACGCTGACTCACGTGCCGATCGAGCGTCAGCTGGTCGACACCGCGTTGCTGTCGGACGGCGAGCGGGCGTGGTGGAACGCCTATCACGCGCGGGTGCTGGAGATCGTCGGCCCGCAGCTGGAAGGCCCGGCGAAGGCCTGGATCGACGCGCAATGCGCGCCGCTGTGACATGACCGACCTGCGCACCTTCCCCGTCCACCTCGGCCTCGGCGCGGTCGCCCGCTCCGAGCCGGCCTTCACCGGCATGGAGTGGTACGAGGCCTACGCGCAGCGCACCGAGGCGGACGGCGCCGAAGGGCGGCTCGTCAGCCTCTACGATTTCACCACCGGGTGGGATTCGTGGGAGATGCACCCGGACGGCGACGAGGTCGTCGTCTGCGTCGCGGGGGCGATCACGCTGATCCAGGAGCACCCCGACGGCCGCCTCCATTCCGAGACGCTGGAGGCGGGGCAATACCTCATCAACCCGGCGGGCGTGTGGCACACCGCCGACGTGCCGCAGGCGGCGACGGTGCTGTTCGTCACGGCGGGGCGGGGAACGCAAGGCAGGCCGCGCTGATGCAGCCGCCCCGCTGCGACTAAGGGCTTCGCCCTAAGTCTCGCTCCCCTCCCACAAGCGGGAGTGGGAAAAGCAGGTTTCTCATCCCCCTCCCGTCTGCGGGAGGGGGCAGGGGTGGGCCAGCCGAAAACTCGCCGGCGTGTGACAATTCACGACAATAAACGCCTCCCCCGGCACAACTGCGCGACAAGCGGCCCGTAGAACCGGCATCAAGAGAGCCGCGGGGCAGTTCTTCCCCCTCCCTTCCCTTGTTCTGCGGTTCTCGATCCATTTTCCATACGGGACAAGTATCGATGACCAGGATGAAATCGCTCACGCTCGGCCTTTCGGTCGCTGCTCTTGCGCTAGCCGGCGTGGCCTGCGCCCAGTCGCCTTCGGGCGCGCCCGACCGCCCGCGGATCGACGCCAACGGCGACGGCATCGTCACCCGCGCCGAAGCGCAGGCCGCCGCCGCTCAGGTGTTCGCCAAGCTCGACGTCAACCACGACGGCAAGATCGACAAGGCCGACCGCGAACTGATGCACCAGCAGATGCGCGAGAAGCTGTTCGACAAGCTCGACACCAACCACGACGGCTCGATCTCCAAGGCCGAGTTCCTGGCCGACAAGGGTCCCGAAGGACGGGGTCCCCACGGTCATGGCCCCGATGGCGGCCCCGGCATGAACGGCCCCCACGGCGGCCCCGACGGCGCGGACGACGATCGCGGCCCGCCGCCTCCCGGCGAGGATGGTCCCGGCGAGGATGGCCCCGGCCACTTCGGACACCGTGGCGGCATGCACGGTCGCGGCGGCCCCGGTGGCATGACGGCGATGGCCGAGCAGGCCGACACCAACCACGATGGCGCGATCAGCCAGGCCGAACTCATAGCCGCCGCGATGAAGCGCTTCGATGCCGAAGACACCAACCACGACGGCAAGGTGACGAAGGAAGAGCACCAGGCCGCGCGCGAAGCCCGCAAGGCCGAGTGGCAAGCCAAGAAGGCTGACAAAGCGGCCGCGAACTGACAGGGAGGGCGCGGCCAGTACGCGAAACCAGTACAGGAAATTCGATGAACGACCCCGCGCCCGCCCCCCTGCAGCCGCCCCGGCTACTGCTCGTCGACGACGAAGCCTCCTTGCGCGAACCCCTGGGCGAGTATCTCTCGCGGCAGGGGTTCGCCGTCGTCCAGGCCTCCAGCGCCACCGAGGCGCGCAGCCGCCTGCGCGACGGGCCCAGCGACCAGCGCTTCGACCTCGTCCTGCTCGACATCATGATGCCGGGCGAGGACGGTTTGTCGCTGTGCCGCCACCTGGTGGAAACGCAGGACGTGCCGGTCATCTTCCTGACCGCGCGCGGCGAGGCGACCGACCGCATCGTCGGCCTCGAGATCGGCGCCGACGACTACGTCGTGAAGCCGTTCGAGCCGCGCGAACTGGTCGCCCGCATCCGCAGCGTCCTGCGCCGCGCCTCGCGCAGCGCGCCCGCGCCCGCGCCCACCGAGAACGAGGCGTTCGAGTTCGAGAACTGGCGGCTCGACCCGCTCAAGCGCCGGCTGATCGACCCCGAAGGCGCGATCGTCGCGATCTCCTCGGTCGAGTTCCGGCTGCTCATGGCCTTCCTCGAACACCCGCGCCAGGTGCTCAACCGCGATCGCCTGCTCGACATGGTGCAGGGCCGCGAGGCGCACTTGTTCGACCGCGCGGTGGACAACCAGGTCAGCCGCCTGCGCCGCAAGATCGAGATCGACAGCCGCAACCCCCAAGTCATCCAGACGGTCTGGGGCGGCGGCTACATGCTTGCCGCCGACGTGCGCCGGGTGGCGATCGAGGACTGATGGCCCTCCCCCGCCTCAAGCCCCGCAGCCTGATGGGCCAGATGCTGCTCGCGGTGGCGGTGGCGCTGCTGCTCGTCCAGGGCATCGGCGCGATCCTGGTCTACCGCGCCCAGCGCGAAGGCTTCGAGGTCGGCATGATAAACGCCGCCGCCTTCAAGCTGATCGGCGAGACGCGCGGCCGCGACGCGGTCGGCCGCATGCTCCGCAACGGCGCGGCCCGCGACCGCGATCGCGCCCCGTTCGGCGGCCCGCCCCCGCGCGGCTTCCCGCTGGAATTCGACACCCGCTCCCCGCTCGCCAATGGCGAGGAGCGCGACGAGCGGGCCGAAGCGCAGCTCCAGCATACCCTGGCGGAACAGGACTTTCCGGTATCCGCGATCGTCGTGGTTCACCGCACCGTGAAGGCGGATGCCTTCGCGCGCGCCAGTGCCTACCGGCGCGTCGCGAACGGACGGATGGACCGGGCCGAACTGCGGCCGATGATGGACGATCACCTGCTGGTGGTCGGGGTGCGCCAGACCGCCGCCAGCAAGTGGATGATCGCCCGCGTGCGCGCGCCCGACGGCGCCAACCGGCTGCTGCGGCCGCTGATCCTCCAGACGCTCATCATCTACCTCGTGCTGGTGGGCGTGGTGGCGCTGATCCTGCGGCGCATGACGCGGCCGCTCAAGGCGCTGACCCGCCGGGTCGAGCAGTTCGCGGTGGCCCCCGGCTCCGCCGGCCAGCTCACCCCCAGCGGCCCCGAGGACATGCAGCGCCTCGTCGTCGCGCACAATGCGATGGAAGCGCGGATCGTCGGCATGCTCGACGAGAAGGACGTGATGCTCGGCGCGATCGGCCACGATCTCAAGACCCCGCTGGCGGCGCTGCGGGTGCGCATCGAATCGGTCGAGGACGATACCGAGCGCGGCCGCATGGCGCACACGATCGAGGACATCGTGCGCACGCTCGACGACATCCTCTCGCTCGCCCGCGTCGGCCGCCCCAGCGACCCGCGCGAGCGCACCGAACTGTCGGCGCTGGTCGCCTCGGTGGTCGAGGAATACGAGGACATGGGCGAGGCCGTGGAACTGGGCGACACCCAGCGCATCGTTCTCGAACTGCGCTCCACCTGGCTGCGCCGGGCGATGCGCAACCTGATCGACAACGCCCTGCGTTACGGCAAGGTCGCCCGCGTCTCGCTGGCGCGGGTGGGCGAGCATGCCACGATCCTGATCGAGGACGACGGCCCCGGCATCCCCGACGACGAGATCGAGGCGATGATGAACCCCTTCACCCGTGGCGACCCCTCGCGCAATTCGGCGACCGGCGGCTCGGGCCTGGGCCTCGCGCTCGCCCGCGCGATCGCTGAGCAGCACGGCGGCGCGCTGGTGCTGGCGAACCGGCTCTCGGCTGCAGGCGTGGTCGAGGGGCTAACGGTGCGGCTGGAAATCCCCGTAACTTGACAAATATAACCAGATAGGTTATAAGCCCCGACATCCGCCCCACCCAAGTACACGGTAAGGCGGTGTGAATCGGGCCGGCGTCGTGGGCCGGGACAGGGCGAAAGCCATGGCCATGCACCCCACGCGTCTACGCTGCCCGGACGTGTCCCATCGGTTCCGGCATCCCCGATCCCCGTCACCGATCCTCGATCGGGCTGGATCGCCACCCCGGACACCCATGACCGCCATTGGGAGCGAACCCCTCGCGAGCGGCCATATAAAGACACGTCCGATGAAATACCCGTTGAGTCGGACTGTCCCGTCGCTATCCGGCCATTCGCCAGTGTAGACGGACCCAAGTACCCGCGTCCCGACAAGGACGCTCCCGACGCCGGCCCGATTTTTGGCTCACGGCCTCGTGCCTCCTCCCCCGGCGTTAGGCCCGCACTCGCCAGCGGGCGTTTTCGTGCGTCCAGCCGACGTGCGCCGGGAGCGAGTGACTTACGTCGCCCCACGCTCGCTAGTGCGAGAGCACCCTTAACCTCGTCATTGCGAGCGCAGCGAAGCAACGCAGGGGCGGCGTAAACCGCCCTGGGTTGCTTCGCTGCGCTCGCAATGACGAAGGAGGGGGAGCGTTGATGCCCACCCCCTACCGCATCAGCCCGCCGATCAGGTTGCGCGCGAAGCGGCCGAGGCCCGGAAAGCCGATCGCCTTGCCCAGCGCATCGCCGATCGCACCGCCCGCCGCGCTGGCGGCCGAGGCGGTGGGGCTGGCGCGGCTTTTCTTGCCCTGGATCGTCTGCGCCAGGATCGCGCCGGCGCTGCCCGCAGCAGCCCCCGCCGCCGCCTTGGCGACACGGCCACCGATGCCGTCCCACAAGCCGGGGCTCTTGCGCTCCTGCTTGCCGACTTCCTCGGTGCCCTTCTGCGCGACTTCCTGCGCGGTGGCGGCGGCGTCGGCCGCCTTGGCGGCGAGCACTTCCATCGCGCTCTCGCGGTCGACGCGGGTGTCGTACTTGCCCGCGAAGGGGCTGATCGACTGGACGATCGCGCGCTCCTTGGGCTCGATCGGCCCCAGCCGCGATCGCGGCGGCGCGATCAGCGTGCGCTGGACGATACTGGGCGAGCCGTCGTCGTTCAGCGTCGATACCAGCGCCTCGCCCACTTTCAGCTCGGTGATCGCGGTTTCGACGTCGAGCGCGGGGTTGATGCGGAAGGTGTCCGCCGCCGCCTTGATCGCCTTCTTGTCGCGCGGGGTGAAGGCGCGCAGCGCGTGCTGGACGCGGTTGCCGAGCTGGCCTGCGATCGCCTCGGGGATGTCGATCGGGTTCTGGCTGATGAAATAGACGCCCACGCCCTTCGAGCGCACCAGCCGCACCACCTGCTCCACCTTGTCGGTCAGCGCCTTGGGCGCGTCGTCGAACAACAAGTGCGCCTCGTCGAAGAAGAACACCAGCTTGGGCTTTTCGGGATCGCCGACTTCGGGCAGCACTTCGAACAGCTCGGACAGCAGCCATAGCAGGAACGTGGCATACAGCTTGGGGCTGCGCATCAGCTTGTCGGCCGCCAGCACGTTGATGTAGCCGCGGCCCTTGTCGTCGCACCTGATGAAGTCGGCGATCTCCAGCGCCGGTTCGCCGAAGAACTGCGCCGCGCCCTGGCTGTCGAGCGCGAGCAACTGGCGCTGGATGGTGCCGACGCTGGCCTTGGTGACGTTGCCGTACTTAGTCGAAAGCTCGGCCGCGTGCTCGGCGGTATAGGTCAGCATCGCCTGCAGGTCTTCGAGGTCGAGCAGCAGCAGGCCCTGTTCGTCGGCGAAGCGGAAGACGATGTTGAGCACGCCTTCCTGCGTCTCGTTCAGGTCCATCAGCCGCGCCAGCAGCAGCGGGCCCATCTCCGAGATGGTGGTGCGCACCGGGTGGCCCTGCTCGCCGTAGATGTCCCAGAACACCGCCGGATTGTCGGAATAGGCATAGTCGGTGAGGCCCAGTTCCTTGGCCCGCGCCTCGAGGATCGCGGCGTTCTTGAACTGCGGGCTGCCGGCCATGGAAATGCCCGAAAGATCGCCCTTCACGTCGGCCAGGAACACCGGCACCCCGGCGGCGGAGAACTGTTCGGCCACGGTCTGGAGCGTGACGGTCTTGCCGGTGCCGGTAGCGCCCGCGACGAGCCCGTGGCGGTTGGCCCGCCCCAGCCGCAGCACCTGCCGCTCGCCGTCGCCGCCAAGTCCCAGGAATATCTCGCTCATCCGGCCGTCTCCAAGCGCGTGTGTCTGGCATGGGTGTAGCGCGATGGTGCTTATTGGCAACATGGCGTGGAGGCCCGGTTCGTATCCGAAAGGCCCCGTCGCCCTCGCGAGGACGACGGCGTGTTGGACGGAAAGGTCAGACGGCTTTGCCAGCGGACCGAACGCCGCTAAAGGCCCGGACGACCCTATGCCCGAACCCTTCGTCCTCCTCGATGACGCCCGCTCCGCAGGCGCGGCCGATGCCCGGCTCTACCGGCACCCGCGCGAGATCGTTACGGCGATGCGCGGGAACGAGGTGGCCGGGGCGCTGGCGCGAATCGAGGCGCTATCGCGTGAAGGACTGCACCTCGCCGGTTACCTCGCCTACGAGGCCGGGCTCGCACTCGAACCGCGCCTCGCCGCCCTGCCCAGTCACGCAACCGGCCCGCTGGTGTGGTTCGCCGCGTTCGACGGCTACGAGACGATCCCCGCCGCGCACGTCCCCGAATGGCTCGCCGAGAACGCCGGGCCCGATCGCGACGGGGGCACGCCGGCGATCGGCCCGCTCGAACCGCAGGTCGACCTTGGCGACTACGAACGCGCTTTCGCCACGCTCCACGCAGCGATCGAGGCGGGCGACATCTACCAGGCCAACCTCACGCTGCCGCTTGCCGGATCGTGGCGCGGCGATCCGCTGGCGCTTTACGCCGCGCTGCGCCCGCGCGCGGCGGCGGGCTATGGCGGGGTGATCCACGACGGCGCGCGCTGGCACCTCAGCTTCTCGCCCGAACTGTTCTTCGCGCTGGACGGCCGCACGGTCGAGGCGCGGCCGATGAAAGGCACGCGCCCGCGGGGCCGCGATCCCAGCGAGGACGCGGCCTTGCGCGCCGACCTCGCCGCCAGCACCAAAGATCGCGCCGAGAACCTGATGATCCTCGACCTCATGCGCAACGACCTGTCGCGGGTCGCGGAGGCCGGCAGCGTGCGGGTGGAGGCGCCCTTCGCGGTCGAAAGCTATCCCACCGTGCACCAGATGGTCTCCACCGTGCGCGCCACTTTGCCCGAAGGCCGCAGCGCGATCGACCTCGTACGCGCGCTGTTTCCCTGCGGCTCGATCACCGGCGCGCCCAAGATCCGGGCGATGGAACTGATCGCGCATGCCGAGCACCAAGCCCGCGAGGTTTATTGCGGTTCGATCGGTTTCCTCGAACCCTCTGGCGACGCCGCGTTCAATGTGGCAATCCGCACCCTGCGCCTCGACGGTGGGGGCCGCGCCGTCCTCGGGGTGGGATCGGCGGTGGTCGCCGATTCGCAAGCGCTTCCCGAATGGCGGGAATGTCTGGTCAAAGGGGGTTTCGTGCGAGAGTCGGAAGTGCGGGTTGCAGGGGAAATCGCGTCTGCCGCCAGCTTCGATCTGATCGAGACGATGCGCTTCACGCCCGAAGAGGGCATCGCGCTCCTCGAACTGCACCTCCAGCGCATCGGCGCGAGCGCACAGGCGCTCGGCTTCGGGTTCGATCGCCATGCCGTGCGCAACGCCATCCAGGCGCTGTGCTTCGAGGCGGACAGCCCCTCGAAGCTCCGCCTGGTGGTGGGCCGGACGGGCGCCTTCGCACTCGAACTTTCGGAACTGCCCGAGGTTTTGCCGGAGCCCGCGACCGTTGCCGTCCTTCGCCTGCCGGTCGATAGCGGCGACTGGCGGCTGCGCCACAAGACCAGCGACCGCGGTTTCTACGACAAGGGCCTCGAACTCGCCCACGCCGCCGGCGCGCATGAAGCGATCCTGCTGCGCGACGACGGCCTCGTCACCGAAGGCTGCTTCACCAATTTGTTTGTCGAGCGCGACGGGGTGCTGCTGACGCCGCCCGCCGCGCTGGGCCTGCTCCCCGGCGTCCTGCGCCGCTCGCTGATCGAGGAAGGTCGCGCGATCGAGGCGG
>Ga0247734_1001967_pt1 | contig 14438 bp, 8 predicted proteins | sample UWRJL103311B2_FD_180933 | JGI IMG/M metagenome (GOLD analysis project Ga0247734, IMG submission 180933) | Plant litter microbial communities from Arlington Agricultural Research Station in Wisconsin, United States - UWRJ-L103-311B-2 | ecosystem: Environmental > Terrestrial > Plant litter >... | reverse complement strand
GAATGAGGGGATATTTGTGCCTTCGTTATTGACATCGGATGGATACCAACGCCAATTTCATATTGCTCCCTCACATGAAAATCCTCACGATATTACCAAGATATCACCAGAAAGCACAACCAAATGCGCAGTCCCCCGAATCCGCAAAGAGTTTGAAAGAACCAATAGTTCTTCCAGTGGTAGGACGCACAATAATTTTGTTGCAAGTCGTAGATCCTGAGATATTAATATCTTCATCCTGATGTGGCTCCGCCTCCATCTGCTCCTATTCCTGTAGCATCACGTGACAAGCATGCTTCGATTACCTTTTGAGTCAAAAATCCTAGGATCCTAGAAGTTCTCTTATTTATATCTGATTCGTAAAGAGCAAGATATGTCTATAAGGTTTGAATCAAAAATTAAGCTATCCAGATCATGATCCGCCCACTCCAGCAATCTGCACTTCCCCTCCTCCTGTTGGGTTCTTCTTCCCCGAATCATCTACGGAGACTCGAGGTACATCAGGAACTTCAATGCCGCCAATCTTATATAGCATACCCACATAACCATCACTTACAATCAGGACCTGCATTCTCCTTCCATCTTTAAAACCACCACCTTCCTCCTCTGAGAACTTCAAAGTCGTCCGCGTTGTCCCTTGAACCGTCTTGTTACCTTGATTTCCGGCAGACCAACTAGCGCGCTTGATTCCTAGAATTTCGTCTTTGGCTTCGTCGCAGAGAATCACAAACCAGCCCTCATTTTGCGACTTTGGGAAACGCGGAGCAAACATTTTGCCATCGCGATCGGTATGTTTGTTAATGCGGTTGAGGATTACTGTTAAGCTTAAGGCTGTGACGTTTCTGATCTCAACTTTGAGGTTTGGGATCATATTTGCTGCCTTGCTAAAGCGTGGAAGTACTGCAGTTGGAATCTTGAGATTTGCGAGTGTTTGTTGGTATTCTTTCTCGGTTTGTGCTGAGAAATCTTGGAGTCGTAGAGGAGCATTCTTTGGAGGAGTGTCGGTCATGACGCCAGGTAGGATTGAGAGAGGGTAGTCAGATGGCCAGCGAGCGGATTTGATACATTGCAGTAACGTGATCATTTGGAGACAGCTTGAGAGGTAGCCTAGTTCGGTTAACACGTCGATGCTAGCTTGGATGATACGAATAGCTTGGTCAAGAACACTGGTTTGATCGCCGACGTAATCAGTAATGGGTAGGTCGATACGAGACATATGCGCCTGAAGCAGGAGGAAAGCTTTTACGTGCGGATCCCACATTGGTAGGCCATCGAATGATGATGCTGGTATTGGCAAATTCTTAGAAAGTTCAGCATTGATGAGATCTTCATTATGACGAACGGGGAGCTCGTCGTATTCGGTCGCGCTTGACATCCAGGATAAAACATCCGAGAAGCTAGCGTTACGCTTTGCGTTCTGCACTAGATGTCGAATTGTGCGATGGGAGAGATAGTAAAAACTCATAATTTTGCCCATAGGAGTAGAATACACATCACCATTTGGGTGCATTTCAAGACAACTGGATTCCGCAAGCTCGCCGAGCGACTTATCAACCATGGATATCATATAGTCGTTCGCCATTTGCTGTGCAGCTATGGTATTGTGCTCTTCAGCTGAGATCTGGAGGCCATAGTACGACGGATTCTTGTGAAGGCGACGGAAGAAAAATGTCCAGGTAAGATAATCTAGAGCGTCTTGCTTTGTGGTAATTGTCTCAGCAGAAACTTCGGCACCCAAGTGATTGTCCAGAACGTTGTGCAGAGACGACTCAACAGGAAATCCAGTGTGTAGAAAATGCTTGTAAAATGCTTTTTTGGCGTCTTGCGTAAATATGCGAGCAATACCAGATGTGTCGAACTGGGGACGACCAGCTCGACCAAGCATTTGCAGGACATCGGTAAGATCCATGTCCTTATACCCTTCAGTTTTAGCGTCGAAAAATTGAGTACCTTTTACAACAACTAGATGAGCTGGAAGATTAACACCCCATGCTAACGTACTTGTTGCTACCAAAATCTGGATCTTGTTGTTTGCGAATAGCTCTTCAGACAATGAGCGATCAGATTCGACTAGACCAGCGTGATGTAGACCAATCCCAAAACTGAGTGCTTCTTTTAATGCATCATCTTTAACTCGTGAAAGGTTCAATTGCAAATCTTCCTCTGACATCTTAAGAAATCGGCGGGGATTATCCTCCATACCGCAATAGTTGATTAAATCTTTAGCCGTGAGCCTTGTTTGTCTTCGCGATGCGACGAATACAATAACAGGCTTGTCTGGACTATGAGTTTTGATTGCGAGGAAGGTAGGACGATTCATAGATTGCATCAGTGGACAAAACCCTCGAACTTCGGGAAATCCATCGATAAAGATCTCTAGCGGAACAGGACGCACACTATGCCGGAAATTGAATAACCCTTCCTTGACCCCAAGCCAATTTCCAAGATCCATGGCATTCGCACAGGCAGTTGACATGCCTACCAAACGAACAGGATTATTTGACTGTGCTGCAATGTAGTTCATGCGGGACACGATAATTTCCAAAATTGGCCCACGGTCACCACCCAATAGATGAATTTCATCGATGATGACTAGACTGACTTTTCGAACGTAGTCTCGGGTTTGCCAGCTTCTACTGATACCGTCCCACTTCTCAGGAGTAGTGATGATGATGTCGGCATCCCTAATTGTCCCCGTATCAGGTGTATTGTCACCAGTCAACTCTACGAGCTTGAGCCCCATTTGCCGTGTTAGTCTGGCGCCCCAATCCTTTACACGTTCCCGAACCAATGCTTTCATTGGCGCAATATAAACGACCTTTGACCCGGGTTTCTCTCTGAATGCCCACCACATAGCCATCTCACAGGCAATAGTCTTGCCGGAGCCGGTAGGGGACCCTAGCAGGACATTTGCAGAAGTATGGTAAAGGCAATGAAAGATTTGCGTCTGCATAGGATTGAAGAACTGAAATCTTTGACCATATATTTCCTCTAGTGCAGGATTCTTCAAGGCAGCTATAGGAAGTGGCTGGAGATTCAAGAGGTCGGTGTATACACTTTCAGTATCTGGCCTAATCAAGTGTTGAAACGAGATAGGGTGCACAGTCTCGGCCCCAAGCCATCGATCAGATACTGCTCTTACATATATCTGTGTTGGCAACGGATCGGACAACGGGATCGTAAAATTCAGTTCATGGTCGTCATATAGCTTTCTTCTGTTTAAAATAAAGAACTCATGATGGTAAATCTCGGAGGTCTCCGAGTTTTCGACCCATATCCAATAACTTTCGGATGTCCCGTTGTGTCGATCATTCCAACGAAAGTCCGGCGTCAGGAATAGCTTGATTCTAAGAACATCTCTGTTTAGTGGAGCTATCTCAGATTCAATACTGATGGTAGGAAAGTTCTCAAGAATCTTAGATATGGTTTTTCCAGCACCATGGTTGTGCACTAACGCGCCTATTTCTGTTGCATCCATCTCTTTCAACTCTTCAATGGAGATGGAACTCTTGGCATCTAGCTGATTCATGACCGGCTTAGGTAGGTCAAACTGGTGTAGAGGATGCTGAAAAGCCCAAATCCTCTTCTCTAGAGATTTGCAAAGTGAGATTAAAACCAAGCATTGGTAACCCCATCTGCGATTTAAAGCAATCATGAAGATGGCTCTGCAAATTCTGGCAGATTGCTGAGCAATATAATTTGAGTCATTGGCAAGAGCAAAGTCTTCCAGTTGTGCACGAGATATGTAAGATTGCAGTAAAATGTTTGTTTTAGCTTGCTGGGTGTCGACTCCTTTATCTGGCACATTACAAGGTGCGAAGTCCTCTTTTAATCTAGTAAGCTCTTTCGACTCGGTATCTCTAGATTGGATGTTGTCGAATTCGCCGCTCATGGCTATTAGTGCTAGAACGTCTGCTTCTGTTGCGTGTGGTCGCATCTTTTCGTTGAACTTCTCAATTGTTGTGTGCAGGATATAATACTGACTCGCAATTCGACCAACATCCTTACTTTTTAACTCCTCGGTGGTCTCATTGAAAATGATCATCTGATTTTTTTGAAGAGTTCTTGCTGCTTCAATGATAAGTTTTCGGCGTCTTTGAACCAAAGTAGGGTCATCTCGAGACTCAGCCCAGTCAATTCCATATGTCATTGGATTTCGCTGCATTCGAACAAATAGATACGAGTAACCAAGCCACTGGACAGCTTCTGGAACCGATGTGACAGTTCCGAGACCTATCTCGGCATTCAAATTATCTACCAGGTGCTTTGAAAATCGTGATTCAATGGGAACCTGAGACGTTACAGCTTGGAGGTAATGAGCAAGCTTGTCTTGTGTAGTGCATATCATGCCGATACCAGTGTCTTGAAATTGTGGCCGTCCAGCACGTCCAAAGATTTGAAGGACGTCTAATATTCCCAGATCAATGAATTTTCCATCTTGAGCGCTATAGACTTGGGTTCCTTTGATGATGACTGCTGCAGCAGGCAAATTGACACCCCAGGCGAGAGTGGCTGTACAGCACAGAACCTTCAAGACCCCATTGCCAAAGAGCTTCTCCATCAGGTTACGATCAGAACGTGCCATTCCGGCGTGATGAATTCCTATTCCCTTTGGGAGAAGTTCACGGAGCTCGCGACCCCGTGAGCTTTGCATATCCCTCACAGCTGCATCATACAACGGATGACCTACAGGACTGAAAAGGTCTGCACATACTTGTTCGACAGCTTTTGTGTGCAGCATCTTTGCGGTATTAAAAGTGTCCTTTCTTGAGTGTACAAAAACCATGATTTGGTGGTCTTGCTCTAGCATATCTCGGACTTTCTCAAATGCGGTGGTATCAATATTGTCACGAGATGTCTTTGATCCAGCTTTGCCTTTGACACCAATAAAATGTTGCTCAAGCGGAACGGGTCTGAAGCTTGCATCAAAGTAAAACAGGCCAGCGTATCTGTTGACCTTTAAGAAATCGGCCACATCGACGTAGTTTGGTAGAGTAGCGGATAAGCCAACAATCCTAATGAGCGACTGAGTACTCTCAACCTGGCGTTCTGTACGTGCGACCAGTGATTCTAGAACAGCACCACGGTCATCGTGAAGCATATGAACTTCATCAATGATCAATAGTCGGACCTTCTGGACAAGCTCAGTATCACCAGTGCCTTTTCGTGTCACAACATCCCACTTCTCAGGTGTTGTAACAATTATCTGAGTCTGCACAATCTCCTTCTTAGTGAGATGCATATCGCCAGTGAATTCCCGGACCTGAATTCCGAGCCAAGCCAGCCGACTACCAAGCTTCTGGGTGATTTCTGCGGCGAGAGCCTTCATGGGTGCAACATAAACGATTTTGAAGTCTTCAAAGTTCACCACAAAGTCAGTCGCATCTGGGCTTTCAGCGGGATTAGGACTGAGATTTTGACCAACGGCGTGTAAGATTGTCAGCATCGCAGCATCAGTTTTACCCTAACCATGTTAGTATCGACGACACATAAAAGATTTATTGAACACCTACAGCACCAGTAGGAGCACATATCAGCATGTTTTCGCTAGTCTGGTATGCGACGGGATATACCAAACTCTGCATTCGATTTAGAGATTTGTACCCTTTGAAAGTTCGCTTGCAGAGACCATCCATCTCGGAGATCTCGACAAGTTTGCGGCCCCTGCCAAGAGTGCCTACCTTACCGGCAGGGATAGAGTACTCTTCGTAGAGCTTTCTGGAATTAGCATATAACATCATGCTGTAACTAAGAGAGTATACAAAGGGGATGGTGACAATGGGGAGGCATTTAAACTTACATGATGTTCTGTTCTCTCATGCCCAACAGGGAGGCCATACTTCTTACCTCTATGGTCAAGAGTGTTGCCAGCTGCATGGGCTTTATAGACGTGAGGATACTGTGGGCCATCGCGATCCAGACTTGGGCCAAGAGTAGCATGCTTGTGCTCATAATCCCGTTTCCTCAAAGCCTCCTCGCGTTCCCTCTTTGTTTGTATCTTACCAAAAATCCCTTCATCTTTCTTCGCAGCAAATGGAGAAGGTGAAGTAAGGGTGGTACGATTAGAAATGAGCTCAATGACGAAGTCCAGGTCATCAAAACCAACGATGTCTGTTAGCGTTGACTGGAGCTCTTCCTCTACACTATCAGATGCCAAAAGAGCCATAATCTGCTCCTCAAGGTCCTCAGCAGAGAGTCCTTGCTTCCTCGCAGCGAATCCAATACATCTGCTCTTCAGCCATTGCAAACCGTAGCCGGTCATTGGGCTGCCAGTTTCATCATCATTAGCATCGCTGCTATCCTGGGTCTCAGCATCGCTAAAAACATCCCAGATGTCATCTCCGCTGTTTCCAGAGGTAAAATCATCATCTTCAACGTATGGGACGTCAAAATCGAATGACTTCTGCTCGTTGGTAAACTGGGGAGGTAACTTTAAGTCTGCGATAGCCGCTTTCATTGCCGCCAGTTGGGCCTTCCACTGCTCTTCGGCCTCGTTCAAAGAAGAGGCAGGCATGTCTTTTATTTCAACAGGTTTGAATAGTTATCAGTACGTCAGGCGAAATGATAAGGAACCCATGCATTTATACAGGAGAGAAGTCGTCGTTAATATTGATGAGTCAAGCCGGCGACATTTACCAGCGTTTCTACGGTGGGCGGAATGCGCCAAGCATGTACTGTGACAGTCTAAGCACTCGGCTAAGGTGGGCCCTAAAAGGGGGTAAGAGTTCGGCAATAGATCAATGTAAAACCCATTTGCATGATGTGCACTAGCTATAATGATGAGTGAAATATCAATACAAAAGTCTGGGACACTCCAGATGCCTGATGTATCTATTTTGCTTGGCTTAGTAATTAGATCGGAGCGGTAGTCCCAGCTTTCCGCTTTGACCAGGACCCCCTCATTTACTAGTTTGTAGGTATCAAGTCAAGAATCTTGTAAAGCTCTAAACTCACTGCTGTCCTTTGCTTCAAAACTACTAGAATATGTATAGTATATGTTCTTGAAGCTTGATCTCTTGATGCTTGATCGATTGGCCCGATAGCATTTTTCATATTTATCTCAAGCCAGGCTATGGCAAAGAATTCACAATAACTATTTCTTCGAGAGTAGCTAGCTGTAGCTCAGGAGCCAAATTAGCTAGCTTGGTTCTTCATGTTTATGCTCCCTTGAATGTTGATAAAGATGGAGTGAAAAGAATCTTTCGAATTTCGTGGTCAGCTCTATCGCATAGTTTTAAGAGCTTTGTATTTCTAGCTATTTCCGTGGAAGTATGCTCGACATAGCGGAATTAGAACGAGACAAATATCCGAGAAGTTAGAGCTATTAATTCCGAAAAAGTGAAATATTTCATGCAAAATGGGTCTGAACTGTTTCCATATCCGACGTACATCCGTATCTCCCGAGCCGATGTTCCATCCCCGAGAGAAACACGCCTCCACACATGGAAGAAAGATATAAAGAGTAGACATTTTCCATCAAAATTACGATAATTATCTTTCCATCCCTACATCACTCTAAATATCATACATTCACTTTGAGGTCTAACAAGTCCACATTATTAAAAAAAAAGACTCAACGAACCATGTCACCCATCAACTTTGGCGTCCTAATGATCGAGTATCAAATGATCGATGCAGCCCTACCCCTCGATATTCTTTCTTCCTGTTCTAAGAAGTTGGTTTCCAGCTGTGAAGCCTTCAACTTGCCCCAATACACCGGTCTCACCGATAAAGCCATCGACATAAACTTTCACCACATTGGGGTAACTCTAGGTAATTGGTTGTTCCATATTCTATTATCCAGAAGTAAACATAACCACGAAGAGTATGGAAGGCTAATAAGTTAATAGATCCCGTCGAATTGACGGCCGGCTACAAAGTCGTGCCCACGACTACATGTGACACTTGTCCCCCCTTAGACTACCTCCTGGTCGGCGGTCCGGATCCCATGGCTTTCAAGCTCAGCGATCGGTTTGCGGATTTCATACGTGCCCATGCTGCAGCCAACAAAGTTATCTTCACCACCTGCACTGGCGCTGTAGTCATTGCCGCTGCCGGAATCCTTGATGGTAAAAATGCAACCGTCAACCATGAAGCTATCCCTTTCATCAAGAATACATTCCCGAATGTGAAATGGGATGAGAAGAAGCAGTGGGTCGTTGATGGGAATATCTGGACCGCATCTGGGGCTTTTGCAGGGGCAGATATGATAGCGCACTGGGTGATGGAGAATTATGCCAAGGAGGTTTATACTCTTGGCTTTCTAGCGTTGGATTTCCAACCAAGAGACGTGAACAGGCAACAACTTGTTCTTTGAATGTGAGAAAGAATTTGAAAATCAAGAGATGAAGGTGAAATTAGCTATATATTTCCCTGAGTTGAGATGGTGGGTAGAAAACAAAATATCATTGGGTATCTTCTACATATATACATATTGACGCTCATCAACAAACGCCATAACTATACACATCTTGAGGATTTCTAGGAATAACCCCAGCGGCAACCGCATCCTGATAACTCCATCTGTAGTCACCTAACTGAGCCTTCCAAGTCCAAAATACCCATCCAATCGTATTTCGCTCATAAGAAGTGACCTGCGCTGCAAACCATCTTCTGTAGAAATTTTGCTGGGTATTTGGGTGCCAGCCATCACTCCACTGTACATTATCAGGAACGCTGAGACTGAATTCTCCAACCACGGTGGGAGAATTCCCGCCGCGGTTGTCGCTACAAGAGGTTCTGATGTAAGAGTCTTGGTCGACAGCTACTCTGCTATCCCATTTCAGATAGCGATGATCATCGTAGGCGGCGAAGTAAGTGTTGCTGAGGTGTTCATTCGGATCACCTGACCCCCATGCTGAGTTCATTGGCTGGATGTGAAGATAGTTGTTGGGGGTAACACCAGCGGCAGCCTCGGCGGCGCGGATTGCGGAAAATGCATTGGGGTAGAATTGTGAGCGCATGGAAGCTGTAGTGCCAGAGTCCTGAACGGGTTCATTGACGATACCGATCATGCCAACATTTCGGAATTTGTTGTTGGAGTGGATGTTTTGGGTGAGCCAGGTGAGGAACTTCACGCCACGATCGAATTGCCAGTCTACATAAAATCCTGGCGACGATGCGTATTGACCAGTGAATGAGTTTTCTCTGACTTGAGCCCCTGGTGCTCCATGCATATCTATAACTACAAAAGTCAGAGTTAATAAAGTTTCCAAAATGGAGAACAAAGAATAGGATTGAACTTACTGATATAGAAACCAGCATCACTGGCCCATCCACAAATACGCTCTAGAAACCAGAAAGCTCCTTGAGGAAAGTGCTCGCTATCTGCGTATACGAGACTCTCCATCATCCAATAGCCAACTGGGATTCTAATTGTATTCAACCCGTAACTCTGCATCTGGGCTATGTCACTTTGAGCGATCCAGGTATTCCAGTGTTGTTGAAAAACAGCATTTGCTTGCCCTTGGCCAAGCTTCAACACACAATCAAACTCCGACTTAACATCACCGCATCCCATGTTCCCCCATACAACATGATTCAACCAAGGCTCAATGACGAAAAGAGAGCCAAGGTTTACGCCACGAAGCTTTCCAGAGCCAGGCAACCATCTTTTCTCTGTAGCGCTCCAGGAACCGGTAGCGTTGAAGAGATCAGAGCCAGTCTCGTTGGTAATGATCCTATCTACACCAGGCATCCAGGCACTGGCAGGAAGAGCAAAAAGTGCGAGAAACGCAAGAATATAAAACATAATGAATTGAAATAGTACAAAAGGAGTGGTGTACTTGTAGGGGGGTATATAAAAGAAAGTTTATCGTAAAATTATCAGCACAAAAGGAGTGGTGCGCATGAAGAAGAAAAGACCACAGCAGTGGGAAGTTCGAAATTATTTAAACATTTTGGCAATAGGGAAAAGGGGGGATTAACGTGTTGGCGCTTCAGATGACGGTTCGGAAAATACACTATGGCCCTTGCTTGGGAGGCTCTTGGGTCGTTCTTTGTGACCATTCAGAGCACCTGGCCCCTTTGACAGTGCAGAAGTTCATTAAAGGTGCGATATTATGCCTCGAGGCTAGAACATGTGCTTGACATTGCTCTTATTTCCGGTGCAACGTATCATAGCCCTCTGATGTGGTTTTAGAGGACAGGCGTTGCAAAGAGGCGTGGATGATGTTGAAACATGAAACCTTGTTTCATGTAAAAAGACAACACAACGCATTACGGCTATTGGTCCAACTTGCGTCAGGCTTTCTTCGGGACGGCTAGACGGAGATCCAATCTCTAAAGGTCGCATACTGGTAGGCTGAATATCCAAAAACGCTCCTTGATTGGAAGGTAACGGTATTGGCCACTGTGAGTGATTGGTAGAGAAAATGGTCGATGCTAAAGAGGTCCGGTCCGTAAATGCTTGGCTGCTCTATGCTCGGTGAGTGGACGGACGATTTGATTGAACAGCACGTGACTAGCTTAGGGGCAACACAACAGAGTTCACAAATCTAATATTTAGTAGCATTTCATACCTTAGGTAGCAGTTGATGACCTCACTGTGGCTGCTGATAGCAAAGTCACAACTTCAAAAACCAGCAGCTGTAGATTTTCGAACGAGGAATGAAAGTCGCCTGACTAAGTCACATCTAACTACTTTACGTAAGCGTAAGTATAACGTTACAATACAAGTACAGATACCTCTTTACATAGAAACTAGCACAGCTAATCAATGGAAATTCTCATAGAATTGCCATCCTGACTCCCAGCCAGGTCAGGTCCACAGCAGGAGCTGGGATTTCAAACTCGCATAAAGTTATCAGTACAATTAAACATGGTTGTAACGTGATCATCATGGATTTTGCGCTCCTTGTCCGCTCATCCCAAAAGGGAATTGTACATGTTTAGGTCATGGGAGTATCCAATCATGTGGAAAGTGGAAGGATACCCGATGGATTGTTATATAACTAGAATGCAAGTCAAAGAGAATAATGCATGTGATTCTGATGCCCATAATAATGAAAAGGCGAACGGGAGCACGTCGTGTAGGAGAAGGCAAACGACACTTTTGAAATCCAAGTATTGCATATCTCGCCTGATGCCTGACAGGCTCGCAACACTGTATGAAGAATTGATAAGGTCTCAGTCTCTCCAAAAACCCGTATGCTGATATGGTAGCGTCCTTCGGGAGAACAACCAGATCAATAGAGCCATCATGAATTTTATGGAAGGGATCTTAGATGGCGATGGGTACTCCTGGGACTGTAGATTCATACCCGACACAGCTCTCGTGTCCTGCCAGACAACTCATCGACGGCTAAAAAGCCATGAGAGGACCGAAAAGCATGAAATAGGCATACGCAAAGCAAGTACAGCTCCGAATCCCGAGCTCGCACTTGTTTGCGGTGTTGGAAGTTAGCCAAGTAGTAAAACGAGGACGAGCTCATCTTAAATTCAGCTACTCAGCTGCAGGCAGTCAACATATTTAACAGCTTGATTTTCTCCTCTTCTATTGTCTCGATGATCTGATTTCATATTTTCCTACCGCCATAGAACAAAACTCGGGGTTGCACCCCAAGATAAAACATTTTGTAAGACCTCGGCATTTCTTTGACCTAAGAAAAAATATACAAGGAGCATCTATGGCATGTCTCAAAGTTTTATGAGCTGTATCTAAGGTCCTTTGTAAGTCTCCCCCACTGTTTTGGACATGATAAATCTTAGATCCTTGCACCGAATACCATACATAGTATTGGGCTGTCCGCACATCTGACCACATCCTCCAAAACGTCCTAGAAGTACCCTCTCCGTCTTCTCTTCAAGTTTGCCCCAAGATTCCACGCTTTCTTTCGTCGAAAGGACGTGCATCACGATATAATACAAGATTGAAGTTACCCATGAGTCCTTCCCTCAAGATTGCTATGAATGAGAATGAAGTCGAGAAGTTGGTATGAGATCTGGTAGAGAGAGTGTTAAAGTTTCAGACCAAGTCGATGGCTGTCATGTTGTATCTATTGACGTTAGTCTATTAATCAGAAACCGCGCAATGAGTATATCGTACCCTTGAATTCCACCTTCTGAACATTTATGATATCGTGCTCTTGATACAAGACCGATGAGTGAGATGGTGGTGTCCTTGGGTGATTCATTCAGGCAGATCGAACGAACCAACCAGGCGATTGATGCATGAGATGGTGTCCTTGGGTGATTCACTCAGGCAGATCGAGCAGAGCAGCTTTATGAGTCTGCAAGGCTAAGGCATAAAGCAAGGACATGGAAGGTGGCTCGCCGACCCAGAAAAGGAAGGCTATGAGGTAGTTGTCCCCTTGGGGGCGGAGCTGGTAGAGTAGTTAGCAACTGAGCTTCTGGAGCTGGCAAGGATGTTTGATATTCACCACGGTGTGCTCAACGCAAAGGCTTGACGTTCCGCATGCCGGCTACTTTCCCATCAGTCCAAGGACACAACGCTTGGCAGTTCTACATCTGTTGGCTAGGGTATGGCCGTACTCTTCCAAGAAGATGTACGTTCCGCCTAGAGATCCAATTGACCAAATGTAGAACTGGAGTCTTTCACGCTGTTCCTTGGAGCGACTGGTGGCCATGTAGGAGCGGAAAGGATTGAAACCCCGCATAATAATGATATTGATAAAAATGTTACGCTGGTATATCTGATTAAAATTTGGAGTAAAGAGAGAAGAAAGAAATGCGAGAAAGGGAGGGCGTTATACGCCGGGTTTAAACTGCACCTTCCTCCCAACTCCACACGATTTGTAGAAGGCGTAACCAGTTTTGATACATCAATAATTCGGCAACACCAAATGAGAACCGAAGAAATAACCAAAATATCTTCGTAACCCCAAGAATACAACTGACTTCAAGCTAGGGGACTAATGGGGTGGTAGCAACAGCTATTTCCATTCCAAAATACCAGCCCCCAACTCTTCAAGTCTCTTCAAGATCAACACCTCCATTTAGATCGCCAGATGTCTCCTTTTCTCGCTCTTCACGTCGGCGCCTTCGAGCAGGAATTGTTGCCATAAAAAGAAAGAGGGCAAGCCAGGACAGACCTTGCCCGGTTGAACCGCTGTCTTTGTTGTTATTGGTGTTGGCGTTGGTGGAAGAGTTCGACGGCCGCTTTCTCTGCTTCTGTTTAGGTCCTACCTTCTGACGTACCCCGCAACTCTGAATAAATGGGTGGTGCGTTCTTGCGAGAAATAATTCTATTCGTGCTAGTGGGAAGGTTCGAATAGGAGTAGCGAAAGAAAGTCGGGTGAAACAGCGCAAAGAGGAAGCCATCATGGTCTTTACAAAGGTGTGGATATCTGAAGATGGCAGTATAGTAGTAGGCTTGGAGGATGATTATTATCGTAAAATACCAGAAAGAGACTTCATAACAAATCGTGCGAGGAACCGTTTATAAATAGGTGCGTAGTCTTTTAGGTGGTCACCTAAAGTGATGAGCAATAACCGGATGAAGCACTAACCACCCTAATCGTAAGCCGCGTCCAACAAAAGTCGTATTTCCATGATGACCGGGAAAACTAGAGCAAGTAAGAGGACAAAGTTGAAAAATACGTGTATAATAATTCGTAGTAATCTTTCTGGTTTTGGGAAGCATATTTCGCCGTACCAAAACCCGAAACTGTTTGGCGCACCAAGACCATCAGCCTACCCAACTCGTCAACGCGAAAAGCAGCAATGTTTATTTCCGAACATGAAATGTCTAGTTGTATATGTGATCAGAACATTCAACTTAATTTACTCGGCTCGCGCCATCTACAGACAAAATACCAATTTATCAATCCGCATTGCTGTGCAACGAGACCCAAAGGAATAAACAGCTCTCAAATCACAAGACGCATATGCTCCCATCAGCACCGTTTTGCACCTTCCCCGGCACGCAATACAGGTTTGCCGCCGCATTTTGCGTGTCGAGGTTTTCATGGAAAACTTCGAGCTTGATATGAGGCTGCGGTTCTCGCGGTGCTGAGTCTGCAACGATACTGACATGAACTCCGTTGACAACCATGTTCTAGTCTCAGTAAATACTTGTATTCAGGGCAAAGGGAGGTGGGAGGTATTATAGAAAGCTGTTATACTACACCCCGTAATCGCGATCATTCGCCTTGGATCAAAACCGTATTATAGTTGACTCTAAGAGGACTCTTAATCGTCAAAATGAAGAATTATTTGGCGATCTCCGTTGTCAGTTTCATCGTCCTCGAGACCAGGCCACCGCCGCTTCTTCTTCTTCTTCTTCTTCTTTGCGTCGACTAGCTCTGCGGACCGGCACCCTGTGGCGAAGAGGAGAAGCAAGATCAGTGCGAACTGCACGCGATATCGCTCCGTAGGGAAGGTAGAAGTGTCACGTGCCCAGTAGTAGTTAAGCAGGAGCAAGAGGTCGTCAACACCAAGGACAGGCTTCTCCTTGACCGTGATATCGAGATCGTAGT
>Ga0247734_1001966_pt1 | contig 14441 bp, 4 predicted proteins | sample UWRJL103311B2_FD_180933 | JGI IMG/M metagenome (GOLD analysis project Ga0247734, IMG submission 180933) | Plant litter microbial communities from Arlington Agricultural Research Station in Wisconsin, United States - UWRJ-L103-311B-2 | ecosystem: Environmental > Terrestrial > Plant litter >... | reverse complement strand
AGGTACAGTACTGTATGTAGTAAAGTAGATAGATACTGTGCATAGGAAAGTATAAAAGTAGTATTGCAGGTCAACCATGCTGCCAACCCATACCATACAGTAGCCAGTTTAGTACTGAAGTGTAGTAGGTTTACCGTTGCAACCGGTTGCTTTTCCACAAAAAGGGAATCCTGCAGCCACTGAGCAGGGGAGGAGGAAAGAGTCCAGTCCAACAGGTAAGGTACGCTCGGTACTGTAGGGAAAGAAAAGGCGACAAGTGAGACTTTATATTACATACCAGCATACTTACCAGGACGAAGTATAATTAACAGCAAGGGAACGTCAATGCCCCCCTCCCAGGATCACAAGATCGATCATCCTACTTTGTTACTCTACTGAGAAGTTGTCTCCATAGTTGCGCGTACTAACACACGCTGCAGCAGGAATATTGTGCACTAATAACGACATGTCGACAGTTAGTGTTGCCGTGCAAGTAGGAATTACGAGGGCTAGGTTCATTATTAGTGATACAAGCTTACCACGATATTCCTTTCAATAGCTGGATTGAAAGTGCTACTATATATTGATAATTTAGCTATACCCTACTACTACTGTACTACGTAGCGGCTTGAGATCCCGCCTTGCTTGACTACAACGTTAAACGTCTGGTACGGTACTTACAAGGAGCGCCTTGACAGGCCATTATTATTAGAGTTTTAGGAAAGGATGTTCGGGCGACAGCCATTTGTTTTGCCAAGCTGTCGATGTACCAGGATCGCAACCCTGGTTACACATCACCAATGGATTGTGGATATTGTACGAAAGTAAATGTGCAATAATGTCAGGACGGTATTCGTATGCCTCTTCATAAATACCAGTAGGTCTCCCGCGACCGCCTCTGTGATCATTTCCCCCCATATAAGCCGAGCCTCAAGATGCGGCTCAACTATATCCTGACATTGTCAATATGTGGGCTATTCGAGTTGGTCCAGAGTGCAGAAGATACCCCCGCCGTCAATTTAGCTGCGTTCTTGCCAGCCTGCGGTGTAAGAAAATCTGCTTCTCAGCACTTTTATCCTGGTGGCTAATGATATACAGGTAAAATGCATAAACCAAAACCTACCTGATCCTTCCATATTGATCACAAATTCGATGGCAGTGTGCACCAACTTCACGGTTCAAAGATTGCTGTCCACTTGCTTGATCGCTGGCTGTCTACCGAGTGAACTAACAGGTCTGTGGTGTTGTTCTGTTCAATCTACCCATCAATGCTAATTTGATTAGTTATGTACAATCTCCAAAACCAGCTTTGCAAAGGAACGCCCATCAGTAGCCGGAAAACTGTTAGTCAGAAATTCATGTTGCGTTAAGCTAAAACTGACTTGTCTTACTTTAGTTGACTGAAGTCACCGGAGTAGTATTTGGTGTGTTGGCCCTTGCTGCAGTGCTTTTACGTTGTTGGTCCCGATTTGCGATTGGCAAAAAACTTGAAATTGATGACTGGACGATAATCATGGCGGCGTGTGTGATATGTGGATTGATAGCTGTCGATACAAAGAGTTCGTTCACTGCTTCACCATCTCCTTTCGACTATTCTAACGACATGTAGATTGTGAATTAGGCTTCGGACGGCATATCTGGAATGTCGATCCTCGCAATATTGTTTCTCTACTAAAGGCAAGGGTCAACTATCACAACTGAGGAGGTTAATAGTGCTAGACTACTAACATGGGTGGAAGTAGCTTTTTTGGTTTGCTGAAATGCAATATGTGCTTGCCATCTCGCTCACTAAGGTCTCTATTCTTTTGTTCTACGTAAGGGTTTCCAGGAAGTCTTCATTCAAACATCTACTAAGCATATAGCAGCATCGAGTTTTTTCTTCACGAAACTTCAGGATATTTAACACCATGGCGATGGTATCAGTCGGCCTATTCACAGTTGCTTTGGCATCTGTCATAATATTTCAGGTATGCAATAAGAAAGAAACATTAGCCTTCCGGGCTACATTATTTCATAAGGTACTCTCTGCAGTCTCTTACTCGAACAGATATTACGTCTGCTAAGGCTGGAACATCTGTAGCAGGTAATGGGTAGTAACAAGCATTGAAATATCTTATGATCTGATACCATAAGCCCGAGGTTTTCATTTTTGTACTGACTGTGATATTAGTGCAATCCGATTTGTAAGTCATCAAAGAAGACTCACAACTAAACATCTAGCTAATCAAGTAAAGATGGCGTGTGGGATAGGATGCAACCGAAGACATGTATTGATGTCAATGCTCTTACGTTTGCAACAGCAGTTATCTCTGTTGTTCAGGACCTAGTCATTTTGATAATGCGTAAATATTCCATACTATCCTTCATGCAAAACAACAGCTCGTTAACGAACCCCAACCAGCCATGCCTCTAGTCGCCACATTGGACATGAGCAGGAAAAAGAGATATAGCCTTCTGTTCATGTTGAGTCTCGGTTTATTGTTAGTATAGACCCAGCGCTCTTGAATAGCTTACTGACTACTCGGCAGAGCATGCGTAACCAGTATGATACGTCTTAAGTATGTACCCGGACATTTCGCTCCTCCTTTTGAAACAGCTTTTGCAATCGACGACAGAGTACTGCTTAGTGAGCCCAGTAGTCTAATCGTTTTTTGTTCTCATATTTAAGACCTAGAACTTGCTTCCTGCCATATATCCGCTAACATGTGTACAGATACATCGTAGATTTCAGAGAAACCCCTGACCCTACCTGGGATCATGCCTTACCTGCAATTTGGAGCATGATTGAAATATGTGTCGCAACAATCTGCGCATGTGTACCCGCTATTCGTGCCCTCCTCGCACAAGCGCTTCCTCTGTTGTTCGACACAAGTACAGGAGGAGCAACAGAAAAGCAACACAGCGACCAGATACAGTTGAATATAAACCCCATTTCCCCAATTTGGAACAAGTCAGCATCGAGATACAACGAACTTTACGATGGCAGATTTAGTCAGGAATTCGAGTTAACGGACAAGGGCGAGAATGGATTACCAGCTTTCCACAGAACTGCCCCGTTAATGCCAGTGCAAACTGAGGAAGTGCCGCACACACCTCGAAAGATGGAAAAAATATGGGCAGCTCAGCATGAATTTCACGATAATCGAGCTGCTAGGGACATATAGGCAAGGGAGCAAACATACGCGGATTACGAGTAAGCAACGACTATAATGGGCATTAGAAGATATAGGATCGAAGTACGAAAGAATTGCGATGGGTATGTAATACGAAAAGCACGAAATATTCATTGAATAGGCGTGATATGCCTTAGATGATTTACGATTAATTTAATACGGCTTTGGCCTCCATGAGGGGGCGGCTAATAATAGCAAAACAACCTGGCATCCTATATTTCTTATTCTGGATTTCCACGCATCTCTTCCAGAAGGAATGCTGATTCCTAGGAAAATTCGTCCCAACATGATTACTTTCAGTAGCTAGGCAGTGGAAACAATCTTTCAACACCTTGATTGCGTCCTGCCACACAAAGGGTTGCCTCTTCCATGAGATCATGGGGTAATGACTTGCTTATCTATCCTACCACAACAAAGTCAAGAGCCGCACACTCTCATCTCCGAACGGGCTCGCATTCTTCTTTCTCATGACAACCGCATACGCCAATGCTGCCCAGAAAGGAGTCCTAGTTTACTATTAGTCTTTGATCCAAGCATCACGGCCTCCTCTAGTCCTCATCTCATGAGAGTTAGACTTACACAATAATACACAATCTCCAAACATCGCTCCAAACCTTCCCTCTTGTCTGCCCCGTCGACATTGGAGTGCCACTGCCAGAAGCCACCACAAGCACTATCAAAGCAATGAAATACAAGCTCTTCACAAGCTGAATACGATAATAACGGTGTGTTGTAAGCTGCGTGATGGAGGCGAGATAGGTAAATTCATAAAGAATGCAGCACAGAGTCGCGACGTTGGATAAGAAGATGATAACGGACGAGGCCATACTTTTCACGCATTAGCCTCGCCAAAGAACATAAGCAAAAGAGATGGGGGCATACAAAGCGACAGAAAGTTGTTTGTGGGCATCAGCACCGAAAACTAGGATCAGCACAAGGAAGGTCATGAACAAGAAGATGCCGATAATACACAACTGGCAGAGCCATAAGAAGCCCAAAAGCTTTCGGCTCCAGCGAGGAGCCGATGATGGATCGTCGAGTGCAATGGGGCCTGGCATTTGTTTGTATTTGGGATTTCGTTGTGACTCGAGGGAATAGAGTTCTTGGGAGTGTTAATGAGAATTGTGAGAAATAAGTGGTACAAGAAGGAATCAGATTCGCATTGGTTATTGTTCAACTATGCGGCGTTCCTATTCTAGTTGCGGCACAGCTGGAGCCGGTGTTAATTGACTCTCGCTTCTCGCTTATTTCAGGGGCTGAGCATCAAATACGAGGTGAGGTCCCAGGTTGATATTGGCGAAACATGCAGGTGCCTAATCAAACGCTATAGCTGAGGCCACGATCATTTGAAATTTTCTCATGTTTTGAAGGGACCTTTGCTTCTAATTCTTTTCATATGTTGAAAGCAATAGCCTCGGGCTTGGGTCTTCACTTAAATCTCACTAGCCTCAAGTGCACCAGATGACAAGCGGTGTGTGGGATGAATGAAACATGTGGAACATGCTTATATCAAACTAGTCTTTTCCAGATAACACTTGTATTAAAAAAAAAAAGTATAACAAGACGTGATCTATTGTAAATTTTCTGTGAAGCCCAAGATTGTTCTAGATATAATTCCCTCAAAGCTGCTTTTATATTGGCCGATACTAGACCCACCAGATGCAAAACTCTTCGCTGTTTGACCCGCACCTGTTGATATGTTTGGTAGGAAGCACCTGAAGTTAAATAAGCCACTAATTAGCCAACAATGGCACGCAGGTTCAATGGGCTAAACGTTAATGATTTGAGAAGTACTTTGGAAGCGAAAGATGAGAGGCTGTGAAAAGACTTTGACTAATGGAACTAGACGACAAGAAGATATCTAATAATATTCCCTGACTCTTCTGTGTCATGTTCCTACACACTGAAATTGTAAAGTTGCTCGTTCATTTTAGTATTTGAGGGGTAACTACCACTGTATCCTGCCATCTGGAAATTCACAACTAAACGCCGTTCCCTTATTATCGAAGTACCTACAGCCAAAATACACTAACCCATCATTTACAGTCATTGAAATAACCCGGCCCACCCATAACCGAATGCCATTGCTCTCAGACGTACTTTCGCAGGTCCAACGTGAGTGTCTTGGAGCTATTGGCTTCCTGATCCCTAAACACACCCACCAAACTCTCACTACCTTGGAAAAGACCAGTCTTCAAACTAATAACTATGAACTGCATTCCCGGACCAGCATGTTCACGAATGTAGTTCTTGATTTTCTCCACATTGGCATTGTCCAGGGCGGCATCAACCTCATCTAGGACAAAGAAAGGACTGGGTTGATAAGAGTGGACGGCAAATAATAATGCCAGAGCGGCCATAGTCTTCTCACCACCGGATAGATGTTCCATGTCACGGAAACGCTTCAGAGGTGGCATAGCGGTGTATTTAATCCCAGAGAGATAAGGGGCATCGCTATCTTCGATATCGAGAAATGCTTGACCACCGATGGGAAAGTTAGCAGACCGAGTGAGATCTTTGTATACATGAGTTATTTGTTCAGCGATGTGTGCAAAGGCTTTGCTGAAGAGATCAAAGCGCTTCTCTTTAACTTTGGTGAATGCGTCCTTTTTGTCCTTCGCAAGTTTCCGCGCATTCTCAAACTCCTCTTCAGTGGCAATGAGCCGGGATTGGACGCTCTCGAGTCGGTCAATGGCACGCATATTCGGATTGAGCTTCTCCAACTCCAGATTCAGAGTATCTATCTTCTCCTGGAGTTGATCTTCGATTCCATCCTCCTCAGGCTTGAAAAGGTTGTCAGCAGTTGCAAAATATAGACACCGGGGTATATCACTTACGTTCTTGAGATCTTCCTCGAGGTTCTCGAAGTCAACATCAATGCCGTAGTCTTTCAGTACATCCTCCGGGCTCTCTTCATCCACATCCATGGCATCATGGTCAGTCTCAAGGATGTTGTCATCAACAGGTAGACTTTCCAGCTTTCTGGAGTCTCTACTTAATGGAATGGAGATCTGCTCCAACTTGCAGCGACGAAGCAATGCATAACGGCCGGCACTATTCTTCTGCCCCTCTGCCTCCAATACAGCAATAGCTTTGGTGCGAGCGTCGATTTCCTTACTATGTTTGTGGAGCTCACTCCGGGCTGCCGTTACTTTCTCTAGCTTTGCCGCAACTTTCTCCTTCAACTTATTCCACTCATCTTCCAATTGAGTTAGGTGAGCTTGATCGATGTCGATTGCATTTTCGAGAGCTATCTTTTCGGCCGTGTACATCTGTTTGTCCTGCTCCAATCTTGATATCTGATCCTGCAATCTCTTAATGCGGGCACCAGTATCACGGTGCCGAGAAGCTTCCCAATTTAGCTGACTCTTTAAGGTCTGCTTCTGGAGCTCGAATGCATTTCTCTTTTCCGAAGCTTCTTGCTCCAAACTACCTTGTTGAGCTTCATATGCCCTAATGTTAGAGTAGCCTAGACGTTTACAAAAACTTGCAAATATCTCATCCTCAACTTGAGCAATTTCGTCCTCGAATTTCTTGACAGTTTGTTGAAGACGTTCTAGTCCAGACTGTTTGTCCGTGTACTTTGATTCAAGTTCTGCTAGTGCTCGCTGCTCATGAGATAGCTCCTTCTTCTTGCTAGCAAGATTCTGTTCAAAACTAGCCAACTCGTTTTTGGCATATGAGAGACGTTGCTCTAAGCCACTCAAGTCTATCTGTAGTTGCTCTTCCGCGGCAGTTTTTCGATTAACTTTAGGGATTTCATCAATCTTTTTCTGTGTCTGCTTCATCATATCTCTCAGCTTCTCAACATCCTGATCTTCAAACTTTCGCTTTCCACCTCTATCCGCAGAGCCTCGTCCTCCAGTGAAATTGCCACCTTTATGGATAACATGACCCTCCAAAGTGACAGCCTTGACTTCGATCTTTTTGCCGTAAACAATGTGCTTTGCTGTGTCTATATCATCGCAAACAATAGAATTTGAGCAAGCGTATGCCATAGCTCGTTCTAGGGACGAATCGAAGTCAATGGTGTCAATCGTCAACCGAGCTTTCGAAAGCCCTTTTAAATTTGAGTTGACTGCGCTAACCTTTATGTTGTCGAGTGGAATGAAGGTCATCGGACGAAATCTTTGATCTTTCAGGTATTGAACACACTCAGTACCTGTCTTCTCGGTATCTACAATAACGGATTCGAAATCATAACCAAGGGCTATGACGATTGCGTCTTCGAACTTTTTTTGTTTGGGCTTGCATAGTTTACCGACTTGGCCTCGTACTCCTGGGAATATACGCTTCAAAGATGTGATCATCTCTCTAGTTCGTATTTCTCTCTCATTCTGTCTCTGGCCACCCTCGGCAACTTCTAGCTTCTTGCGATACTCCTCTTGTTTTTCCTCGTAGTCAGTTCGTAACTGATTCTCCTTGACACGTTTTGAATTCAGTGTATTGAACTCCTTCTTCTTACCATCCAACTCCTTTGAAAGTTCTTTAACCAAGCTTTTGGTAGCTTCCTTACGTTCATCAATGGTCTTCACCTCATTCTCTAATTTTTCGACAGTGCCTTGAGTAGCCTCCAGTCTTCCTTTCAGAGAATTGGCGGTGACCTCATCTGTTTTCTTTTGTCGCAAAAGAATGTCCAGCTTAGGCTTGTTCGATGAAGTTTTAGTATTGGTCTTGGATTTAAGTGCGTTATACTCCTTGAAATCATTTTCGCTGAGTTGTTTACCTTGTTTCTTCAGCGTCTCTTGCCACTGAGCCTCAAACTGTTTTTGCGCTTTCTCAACCTGGCTGAGCTCCTTTTCTGCGTTCTTCACCATAGTACCTTGATCATTGAGTTCTTTGGTGACAGTTGTCACACGTTTGTCAATCTTCATGATCTCATTTTCTGTTTGATCGACCTTTTCCTGGATGGGCACAAGACTGTTTTCCTTCTCCTCGATCTCCTTTTCTTTCTTTTTGATGTTGCGTTCAACTTTGCTGGAGTCCTTGCTCACTTTGGCATGGGCATTGCGTGCTTCCTCGAGAGTCTTCTCATACTTCTCAACTCCTCGGCGGTATTCTTTGAGATTTTCTTGATGCTCATGAATGCTGGCGCTCGATTCTTCCATTACACGCTGGAAGTGATAAAGCTTCCAGAGAATCTGAGTAACAATTGCACTATCTCTCTCCTCAGACTTGCTTTGATACGCCTCGGCTTCTTTCTTCTGTTCTTGGTATTGTTTAATCTCAGAATTGATACCTCTGCGGCGATGAAGGTTGTACGTCTGGTTTTCTGCTGCTTCCTCCGACTCCTCCTGCAGCTTCTCATATTCGGCTTTATATTCCAGACTGCCGGATATTTGCTCAATGAGCCGTGTAAGGTCTTTGGGGGATTGCGATGCAATAGCTTCAACATCTCCTTGGAAAACCAGGAAATTTCGGGCTTTGATAAGGATATTCTCTGACTCCAGTGCCTCATTATATTGTACTGCAGTGACAACGCGGTCATTGATACGGTATTCACTGGCGCCTGAACTTGTAATGGTTCGCTTCCACTTCTGCTCGTCGCCAGCTTCATCTTCGTAGACTGCCATAACCCATGCGCTCTTAGGATCGTGGCGCCCAGGTCGTTGCGATTGCGATTCCTCATCTGATGCCATTCCATCTCCGTCTCCATTTGCATGCCCATTTGTGGCCGGAGCAGCAGCGGATCCATCGGCATTTATTTTCGAAGTCTTCAGAACCCTTCCTCGGTAGACCAGATCTTTCAGATGAGCTGAGCGCAAGTGCGATGATTTGATACCTAGTACAAACGAAATTGCATCCATACTGTTTTGGTTAGTAAGTCTCAGGATGTGCGCAGCAAGATTAACCTACGAATTGGACTTTCCAGAACCATTGGGACCGATTATGGAAGTGAAATAAGAATCACCAAATAGGAGGGTATGATGACCCTTGTATGATTTGAAGTCTAGAAGATATGAGCAAGGCACTTCTCACGATATTCAGGATAACCTACTAAAGAGCTCGAGGCGTATAAGCTTCCCCATGGTGGGCAGTTCGTGTTGATGCGTTCGTGGAGGGGCGCACGCGCCGGAGGAAGTATATCACGATCCAACAAAAGTTATAGCTCCAATTTTGGAGAAACAAGGCGCATTAGAAGAAACGCCCAAGCTGAATCATCCAAATGAGAGACGGTATAGATGTGTCGGAGGTGGGAGTGCGGAAATAGGTTGAAATCGCGTCTCAAAACGACGCGAACCCCGTACCAGGAATACATTCCATTCCGTGTAAGTCCTGAGGAGGTTTGATCACGTGATATATTCGACTACCGTATGGAGGTCCACCTTACTGTGGGGGCGAGGCTGGGGGTAAGTGTGGCTGCAGTATCTCCAGTAAGGATAGAGGTATGACGATTGCTTTGAGACAAAACACCAGCAAGCAAACAAGCATTACCTCCTGGTTTCCTCAACTTTCTTCTTGTGACCGTTACTTATCCCACACGTGAACTTAATACACACGATCCTCATTCCAGTACATAGCATTTTTCTGCTGAAACCCTCAGAGTATTTAGTGTTTAATGTTTAATGCTTAAATACAGGTACAAGAACTGGACCAACCACACATCGTTGTTGAACCACGAACTTCACACCCTCGAAACCAGCCAGTAGCGCGTCTACATCCACACAACCAAACCGCAGGAACCTCAGACTCTCGTAGTCACACGAGTTTGAGTCTGCCCTCTATCAGCGAATAAAACTACGCGTGTCTCTCACCGAAGCCGATAGTCTGCTGCTAGTGTGCCTGCTAATCGCTGGTTATCTGGTCATTTGGTCAATCTTCCAGGACATTACAGAAAAGCTAGCGCTCTGTGCTTCGCATATTGTAAGTCTTCTCGCTTGCTTGGAATAGGGCTTCCTGAGTTCTTATCCTATTTATTATTGTAACCATGGCTGACGGACTGGTATTAGGAGGAGGCAATCTATTGCGTCGAGTCTCCTTCGGAGTGACCTCTGCCTCAAACCATCGCCGCACATTGTCCGAAATGACAGACCCAATACCTATACCCTCTCCCAAACAGGAGCCCGTTTTTGATAACAACAGCCTATCACCAGAAATGACCCGAGTCCAGTCAACTTCCTCAAATGGGTCAACACTACCAGATGGCAGCAAAACACCTAATTTCACTGCCTCAACTCCAGGCAGTCCTAGAGAGTCCCGAAATCCATCATTCTCGGGCAGTAGCTCATACCAGGAAGACTGGGAAGCCTTTCCTCCTTTGGATAAGCTCACGGTTTTTGATCTGTTGGACAACTTTGCATTGCCCCAGCAGCTAGAAAAGCTGCAGCGGAACATATCAGCGCAAACGGAGAAAGTCCGGAGACAACGAGATGCTCTAAAAACTAGGAGTAGCGCTACCAAACAGCGCGTAGTAGAAGAGTGGCGCAAACGCGTTCCCACTGCGGATGAACAACTTGATAGATATCGAAGGAAAATGCGTCAAAGTGTCGATAAGCTTGGAAAGCGCTGGAATGACACAAAGGCAGTTACAGTCCGAGAGAAAGTCTCGTTCATCTGCGGAGTACTGAACGTCTTGATCAGTGGATATCTTATAGGTGGGCATCCCGAATTATTTCACTACTGGTATACACTCCAGCTGCTCTATTTTATGCCAATCCGATACTACACCTATCACAAGAAGGGATTCCACTATTTCCTAGCAGACCTCTGCTATTTCGTAAACTTCATGGTCTTCCTCTCAATATGGATCTTTCCGCAATCCAAACGACTCTTTATCAGTACCTATTGTCTCGCCTTCGGAAACAACGCCATCGCAATAGCCATGTGGAGAAACTCCATGGTCTTTCACAGTTTCGACAAAGTCACTAGCTTGTTTATCCACATCATGCCCTGTATCACACTTCATTGTATAGTTCACCTGCTCCCGCTAGAACATCAGCAAGAACGTTACCCAGCCGTTTTTGCAATCAAAACCTCACCTCCAGGTTCCAAAACCCATTATTCCCTCTTAGATATGACGCTTTGGTCCACAATCCCCTACGCAATTTGGCAACTCTCCTACCACTTTTTGATCACTGTCCGTCGACGTGAGAAGATTGCAGCCGGTCGACCAACATCCTTCACCTGGCTCCGAAAATCCTACTCCAAGACCTTCATTGGGAAGCTTGTCCTAAGCCTGCCTGACAGCCTCCAAGAAACAGCTTTCATGCTCATTCAGTATACATATGCGGTAGCAACTATGCTGCCCTGTCCAATCTGGTTCTGGTATCGTTACGCCTCTGCTAGTTTCCTCATGGCTGTGTTCTGCTGGAGCGTCTACAATGGCGCCACATATTACATCGATGTATTTGGCAAACGTTTTCAAAATGAGTTGGAAGCCATGAGGCAGGAGGTACAGAAATGGCAAAATAGTCCAGATATGATGACCAGTCCAATGTTGACTCCGAGAATGACTCCTGGTACAGAACTAGGTTCAGTTCTGGAAAATACCGCGAACTTGGAGAAACACGGACGGAGTAGAAGCGTGGATAACATTCCGCTTTTGAATGCTGAGAGTGCTAGCTCAGGCTCTAGCACTGGAATCGATGGTGGTGCGAGAGATGTTGCAAAGGAGCGCAAGATTGGAGATATGCCTTCGTAGCACTAGACTAAGTTTACTTTTGGGGGGCTAGCGGGTTTCTCCAGATTCTGTATTTCATGCTTATACAATTTCCAGTTATTAGTAAGGGCAGCATCAGGCACGATACCAGGCGTTCACGGGTACTATATATATAGGCAGCTTTGTTATGCATACCTTTACAATCTCATTTTAAAACTCATCCATTGTGTCACGTGGTTTGAGGATTTGAAAGATGGATATTACATCGGGTTAGTAGTGGTGGTATGATTGAGTCGAACCTCCCTCTAAATCTAATACGCTCTCATATGAGAATAGGGAACAAATATTAGAGGTATACAGTTTCACACATTAGTTTGACAAATGGTATATATAGGCTTGAAGAGATCTCACGGTACTTATTCGGCATTTCGTTTTTGCAATAGTTGAGATTTTGGATTTTCTCAAGTGGAGGAGGGTGCTAAGTAAAGGCACAGCTCTAGGTAATTACTTACACAACACTTGCTCAAAACAAAAGACTATGCAATGCCATGTGAGCCCCATTTCCTTCCAATTCATGTGACGCAACGCTGCAATTAAAGATCCGCTTTCCCTGCAAAATTCGCTCCCATATCTGATGCCATGCAAAGTCAAGAAAACAACACCCCATAGACTCCATACTTTGAATCAACAAAGCTATGATGAATTATCCCGGAACGCCACTAATGTATTATTATGCAAGGCCATTTTTTCGTTCCAGTCGTAAAAGTGCAAAAGTCAAAAGGAGAAATGCAGTGAAGAGCCTCAATGCCATCATCTAATTACACCCCAATCTCCCAGACGGCCACCACCACCGGCATCACCCTCTTCTCTTGCACCAGGTTTGCGACCGAAGACGTTCCAGAAGCGAAGGGTCTCATCACCAGCTCCAGTTACAACTACACGCCCATCGGGACTCATAGCTAGGTAGAGGACTCTGTAGGTATGGCCTGTAAGGCTGACAACCTGCTGCATGCTAGGATATTTCCAGACAACGATTTGATTCTGTGAGTAGCCGTGTGTTGATACGATTTCGTTGGAGTTCTTGGACCAGGCTAAATTGCAGACTTGGGAACCGGTGTCGATTTCGTTGATTACTTTGCCACGTAGCGTGTCGTGGAAGATAATTCTGCGATCGGCGGTTCCACCCCCAGATGCGAGGAGGCCCCGTTGGTGGGGTGACCAGGCTATAGCTTTTACGGCGGCGGTATGCTCGCTGAATTTGAACATGGGTGTTTCGGATAGTTTGTCCCAGACCATAAGCTTGTTGTCATTGCCACCAGATGCGAGCTGGCCATCTTCACAGTTCCACCGCAGACCGCAAACTTCTTGCTTGTGTCCAACAAGCTTACGGAGCCATTGATCAGGGGCGCGTACATCTCGGTGGTAGATGAGTCGATCTCGAGAGCCGGATGTGAGGATATGGTCGTTCCAGGCAAGTGAGCCAACACGTGCTGTGTGCCCGGTCATTGTACGTAATCTTCGTACTCGCTCCGCATCCCAAATCTGAACAAGTCCTTTCCCAGTTCCAATAGCTATATGTGAACCACGCTGTATCCAATTTACACTTGTGACAGTATCGTCTTGCAATTCACATAGCTTGTTGACCTTTCCGGATTGCGAATTCCACATGTAGACGCAACTACCAAGTCCTACCCCTAGGACATTACTGCTACCCCAGTCCACCAGATTGAGATAGAAGTCATCCGCTAGATCAGGTGCATCAAGTACTTTATAAGGCACCTTACTCACTGCTCGTGGTTGTTTCCTTGGACTCAGGAGCATTTGCTGGCTACCAAATCGAACGGGTGACAAGCTATAAATCTCTGATCGAGCATTAAGATTGGGCCCATGTCTACTCTGTGGTGTTCTCGAAGGCGTAGGATGACCAGCAATGTTTGTATGATGCCGAGGCGAGATATATGTGAAGAGGTTCTTGTGAGGTGTAGACGGTGTCAACGAAACAGGTAGTGGTGTATTAGAGGCATTATTAGGTGGAGTATGTGATCTTGTAGGATCATTAATGGTCGTAGAATGCGTTGATGATGGTAATGTTATGTCTGGAGAGTGATTGGGTGGTGTAGGCTGAGGGATGGTTGTATCAAATATCTCCGCTCGCAACAATGTGGAAAACGTCCGATTTGCTTCTTCGGCTATCGATAGGTTAGTGTTGGCGCAACTTGTGATTTTATTCTGGATTACGTACTCTTTTGGAAGTGAAGTTCTCCATGGGGGGTGCGCTTCTTTTGCTTCGACGGTGTCGCAGGTGAGCCATCATCATGAAGTAAATTAAAACTCGCATGGAGATCTTGGCCTTCACGGTTTGGGATGAATCTAGTGCAACACAAACATCAGCACTGCACAGTAGAAGGTTCTCGCCTTTCAGCATCCACACGGCTGGCACGACTACCCAGCAAAGCGGAGACAACACCTCGACTTCAACCCTCGCATTTAGCAGAGCTTCGCACCTTACCACCCACAGAGTGTGTTGTCCCCGCCCCAGCAACAGAGTTTAGGGTGAAATGAATCAAATCTTCTCTTACCTATCACCGTATACTCTTTGACGTTTCCGACTCGGACTCCCTCCTGGAGTTACGTCCCTTGACCGCCCAGCATCCTCAAAGTCCTTCAACGCCTTCTTCAATGCACTAGGA
>Ga0247734_1001965_pt1 | contig 14444 bp, 10 predicted proteins | sample UWRJL103311B2_FD_180933 | JGI IMG/M metagenome (GOLD analysis project Ga0247734, IMG submission 180933) | Plant litter microbial communities from Arlington Agricultural Research Station in Wisconsin, United States - UWRJ-L103-311B-2 | ecosystem: Environmental > Terrestrial > Plant litter >... | reverse complement strand
CGAGCGCGAGTCTGGAGGAAACGAGCCCCGAACACACCATGGTCGATGGTGTTATCGAACTGAGCGACATGCTTGCCGGGGTCCGCACAGTTCGGCAGATCCAGGTCAGGAAGTCACGCGGCAGCAAAGCGCTGGGCGGCTTGCACAAGTTCGAAATCGATCAGCGTGGCGTGACCATATACCCACGCGTTGAAGCGCTCTACGGCGCGGCACCCCAGGACGAAGAAATCTCGAGCGCTCGCGTAAGTTGCGGCGTCTCGGACTTGGACGCCTTGATGGGGGGCGGCCTTCCTCAAGGTTCGATAACGCTGGTGGCTGGGCCCAGTGGCAGCGGCAAAACCACACTCGGTCTTCACTTCCTGGCCAAGGCCGCGGCGGATGAGCCGACCTTGCATTTCGGGTTCTTCGAGAACGAGCAGCGCCTGCGCCTGAAGGCCCGTAGCATCGGTATCGCATTGCCCGAAGAAGGCTCTGAGCATTTTACCGTTCGTTGGCATCCAATGGGCGAGAACCTGCTCGACCGGCTTGCTCACGAACTCATCAATGAGGTTCGCGACCGAAAGATTTCCAGACTATTTATCGATGGATTGGGTGGTTTCGAAAGGGCTGCCGTCCACCGCGATAGATTGATCGAGTTTTTTGCCATCTTCATGAACCATCTCCGCGCACTGGGCGTTACGACATTAGCAAGCTGGGAAACCCGCGAAATTATCGGTTCTAATGTATATGCGCCGGCCGGAGAAATATCGGCGGTCTTGGACAACCTGATATTGCTGCGGCAATTTGAAGAAAATGATGACCTGCAGCGCTCAATTTCGATCCAGAAAATGCGAGAGAGCGCTTTCGACACACGATCGCGCCGCTTCCTTTTCACGCCTTCTGGATTGCGTATTAGCGAACCAGCAACGGCTTCTGGGAAAGCGTCTTCCGCCACTTCTCCACTCGCGGACTAACTCGTCATGATCGCTTCGCGGGGAGGAGCTTAGTCATGGCGTTGATTGTCATAGCCGATGACGAATATCTGCTGGCCGCCATGCTGGCCGACATTCTCGAGGACGAGGGCTATGAAACGGTCGTAGCGTCGCATGGCCAGGAAGCGCTCGACCGGATCCGGTCGCGCTCGCCAGCTTTGCTCATCACCGATTTCATGATGCCTGTCATGACCGGCCTGGAACTGGCGATGGCATTGAAGTCTGACCCCAAAACATCAGACTTGCCGATCATTCTGGTGAGTGGCGCCCAAGGGGCTATCGGCCGCCAGCATGGAGAGTTGTTCGAGGTGGTTCTCGACAAGCCCTATCGCAACGACGAGCTCGTTGCCGCCGTCCAGCGGCTGCTTTCCCCGTAGTCTGGTTTGAGCGATTGAAAAGTTAGGGCACGGCGGGCCTCGGTGAATAGCCACCACCATTTCGGCGCGAATCACATCATTAGCGGGGTCTTTAAGTCCGAAGCTTACCGCACATTTAAAAATTGGCGCTGACGCGGGGATGTCCAAGCGGGTATCTACGGTCGCAAAAATCCTATTAAATACTGTTAAAACAAATATCTACTTCAGTAGAGTGAGTGAGGCTGCGGGATACGATATTCAGAAACAACTAATTGAAGACATTTATCTTCTATTCGATGAAGCTAAAAATTTACCAATATAACCTACTTTATTTATCTGAGGGTATTTGGAAGCAATTGTGATTTAATGGGGTATTATGGCAATTCTGTCAATATATCTTATTTCCAATGTCTACCGACTTATGGCTCAATATTGTGGGATCCGTTGCGTCAACGATGCGTTCGCCATGACCGCATTACGTAGATCGAGGTTAGGTCGTGCGCTCAGGTACTAACGTGGACGTCAACACCATAAGGCTCCCCGCAGCAAATGTGGCCTGGAGCATCCTTTTTCAGGTAATGGCAGCGGCTGGCCGGAATGCCACAGGCCGAGGCGGCGCTGGATATCCGGCATCTCGGCGTCGATGACGGCGAGCGGGTTGCTATCGCCGTAGCGCGTAGCGCTGCGATAGCGCAACGCCTGGCTGTAAGTGTTACCGCCGAAGCGACTGACAGTGACCCAGTAGCCGAACGGTGCATCCTGCGTCGGCTCGGCTGAAATAACGGCGCCGCGAAGCGCCCCGCCGTCGATGTACCGGATCTCCTGGTTGTTGTTGTGGCCGGCAACATGCCGATAGGCAACGCGGAAGGTATCAGCGGCGCGATCATATGAAAGCAGCACAACCCCGTGCAACTGGTCGCCGTCGACCGCATGGAGACTGCCGACGTCTATCCGCAGCAGCGTCGCATCGCCTGCAGGATGTACAATTACCGGCTCGCCAAGGTAGTGTGCCTGCGAGAACGTGCCGCCCACAGCCTCACTGGGGGCTGCCAGCACTCCGTTGAGGTCAGGTCGGCAGGATTGGCCGCCGTCCATGCTGATGCACAGCCTGATCGGGCCGGGTTCTTGTCCCTCCGCCGACGGTGTGTCAGTCGTGTCCGGTCCCTGGACAGCATTGAAGTGCCATGGCGAGCGCGTCGCGAACGCCTTCGACAAATCAAGCGTGGAGATCCGTTTTTCCGCCGCTGTGGCGTTTCCGGTGGTCGCCGCCAGCGCTGCCAGTGCGGCGATGGCCATCGTGCCACATTTCATCATCGCTTTTTCTCCATCGTAAGGGACAGTTGCTTCTGAGCGGCAGCGATCCTATCGTCGGCAACACGCGCCACCGTTCCGTCCTCAATAAGGGACGCAATCTTCGAACATTTCCTGCCTATCAACCCGCACGTGGCATCGGGCGCCGTATGCTGTATTCGCCTTTGTAGACGTTGCCCCACACCTCCAACACATCGAAGCTGCGCTTGCCGATCAGCGAGTCACCGTGTCAACGCGGACCACTCAGTGAGGGCCGGTCAGCAACGCGCGCGGGCTTTCATCCTTGCTCGCGTAAGCGAAGGAACGGCGAGCCGCAAATCTACATCATCGGCTTGGCAGGGTGGGGCCCTTATCAGAATTGCGGAATTAAATAAAAGTGAACCGACCTTCACAGAATGTGATAGTTTTAAATGTCCGAAAAGGTTTGAATTTTCAATATATCCTTCTCCAATTTTCGCCGCCTGGAGATAATCCATGGACCTCAATCAGTTGCTATTCCAGCACCAGCTTGCGCTGATTAACGTAGCTCGCGCTACGTCCGGCGAGACTCGGAATGCCTATTCCAGAATCGTATCACACTATGCACATCAGCTGCGGGAATATCGCCGTGCGCGTCAGGTCCAGCAATACGACGACCGTCATAATGATGCGCCAAGCGGAGATGGTACGCACCGAACCCCCATCGAACCCGGATTAGAGGATATCGAAATGCTCGATCTTACAGACGCCCGAAGGAATGAGGCTTCCGAGGAGGAGACGATGTTGGCGCTTGAGGTGATCGCAAATCAACTCCTGCTCATCCACGCCGACCTTCTCACTATGGACAGGCTATCAAATCCATCTCGGGCTGATCGCCAAACTGCAGCGCCGTCCGGAGCAAACGCAGTTGATAGCTGGGAGAACGAAGGAGGCCACGTGGCGGCCCGGACAGCACGTTTCGATGTCCCGGGAATGACGAAGAAGACAGTCGATGTCTATTCCGTGGGGCCGTATAGCTACACCGATCTTGCGTCAGCCCTCGTAGAACTGAAGCGGCAGCGCATTCACTAATCAGACGGCGGATAAGACATCGCCCGCTCGCCGCCTAACGGCTGATCGGGCCGAGCTCCGGCGCGAACGCCGCTCCGCGTTGGGTTTCGGGAAGATCAGCACAAGCTCACCAGGCCATGCTTAGCGAGTGCGCAATACTTGTGAGGTTCAAATCCCCGTGACATGGCCCAAAGCCACCCGACGAGGGTTGGGTGCCTGGTCGCGGTTTTGCGCCAAGCTTGCTTATGCGGATCTTCGGTCGGTGACACGAAACTGACCTGCGCGATGCGCCAGGATCGTCCGATGTCTCCCCGCCAGTAATGACGCGGATGGCGGGGTTCTGAGGGGGGATGGCGGTCGTGCACCTCCACGTGGATCAGGCGTCCTGTCTCACGTAGACGAACCGTCGCGCCAGGAAACTCAGCACGTATGCGATCGCACAGTGCTTGCGCATCATCAGACAACTCCGGACCGGACAAAGCACGCGGGGCACCGTCGACGAGTTCGGCTGTCGCGGAGCGCAGTGCTTTTATTCCATCGTTTATGATGTCGACCGATATGATCGCAGCCGCCAGTGAATCCGCCCACCACCAGCCCATCCCAAGGCCGATCACGCCGAACAGTCCAGCTGCGTCGGTCAGCCAGTTGGCGTTGTTCATCAGCGCATCGGTATGCAGCAACTTATCGTTGAGAGCCTGGGCAAGCGGCGGTTCCTTGTGGCCGATGATCATCGGCGGCACCAGCTGCGCCGCGATCATCAGCCAGCCCAGCCAAAATTTCGTGCCCAAAGATGACGATTGATGCGACGCTGGGGTGCTCTGCAGCAACGAGTGCGCTGATTGCGTCGTAGAGCAGGATCGCGCCAACCGCCGCCAACGCCACCGCGGCGACGAAGAAGCCAAGGCCGTTGACGCGGTGAAAACCGAAGGGAAAGCGTTTCGACGGCCGTCCCTTGCGCTTGATGCGGGCTGCGAGGAGGAACATCAGCGGCGGCACGAGGCCGAGCGTATCCTCGATCCACGCGGCCTTCATCGTCTGGCTCTGGCCCAAGACCATCCCCATTACGATGATGATCGTGGCGCTCCAGAACGGGTTCCAGTATTCGAGGCGCACCGCTTTGCGCATCGTTTCATCAAGTTCGGCGGGCAGGTGCGGGTTACTCATTCGCCTGCTGCCGGCCCGGCAACTGCGCCACTGGCTGGCTCGACGGTCATGATCTACCGGTTCTCGCTGTTGCGCATCGCCGCTTCGAGCTTTTTTACGAGAGATGCGGCCTGCGGATCGCCTGCCGCATCTGCATCGGCAAAGCCGATTTTGAACGAATGGTCGCGTGCTATGCGGCTGATGTGTCCGCCGGATCGCGCGGCAGCGCATTGCACGCAGACACCAATGCGAAACCTGCGAGCAAAAGTCTTTTCATGGCCGTCAAAACGCGAGGCTGATGGGCATGTTTCCTGGCGCGACGACGAACCGGGAGCCGCCGCGCCGATACGATGATTGCCGCTGCCAGATCAGTTGCGCAGACTATCAGGTATCACGCCACCGCTTTCCGCGAGCTTGGCCATGACCGCGCGGTGCAGGGCGATGTTCTGCTCGGCCGAGCCGTTCGCACCGGCATGCACATCAAGCTCCGTACCCAGTTCCTTGCGGGCGGCGAGGCTGGAATCCAGGTCCAGCAGCTTGAGAAGGTCGACGATGGACGTCTTGTAGTTACCACCATGGTCCGGCGTCATCCCGGCCATCGCCTCGAGCACCGCGCCTACGTCGACGGCAGCCTGGGGGGCTGCAGGTGCTACAGCGGGCGCTGGTGCAGGCGTGGGCGAGGATTGCGTAGGCGTCGGAGCCGGGGTGGCGGGCGATGGAGGGGACGCATTTGCCGCATCGCCGTGATGGAAGATCTTTTTCACGATATTGCCGAATATGCTCATCTCACGCTCCTGCTGATCCATGGCCGCATCATCTAGCCATCTGCACGCTCGAAACGCACGGCGGCAGGAAAGGTCTTCCGGAACGATTGCGCAGCGCGGTCCGTTCATCGGGTAGCTGGACCTTTCCAACCCGGAGCCAAAACCATGAAGTATCCTTTGCTGTTCGCAGCATCGCTCGCCGCGGTCAGTCTTGCCGGTTGCAGCAAGCAAGCCGATCCTGCAGCCGACGCGACTGCGACCGTTGCGCCTTCCGAGGTTGCGACGACCCCCACTGCCGAGCAGGCCCCAGGCCAGACTTTCGCCAATACGGCCGCGGCCAGCGACACGTTCGAGATTGAAGCGTCCAAGCTCGCTATCACGAAGAGCGGTTCGCCAGCCGTCAAGACGTTCGCGAACCAGATGATCGACGCTCACAACGAATCCACTGCGAAATTGAAAACCGCCGCTGCGGCAGCGAGCCCGGCGATTACGCTGGTTTCCACCGTGACTGCGGCGCAGCAAAGTACGCTCGATATGTTGGGTGCAAAATCCGGGGCAGAGTTCGATCGTGCTTACGCGCAGGCGCAAGTGACGGCTCATCAAGAGACGCTCGACGTTCTCAAAGCCTATTCCACGAGCGGCGAGGTATCATCGCTCAAAGCGTTCGCGACCGGGCTGGTGCCGACTGTGACCGCGCATCTCAATATGGCGAAACGACTTTAGCTGAATATGAGGCCGTAAGGCCATACTTCGATCTCGTAATTGCCGCCTATCTTCTGCTGTAGATGCTGAGGATAGGCGGCGTATCTTTCAGGTCGTGTCAGTTATACGATCCAACCTAGAAAGCTTCATGAAGTTTACCCTTTATGCTGCGCTGCATAAAGGGTGAATAAATTAGTGGCTGGCGATCGTGCTGCGTTATGCTGGTCGCTGATTAAGCAGTTACTTTCGGCGCTTGCGCTGTCTTGGCCAGGATTGTGCTCGAATAGGCGAGCCAAGCGCTCCCAATTATTTTGGTCGCTCATTTGCTTTCTGGGATGGAAAATGGACGGTGCCTCCTCGAGGCAGCGACGGCAAAGCGCGTTGCCGCCTCGAGAGAGGGCGCCGCCGATCAGGCTATGCCGGCGCCGCCGGTCACGCCATAGACTTCGCCAGTGATGTAGCTGCCCTCCTGCGACGCGAGGAGCACGTAGACGGGCGCGATCTCGACTGGCTGGCCGGGGCGGCCGAACTGGCTCTGTTCGCCGAACTTCGTGACCTTTTCCTGTGGCTGGCCGCCGCTCGACTGGAGCACGGTCCAGAACGGGCCCGGCGCCACGACGTTGGCGCGAATGCCCTTTTCGATCAACTGCTTGGCGAGCGCCTTGGTGTAAGCGGCGATACCGGCCTTGGTGGTCGCATAGTCGAGCAGGATATCGGACGGATCGTAAGCCTGGATCGAAGCGGTTGTGATGACCGCGCCTCCTGCGGGCAGGTGCGGCACCGCCGCCTGTGCGATCCAGTGCAGCGCGTAAAGGTTGGTCTTGAGCGTCTTGTCGAAATCTTCGGACGTCAGCTTGGAAATGTCTTCGCGATACTGCTGGCGCCCGGCGTTGACGACGAGCACGTCAAGCCCGCCAAGCCCATCAATCGCCTGGGCGACGAGGGTTCGGCACCATTCCTCGTCGGTCACGTCGCCGGGTAAGGCGACCGCCTTGCGGCCCTCGGCCTCGATCAGCGCGATCACTTCGGCGGCGTCGGCTTCTTCGCTTGGCAGATAGGCGATCGCGACGTCCGCGCCTTCGCGGGCATAGGCGATGGCCACGGCGCGGCCAATGCCGCTGTCGCCGCCGGTGATGAGCGCCTTGCGGCCCGTAAGCTTGCCCGAGCCCTGGTAGCTCGTCTCGCCATGATCCGGCGTCGGCTCCATCTTGGTAGCAAGGCCGGGAGCGGGCTGGGGCTGGCGGGGGAAGGGGGGCTTGGGATACTGTTCGCGCGGGTCCTGCATCGTCAGACGATCGGTCATACGGGTGGCTCCATTGTGGAAGTTGGGAATGGTTTGGAAGGCCCTCAGCGGGCCGGAAGTTCCTGATCCAGCGCGGAAAGCGCCGCGATGTGAGCCAAGTGGGTCAAGCCTTGGGGCAAGTTGCCAAGGAATGATCCCGTGTCGGGATCGACCATCTCGGGATAGATGCCGACGCCGCGATCGAGCGCCGCGGTCAGGTCATCCAGCCGCGCCCGGGCATCGCGCTGGTCGCCCATCAGTGCGCGGGCCTCAGTCATCCAGAACGAGCATGCGAGGAAGCAACCTTCCTCAGCGTCGGCGCCGCTGTAACGATAATGGAATGGCCCCGCGCCGAGTTCCCGGTCGATGGCGTCGAGTGTCTTCTCCAGCCGTTCGACGCCGTCGAATCCGAAACGCACCGCCAGCGTGAGCGAGGCATCGAGACGGTCGCTGCCGGGAAACATCACGAAGGCCTGCTTTTCCTCGCTCCAGCAATGCGCCTCGATCCAGCTGGCGATCCGGTCGCGCTCGCGCAGCCAGCGTTCGCGGCAGGTGGTCGGCAACTGTCCGCCGTCGGCAAGCTCCACCGCGCGGGCGAGTGCCTGCCAGCAGCTGATCTTCGACATGGTGTAATGCTGGGCCTGCTCGAGTTCCCAGATCCCGGCGTCGGGCGTGCGCCACACGTCGGCGCAACGATCGGCAAGATGCGACAGCAGTTCGGCGCTCGCGCTGTCGAGGATGTTGCCGCTCTGGACGAAGCACGAGGCGGTTTCGAAGATGTCGCCATAGACGCCATGCTGCACCTGATCGGTTGCAGCATTGCCAGTGACCACCGGCTGCGATCCGCGGTATCCCGGCAGTTCCCAGCGTCGCAGTTCGGGCACCTTTTCGCCCCCGAGCGTGTAGCACACGCGCGAGCCGACCTGTCGCAACTGTTCGAGCAGCCAGGTGAACGCGGCCTTGGCTTCGGCTTGTGCGCCGGCGGCGAGGAAGGCCTTGATGGTGTATCCCGCATCGCGCACCCAGGCGTAGCGGTAGTCGTAGTTCTTCGGTCCGCCGATTTTTTCGGGCAGCGAGGTGGTCGCTGCAGCGGCGATCGCGCCGGACGGCGAATAGAGCAGCAGCTTGAGGGCGAGGGCGGAACGGATGAAGCCGGGGCGGTCCGCGCCCCGGTACGTTATGCCGTCCGCCCAGGTGCGCCACTCCTTGTCGGACACGTCGATCCGCGCATCGATCTCCTCGATGCCGGGCACAACCAGCGGCTCGTCGCGGCCGGCGACGATCGCCACGACCTGCCGTTCGCCCGCAGCGACGGTCACGTGCCCGGTCACGCCCTCGTCGGCCCAGGTATGGTCCACGCCTTCGGTGTGCAGGAACAGGCCGAGCACGCGCTCGACGTGGAACACCGTCTGCCGGCCGATTGTCGAGTGATAGGGATTGACGGTATCGCCCCGCCGTCCCGGCGTCATCGTCAGATCGAAGCGCACCGTCCCTTCGAGCCCTTCGACACGGCGCGCGAGTTCCGCCCAGGGCAGGCGGCCGGCGTGGCCGCTGTTGGTGGATTCGACGATGCGTGCGCGTCCCTTAGCGGTGGTGAAGGTCGTCTCCAGCACGTTGCTGTCGCGGCGATAGGCGCGTTCCACGGTGAACGGCGCATCGGGCGTCAGCGCGAAGCAGCCGCCGTGCTCGGCATCGAGCAGGCGATCGAACAGCGGCGGCGAATCCATGTTCGGCACGCACCACCAGTCAATCGACCCGTCCGCCCCGGACAGCGCGATTGAGCGCCCTTCACCGAGCGCGGCATAGTCTTCGAGCGGCAGGTGGCCATCGGTGCGCCTGCCCGTGCGGGGCGGCTCTTGCGAGGATCGGGTCAACGGATACGAGTTCCGGCAAATGCGTATCGCCTGGCTGAGATAGTCATGCAAGTCTCCGGTGGGCGTTGGGGGTGGCGGCGGCGAGCCGGCGGCCACGAGCAATCCAGGGCGCGACGCATGGCGCCTCAAGGTCGGTGATGAGTTCGCTTACCTAAATCGACGGGCCGCCAAAAAGTTCGCTGGCCCCGGGGAAAACTGCCCAGGAATTGCTTCGCCCCTCGACCGTTGGCGGCGGCGAGCGGCCGGATGCATGGAACCTTCCGCGTCGCAGCACGGTTACTTCAGGCAAACCACAAATCCCACATCATGGAGATTGCGAATGAGCATCGCTTCGGCACTTGGTCTGGGCGGCCGCAAGGTGCGTTACGGCATCGTCGGCCTGGGAGACATCGCGCAGGAGGCGCTGATGCCCGGCGTGAAGCACACCGGCAACTCGCAGATCACCGCGCTCGTCTCCGGCGACCGCGAGAAGCTGGGCGCGCTGGGCGAGCGTTACGACGTCGAACATCGCTACGGTTACGAGGATTTCCCCAAGCTCATCGCCTCGGGCGAGGTCGACGCGATCTATCTCGCCACGCCGAACTGGCGACACGCGGAGTTTGCGATCCCCGCGCTCGAGGCCGGCATCCACGTCCTTTGCGAAAAACCCCTGGAGGTCACTTCGGAAAAATGCCGCGCGATGATCGCCGCGGCAGAGCGCGGCGGTGCGCTGCTAATGGCGGCCTATCGCCTGCATTTCGAGCCCGCCAATCTCGATGCGATCTCGCGCATTCGCGCGGGCGAACTTGGCGATCTGGTCGCCTTCACGTCGTGTTTCGGGCAGCGGCTCGATCCCGCCAACCACCGCGCTAAGCACGGCATCGAGGCGGGGCCGCTTTACGACATGGGGCCCTATCCGATCAACGCCATCCGCTTCCTTTTCGGCGCGGAACCTGTCGAGGTCGTGTCCGCCATCGCGGTCCGCCAGCCCGGGGCGGCGCTGGGCGATCTCGACGACACGTTCGCCGTGACGCTGCGCATGCCGGGGGACCGGCTGGCCCAGTTCACCGTCAGCTATGTCACCGATGCGGTGGACAGCCTCATCATCACGGGCACCAAGGGCTCGATCCAGATGAGTCCCGCCTATGGCTTTGGTCTCGGCCTCGAACAGCACCGCAGCTTCGATGGCGAGCAGGAGCACCAGACGTTCAAGGCGACTGACCAGTTCGGCGGCGAGCTGCAGTATTTTTCCAAATGCATCCTCGAAGGTCGCAGCGTCGAGCCGGACGGCGAGGAGGGGCTTGCCGATGTTCTCGTGATCGAGGCTATCGTCGCGGCAATGCGGTCGGGCGGTCCGGTGAAGGTAGAAAGCCTCGCGCGCACGCGTCGCATCGATCCCGGCGAACAGGAGCAGCGCCTGCGCGCGGTCGAGATACCCGAGCCAGTGAAGAGTTCCGCTCCGGCCGCCTAGTCCGGGCGGTCAATGGCGCGACGTAGCTAAGGTGTTGCAGTGTCGCTCTGCAACACCTTCGACCTGTCCAGGGCCTGTCCCAGACCATTGAGCGAAACGGGCAGAACGATCGTGCGGCCGTCCCCGGCGGTCACGAAAGAAATGCGCAGGATGGTCCGGCCGCGCAGGGCCTGCACCGCTTCCTTGCCGAATTGTAAGGCAACTACACAGCCAGTTGGCAGGCAGGTCTTGAAGGGCAACGGCGGGCCGGGCTTGTCCAGCAGGAGCACGACGCCCTTGGCAAGGTCGACACCGAACGGCGTGAGCAGAGTGCCGATGGCCCCGTTCGGGACAGGCACGAGTTCGATGGCTATCGTGCGCTGGACGCTTTGCCTCGAGGGGGCTTTGGTCCCCTGCTGCTGGAGTGCGGCGCACCGGATGCTCGTGCCCGCCTTTGCGCATGTCACTTCCCAATCGCCGAAACGCTCATGCAGAGGCGGCGCGGCGCCAGTTGCCGCCATTGAGGGCAGAGCGCCCCCGGCAGCGCTGGCCATCAGCACTGCCACCGCTATCCCGTGCGCGATGCGCGGATAGCGCACGGGATAGACGGCTGCGACGGGGATTTCGCGCATTTCAATTGCAGTCGCCTCGTCCGCACCATTCGTCAGAAGCGCCACGTCAGGTTGCCCTTGATGCCGTGATCCTGCACGTTGCTTCCGATCTGGCCCGAGTACGACACGCCAAGGCTCACGCCCGATGCCGGGCTCGCTTCGATGCCGGCCTGCAAGGCAGCGGCATTCTTGGCAATCGGGGTGCCGGCAATTCCGAACACCTGCGTGCCGGCGCCGAAACGCATGTCGCTGAACGGGGTGCGATTGCCGAAGGCGTGGCGCCACGCGGTCGACCAGGCAAAGCGGAGCGCGCCTGCACGCGCGACATCCACGTTGCCTCGCAGCCCGAGATTGGCAAACGTCACTTCCGTGGTCTTGGACCGGCCGATCAGTGCCGCATTGCCGCCGCTTTCGGTGAAGCCGTCGGTGCGGAGCCGCACGTAGCTGGCCTGCACGAATGGCTGGAAATATCCATGACGAACGTCGATGCGATAACCGGCTTCGCCAAATGCCTGTGCGGTGTTGCCGTCGTACCGCGAAGCGAGAGCATCGCTGAACCCGGTGAATGCGACCGAGCGATCGAAATCGAGCTTGTGCCAGGTGTAGGCAGCGCCGACCTGCAGGTTCACCGGCCCGAGATCGGTTCCGGCGTAGACGCCCGCATGGTAATTGTCGCTATCGCCGGAATCGCGATGCCCCCCGGTGTGGAACTTGGAACGGCTGTAGCCGCCCAGCACGCCGATCCGCGACGTATCGCCCAGAGCGACGTCTGCGCCGACCAGCAGGCCGCGGGCGGAACGGTGCAGAACGCCCGCGTTGCCGTCGCCGGCCAGCGTGCCCCACGAGCCGTAGCCGTTGCCCCATATCGATACGCCAGGTCGCGCCGTTTTGTCGCCACCGCTGCCCGAGCGCAGCCGCGCCGATACCGCGTCACGCAGATACTGGCTGTCCTGGATCAGCGCGCTCTTGGCGGAGGAGTGGATTTCGCCCGACAACTGCCCGAAGGCAGCCCGTGCTTCCTCGTAGGTCTGGACGAAGCCGAGCGCATTGCGCAGTCCGACCGTGGTGCTCAGCGCGTCCAACGCTCCCGCCACGCTGCGCTGGTTGGGCGTGATCGCGGCCGAGGCGAAGCTGCTGGTCTGGTTCACGTCGAGATAGACGTTGTTCGCATCGTAATCGACGACGAGGTCGTAGAAAGCCGATACCGCGGTATCGCCGGCCAGCGTATAAGTGCCGGTGACCCCGCCTGCCGCCGTGAGCACCGTATAGCGCCCGCCGAGCGCATAGCGCGTGGCGGCGTTGGTTTTGGCGACTGCCAGGATCGCGCCGGTGTCGAGGGTGGCAGCGCCCGATGCCACGATCCGATCGGAGAGCGAAGTGCCGGCGGTCACTTGCACCGCATAAGTCGCATTTGCCTGCTGAGAGACGTTTCCGTTCACCGAAAGCGTGCCGACGGCATTTCCGCCGGGTGCGATCGTGGACTCCGCAGCCGCGGCGATGCCGCGCACGGTCCCGGTGCCCGAAAGCCGCGTTCCCCCAGCCAGGGCCACGCGCGACGACCCCAGCGAACCCGTCACAACCAATTCGCCCTGTGCTACGTTAGTGGTTCCGGACAGACCGCTCGTCCCGGTCAATGTCAGAATGCCGGCACCTTGTTTGGTGAAGGTGCCGCTGCCGTTGATGGCATTCGCGAAACTCGCGTCACTGGTCTGATTTATGACGAGGCCGGCATTGTCAAGGATCGCGCCGCCACCGAAGCTCGTCACCGAGCCGACGAGCGTCCCGCTTGAAATGAAGGTTCCACCTGAATACGTGTTCGCCGCGGTGAGCGTGGTCGATCCGGTGCCGTCCTGCACGATCGTCCCAGTCCCTGTGAGAATACCGGCGAACGTCACGGCGTCGGAACGGTCGAAGGCCAGCGTCGCGTTGTTCACCACGTCGCCGATTATGCTTCCGCTGGTTCCGCCGTCGCCCAGTTGCAGGGTGCCGCCCGAGAGCGTCGTGCCCGCAGAGTATGTGTTGTAGCCGGTGACAATCAGCGTACCCCCGCCGGTCTTGACGATGTCGCCCGGCTGGGTGCCGTCCGAAATCGTTCCGGCGATCGTGGCGGTAAGGCCGGTGGCGACGTCGATCGTGGGATCGCCGCTCACGGTGATGGCGTTGCCGATCACCATGCCGTCAGAAGTGAGGCCGATCGCGGTGAATTCGCTCATCGCCAGAGTGCCTGTGCCTAGCGCGCTGCTATCGCCCAGCGAGAGAGCGCCGGTGAGCAGCGAGACGCCGCCGGAAAATGTACTCGCGCCGTTCAAGGCATAACCTTGGCCCGCGGACAGTACGAGCCCGCCGACTCCCGCGATTTGTCCGCCATAAGCGCCGGTGGCTTGAGTCAGGACCAAGGTGTTGGCGCCAAGGTCGATTGTGCCCAGGCCCGTCACGGTCGTGAGCGTGCGGGCGCCGTCCGCATTGCTGATGCTGAAGCCCCCCTGAGCGCTCATCGTGAGCGACGAGATAATGGCGCCGTTGCCGGCCAGAGCCAGTAGCCCCTCATCCACGGTGGTACCGCCGGTATAGCTGTTGGCAGCGGTTAGCGTCGCCATGTTCCCGCTGGTCTTGGTCAGGCTTGCAGATCCCAGCAGCGTGCCGTCGACCATTCCCGACTGCACTTCGATCGTGTCGCGGACGGTAGCGGCCACGTCGCTCGATAGCGTACCGCTCAGTATCGTGTACCTGTCGAGTGCGAGGGTGCCATTCTGGACAGTGGCCCCTCCCTGGGTCAAAGAAGCCTGCGTCTGGCTTGTCCCGCCGAGGTCGAGCGTACCACGATTGATGGTCGTCGTGCCGGTGGCGGAACCCAGGGTGCCCGCGCCTTTGAGCGCCAAAGTGCCGCCATCGACGGTGACGCCGCCGGTGAAGGTGTTGGCGCCCGCCAGCACTACGCCGTTGCTGCTCGTCTTGCTCAAGCCGGCCGTGCC
>Ga0247734_1001964_pt1 | contig 14447 bp, 10 predicted proteins | sample UWRJL103311B2_FD_180933 | JGI IMG/M metagenome (GOLD analysis project Ga0247734, IMG submission 180933) | Plant litter microbial communities from Arlington Agricultural Research Station in Wisconsin, United States - UWRJ-L103-311B-2 | ecosystem: Environmental > Terrestrial > Plant litter >... | reverse complement strand
ACAATAGGAGTAATCAGAAGGATGGTTTGGTTCGGGGATGACAAGAGTTGGATGGCAGAGAAAGGAACGGAGATGGGGTTTTATAAATTATGTAAAATATGGAAACAAAAAGAAACCTCAGGTGCTTTCTTGTTTATCCCGGTGAATCGGGCAAAGTTTTAGAAGGTTATTGTGCGTAAGACCGAAGCGAGGCGTTAGACAGCGGAATAAAATCAATACGCACTCTTCTGCAGCAACCGTTTGCATCTAAATGAATCTGTCAGCCTTGTTCAGAGAATGAACACCAAATGAAACCTGTCCCCATAACAGTCTATGGAACAGCATTCATCATAATGACAACAGTTGAATCTAAGATAGCCGGTCTGACCTTACCTTCATGTGCGGTTTGTGAATCTCAAAGGGGATATTTCCTCCATGAAACTGTATTTTTTCAAAACACCCACGATGAAGAAGGAAGTTAATCAAGCAGTTGATGTTTGCTGGAAAGCGAATATGGATATGGCTGAAGATAAAAGCCCCCGTGTCATGCCATCATATCTCCGCTTAAAGACATAAATTTCAGGGAGTGCCTTACGGAACAAGTCATAGAAAGTCAGGCTGTTAAACATGATACTATAGGCTTTTCAGGGTTGAAGTACAGGTTTAAGCGTACTGTTTCTATGGAGGAGGTAAGACATGCAATAAAAGGTTCTCAGGAGACTTGCACTGATATGTCTTAAGTCTCAGGCCGCTGGTAGAAGTCAAGCCATCCGCAATGACATAAACATTGAACTTTATAGGATGATGACGTGAGTTAAACCTTTTCTTTGTTTATAAATGCAAAACGCATAGTCAACACAGTATCAAGATCCACAGAGCTTCCCTCCATGGTTTGTAGCTGTAGGAAAAAGTTAGCAAGCAAGCAGTTGGTTTTCATATATAGATAGCACAGACTCTAAGATGAGAAAATACCTTTCTGTTTCAAAAAGAAATTTTATGTTAGTCTGTAACAACAACATATATCGAAGTAGATTTGAGTTGCTATCTGCCTAATATATACACCTATGTTCTAGAATAGAGAAGTTGCAGCAAGTAATTTACAATTTCATTTCAAACATTCCAGTTGGTAAAGTGAGAAAATTATAATGCAATATCTTTATCTAGATCTGCCAGATCTCTTACCCAAATCTGAGCATGCCCGATTGTTAGATTTGTTCCTGCTTGTTTTGCCAAGATATAGCAATAGGGGGGGTTGTGAGTTAAGCGAAGTTCAGGGGTATGCCCATTTACTGATGTAAACAAAGAATCACTCCCAGACAGGACGGAATGCGCGTTCTGGATCATAGTTCAGTATGATTCATGTAGAAACATACTTATCTAGAGAGACACGGGTCAGTTAGCAATTGAGACCCTTCAATATTTGAAGTTGTAAGAGTGCAACCTGCGACCAGTGGGGTGAGCAATCTGTCTAGGTGATAGTGTACAAACAGAAAGGTGGGAAGTTGGGAGGGATTGTAACTTCACTTGAAAGAGCTTCTTATTATTAGAATCTTAGGATTGTTTCTACATGACTGCAGGTTAGAGTCTGGTACCTAGGCAGTGGTGTGGAGTCGAAGTGCTGTAACGTGATTATGCTTCCCGTTCTCATTTCCTCAAAAGTATGGAGTCACTAAATCACTATCTGGAGCAGCGTGGTTCACTAGTTGCTCCTTCGTCGTATCCTAATAGATCTTGGACTTTTCTTAGTAGTATTTGGAATGTTGTCATTGTGTCGTAGGTCTAGAACGTCATCCTCATTTAAACAGGTACATCTACTACGCTAATACGGTGCAACAGTAACAGTACAAGAGAGTTGCGGTGGCCACAGCCCGTACGTAGGAGGACGATTATAGTTGGGAGTTGTAAATCGGCTCGTTGTATGTGTCGAGAGCAGCCTCGAGCACTTTACAAGTCCTTGGTGGCATAAAAATGGTATTAATGATTGGCATGTTCTAGCTTCGTAGAATTTCTAGAAAGGACGAATGGTTGATTGAAGATTAGTCTTGGGCGAGTTACTAGCTAGGTGGTCTTTGAATAGGCATTAAGTAGCATGGGGAAGCTCAGGTAAGTAAGGGGATATAACAATGAAAAAATATGACTGGTAGCTAGCCATAGTAAGACATCTCACATGTGCCCTTTTGAGTTGTTACATGGCAAAACACCCCTTCGATTTGCGAATTAATTGGGGTTTGATACGGAAAAAAGCACTACAAAGCTAGACCATAATTACAAGTATGATTACAATAATGATGTAAAGTGCAACTAAAAGTGCCTAGTTCCTTGGTGCATAGGAAATTTGGGTTTTATGGATTTCATGAAGTAATCGAGGATTGCGATGGAAAAGGTGTGGTTGCAAAGTCAATTAGATGCTCTAGTTATCAATAGATATAGTTTGTAACTCCAACCAACTTTACACAAGTCAAATAATCATGACATGAGAAAGGGATTGGGCTAAGTTCATTTTCTACCTACGTTCAATTTGCCCTTCAACGTGCATGACTATGTAAAATGAAACGAAACTTGTGTACAACGAGCAAGCCTAGGTAAAATCAGTGAAAGACGTACGCTTGGGCTTTAAGGACAGCGCAGACGGAATCGCGAGATGCCTGCAGGTAACAATCAGCCAGATTCTCGAGAGATGCTTGAGCCTCCAATAACAAGATTCAGCGCTTCCGCATTCGAAATATGGGAATGTATAGGCGAAAAACTGGAATATCGGAAAGCTGGCAGAGGACTAAAACCTGGACACCAGTAAGTCAAGAGATGCTGTTGCCGATGACGCCAGAGGACGTGGTCCAAATCGAAATTGCTTAGGGAGTAGGGCTTTTACGATCAGCGATATCGCAGACACAATGCTGGAACGCCATTAACGCCGGTGCCAACGGGATGACTTCTGGAAAACAATCTGGAATAACATGTCAATATCAGCTATTATTGGGCATATAGCTTGCCAACTTACCAGAAACGACCCTAAAGTCCAATAGGGGGAGAGGCCATGATTAGTATGTTATATAGCCTTGGTGCGTGAGAACAAACTGCTGTAGACCGCATCTACAACTGGCGTAGCGCTGATCATCCGACCACCAAAGTATCTGCCGTTGAGACCCTTAATTGCGTTTTCTCCTCCTTGAACCCGGTCGAATTTAAGGTATATGTCGCCCTGGGAGTTTGAATCTAGAGCAATGTGAACAACATGGCCATATTTTTCTTCGGCTTCTGCTTTAACGTCATCCTCAAGCTCCTTTTCCCAATTATCACCTTCTTCCCTACAATAGATGTTAGTTTTATTACAATGTTCCCAGCAACAGAAAACTTACTCTGCAGGATCAAACATATTTTTTAGCACGACACATCTGCTAGCCATGTTTACATTTACTGGCAAAGGTTTGGCCTCAGTCTTTGGCTTTAGGACCTCGCGTCGTTCCGTTCGTCCATTCGTGGCAGGGGGGTCATCTGTTCTAGCAAGCTTCCGCATCAATGCATCACGACTATAATTGTTGAAGTTTACCCCACCGACATCGGTATCATCTAAAGCGCTGGCGCCACCAGCTCCCTTGTCATTGTCACGGCCACCTGCTCGATCGAAATTGCTACCTCCAGCTGCTTGGGGACCTCTCCCACCAGCACCGGAGAATGCAGAACCCTGGAATTGTTGTTGGTGGCTTTGGCCTTGGAATCTCTGTAAAAGACTGGCGGTAGACTCGGGAGTGAACTTATCGTTACCAAGACCGACACGAATTGGTCGTCCTGCAAGATCAAATCCATTCATTTTCTCTAAAGCCTCTCTAGCTTGGCCTGGATCACGAAACCTGAAATATTAGCTCAATGCTAGCAGGCGGAGAAGAAAATGCTTACTGGACAAATCCATAACCTCTGCTCCGACCCTGTTCTTCCTTTTGCAACTGAACAAACTCAAGTTCACCGAAGGGTTCAAAAACATTCTGTAAATCGCTTTCAGTAATACTGAAATGAATATTTCCAACATAAAGACGATGGAACGGAATGGAATTCGGGTTATTGCTAGTAGCTTCGGGGTTTCGGACTTGTCGATTCTTTTCGGCTTCGGTGAGCTGGGCGATGATGGGAATTCCTAGGAGCTTCTGTCCAGTGAGTTGAATAGCAGCGGGGACTGATTCTTCGTTCTTGAACTCAACGTAACCAACACTGCAAAAAACGTTAGTGTCTGTGGCTCTGACTTGGACATGAATACACACCCTTTCGATCTACCACTGACTCTGTCCTTCACGATCTGGGCTTCCTTGACAGGCCCGACCTTCTCAAAAAAATTGATGAGATCTTTAGTTCTAAGCCGAGCTGCAAGCTGTTGAACAAACACTGTACGACGATCTCGTTCGTCCTCAGTCAGCGGAGGGGTGCTTTCTCGCTTTGGACTTCTGCTTGGTCGCCGACCATTACGACGGTCTTCTCTAGGTTTAATATCATCGTCGCGATCGCGTCGGTCTCGTGGGCGATAGGAGTTTCTTGGGCTTCTAGAACGTGAGCGAGCACGGCCATTTCCTCTATAAAAATCTCCATCTCTGCTATGGCGGCGCGCATGCCGACGGTCATCATCTCGACTTCTGCTTCTGCGCCTACTCTTGATGCTCCCATGGGCACTTCCATTCTCACTGGTGGGAGTACCAATTAATTCTTTATCACCATTTGCCTCTCTGCGAGATCTGTCACGGCTACGGTCGCGTCGCTTACGATCCCTATCGCGATCTCTACTACCATCACGAGTTCTATCTTTATCGCGGCGATCACTGCGTTCAGATTTATGTCGGTCGTCTGCGTCCTTCGACTTGCCTCTCCCGTTTGGATCAGCTGGCGCAGCGTTCGCAGTAGAGTCTAGCAGAGCTTCGATGTCAAGAGATGACATTTCGATTGGAATAGCTGTTGGCTGCTAATAGGCGGGTTTACTGTGTATTATAATTGTATAGAAACGTTTCTGGAATGGGAAAAATAGGCAGATGCACGAGGTTGATCATGGGCCTAGGTGGGCGGGTGAGGTTTTTCTCTTAGTAATAAAGTCATGTGATCGAGTGGCGCAGTCAGGATAAATTCTGTCTGGCCAGTCAGTCAGTGAAAGGCCTCCAGCTTCCAAGCCCGATTATGTTTTGTTTAAACAGCATCATAGCGTTTGATATATTCAACCCAGACCAACTTTTGACAATCAGATTATTTTCTCGTAGTCCCAGGTGAGAAGTTTTGGGTGGCCAAGCGTTTAGGCTGATAAGCAAATATCTGAAAATAGAAGTGCACCAACGGTCAATGTGTTGTATTAATGTTATTAGAATTATGTATTACAAGGCTATTGACCCCCTACTGTTCCCTTATATCCGACGATAAGCCACCCAACGCCCCCATCTAGATTGCCTAGAGATTTTCGTTTTCTATCCATACACTCATTAGGTAAAGACCAATTTGATTGATCAGCATGCTAGATGCTCTTAAACACGCTTTGGCGGAGGTGCGAGTTCTGTGCCGAAAATTGTATCCCAAAATCGGCTGGTTACTCCGAACCCATTTTCGTAATCCATATAGTGGTGTTGCAGATGATATTTCTTGAGCTCCTTCCAGTAAGCTGGCAAGGTCTTATGGTGAAGGAAATAGTGTGTCAAATCGTAGCAAACATAGCCAAACAAACCGCCGGAAAATACAGCTGTTGCAATAGACCCGTTCCAGTAGAAAACGAAATGTGCAAACTTCCAGATAGGGTATGCCAGAGCCAGGAACAAGGTTGGAGGCATGACTAATCTGAGCCTGTCCATTGGGATATAGTGATGAATACCATGAAGTAGAAAGTGCGTCGTAATTGCGACCCTGTTGTTGGGCAACCAGCTAAGAATAATTAGCATTTCTATATAGTTCAGTTTTGGGCTGCGAATGGGATAGACTTACGCATCCAGATGGAACAAAAATCGGTGAAGAATATATTCAACCAGAGTCCATAGAAGTAGTCCTAAGATCCAATAAGAAGACTCCTCTACCATACTCGAGCATCCTTCCCTAGCAATATACGCGCTGTATGCAACGCATGGTAACCAGACGATTGGAACTACCCACCATGGTGTCTTTGTGAGGGGCTCGAGGAAGTTACCGAATAAGGGTGCTGATTCACCTCCTTTGTAGTGGCGCGGTCGGTGTACTTGTTCCAGGTAGAAATCTTTTTCGAAACCACCATACCATACCTGCAATATCAATGGCTTGCTCAGATCTAAAAACTTATGCTTCTTGTAGTCCGTTAAAGGATCGGTGTCCTTTGAAAGGTCATCTGCCGATGACATGCCAGTGCTTTCGTATGTCCCACCCAGAGCATCGTTTTCCTTGAGCTCCGACAGCCCCTTTTCTGTGGTAGGAGGGAGAGGGAGAATCTGATCGGGATTCGAGCTCTTGACGGCAGTGTCGAGCACTTTTTCGGTAACAACAAAACCAACGAGTGACTCTTCGAGTATCTCATATGCCGCTTCGGAATGAGCATGCGAGAGTTCGTCCTTCAATATATGCGTGACGTCCTTTCCTGCGTATTCCAGAACTAAGTCTCCGCCCCCTGGATGACTTTCCACAAAATCCGTCACATCGAACACTTGGGTGCCCATGGTAACATAGCAGCTGTCCTTTGTGTTATGCGAGGCAACCTCTGCCTGGAGTAGAGTCGGTAAGGTGAGAGAAGGTGACATGTTTTAAACGGTGATGTGAGGCACGGGATCGTGTTCAATATATGGATGATTGATATGAAAGATACCAACGTCGGAGGTGGGTCCGGCTGCTGTAGAACCTCCAAAGCGTAGATGTAGGACAGACAAAACCTCAAGCAAGCAACAGCTCCTTAGTAGGGTAATATGTCGAGGATTTCCTCAATGGCGGCGTGATAATAAGTGAGGTGAGGTGAGGTGGAACGTGAGGTGATGTGAAGTGAAGGTGAGGTGAGTTTCGGATGTGGCGTTGCACTGCGTATGTACCTTTCCTACAAAAAAAACTGTCCCCGGGACATCCGTGAAATTAGATTACGGCACATCTGCGCTAGGCATATCAGATTTTGAGCTTACACCAACAGAACCCGCTTTTGCTGATTCATCGGGATCTTGGCATTGAGGCCTGAAAAATAAGGTGGAAATCTCACGAGGCGGAACGGGAGGGGTAGAGGGGCATCGAGGGCCGGCGAGGCTGGCTATGACGCTGACGCCAACGCTCGCACATTTGCTACGCGCGCCTAAGTTTACTGTTGGGGGCGTGTTGGAAATCTAACGTTGAATCCATTTATTATTTCAGCAGTCCCGTTGTGGCTCAGAGACGCGTTAAATCTGATCCGATCAAGACCAACACTACAGTACAAAGCATACGCCATCTATCACCTCGCCAGCTGGAGTTGCTGGCTTCTGATACCACCTCAATCCAAAGTTCAACTTTCAATTTCCATCCATAACACCAACTTAATATATATCATCAAATCGAAGAGCGAAGATGATGGGACTACAGAGCCCCTCATCTGGGACTTCACTGCTCCTGATAGCATGTGTTATCCTGTTTATACTGCCGGCTCCTGCAGAGGCGTTCGGTGCTGGAAATATACCCTCAATTTCCACCATCGAAGGAAACAATTTTCGTCATGGAGGTAAGTGCTCCAAAGTCTGGCAATTTCTACCTGTGAACTTGCTAATATAAGGGCCCAGATATCGAGGACATGCTCAAGACAATTGCATTCATCAAAGGTCATAAATGGACATCCATGATGGTCAAAAGAGTATACTTCGGAAACTGGTTAAGAGACTATTCTCAAGCGTAAGCAAAGCAAGTCTTGAAAACTTGAAATCCAACCCTTTCTTCAGGCTACGTCCCAAAACTGTGCTGTGTTGTGTGGACTCGAGTAGCACAATATAACCTCCACTTTCCACAGGGATACCTAATATGTCAAACGGTCTGATTCATTAAAAAGATAAGTCAGATTCAGTCCTAAGATATGGCATGAGGAGTAGGACGTTCCCATTCAAAGGATTCATACTTGCTGTTCTGGCTCGTCTCAAAATCGAACATGACTGTCTCATACCGTCGGACAAATTGGGTTGGCCTAAATCTGAGTCTTCCCAGCATCGCATCCATGATTGCAGGCGATCTACCATTTATCAAGCGCGACAGAAAGTGGAAAATCCCCTTTACTGACCATTTCTAGTGTCGATGTCGGAAGCCTGAAAGGTGTTAATGCACCCACTATTCGAATCTTGGTATGTAGACGACCCTCATACTCGTAGCGGCTTTCTGACTACGTCTAGGTCTGGGTCCTTAGTTTCCTGTCCTTTGGATATGCCACTGGCGAGTTTGAAGTTACGGAAGAACGGCTCGGTGTATATCGGCCAGAAGAGCACATTGACAATCCCAAGGATTATGCTGATAACGCAGATGCTCGAAAGTTCGACCCTCGGCTCCGTGGTCCAGTCCAGAGCGCTGAACTCGAAGTGGATACGAATACAGGCATGAAAAATTACATCGCAAATGAGAACGGAGGATGGGCAACCAGTTCAGGATACGTCAAATTCAGTTTTGCTAGATCCATACACTTTGGTCGACTTTATACAAACGGATCTGGGAATGCACGGGGGAAAGAGGAAGACCTTTGCGAGGCTTTGCGATGCTTAGGCCAAGGTTTGCATTGCTTGGAAGTAAGGAAATCTGCAACCTTTATTAACCTGTACTGACTTCTGGGAGGACTTTGGCGCACATACAAACTATGTCGAGTTGGCTCTTCGTGAGCTTGGCTATCGGGACGTGTTCCCTCACACTGGTGTCTCTACCGAAATGACAATTCGAGGTCATCGCCTGTTTCCCCTAGTCGTAAGTACTTCTCTGAGCTCAAAGCATGTCATATTGGGCTTGTAATACAGTATGGGTTGTCAGTTTGTGACTGAGTCAAGAGCAACCGACACTAGCTATTGTGCCAGAGGCTGTGACACATTCAAACTGTTTTCGATTCTTTTTGGAATATCGCAGCGTCTACTCCGCGCTACAATGCGCTTGACCATTAGTGATGGATTGTGACAACCCTAAAAATGGTATTATGTTAAGATCTCAATTTCCAAAGCAGAATCTTACTTTTTATGAGCTCCAAATCCAATATACTAACTAAGTTACGTAGACGGGAACATTTGGTGCTGTCGACTTTTTGCATTCAGTTCTAGGAGAGGCAACCGACCACTTCACCCAGACCGAGGTTGAAGAGATGGACCTCGCTCTTTTAGGTGCAGAGAAACAGCAAGCATCCGGTGGCACCAGCCAGCGTGGTTTGTTTGGAGACGGCGGAAATGATTTTGCGGGTCTCTTGAGTCAGATTCCTGGGTTAGGTGGCGGTCTTGCAAATACAGCCCGTGACCTACAGACTCGATCTGCTCAACAGGAGTATGAGAACAGCACAGCCAGGAGCACCCCTAAATTTGACGGTCCCCCTAAACAGAGTGCTTCCATTCCTGGCATGAGTCCTGATTTTGATCCAATCAAAACTGCCAAGCAAATCTATCCAATTCTCGAATTTCGAGACAATATTGTGAAGGCTATTAGTGCTACGATTGCCAAAATTCCTGGTTTGGAGGCTGTGGTTGAGAAGATAGGCGAAACATTGACAGTGTTTGTGCTATCTTTGCTTTCGCCATTTGTTCGACCTATCATCAATGCTGTCTCCAAATCCTTAAAGGAAGGATCAACTGGAGTTGTTGAGGCTAGGTAAGTAGACTGAAAATGATTCAACGGCCATACTAATGTTTCTATTTTAGTGCGAACTCTCAATTTGAGCCTTGGAACGATCCGAAATGCACGAATCCAACTCACTCTATGTTATCCAAGGACCATTTCTCAAACAAGCTCAACGGTGTTGCAGGTCGCGTAGCAACTACGATATTACAATACGTCACGCCGTATGTATCATTCCTAGCAAATGAATTTTCGAGGCTGACCATAGTAGACGTGTTTTATATGCGTGGGAGAACCCTGGTATCTCTGTAGACGAAGTTATGAACGATATCTTACGGGTGTTCCATCACCCAGCACTTAGAGATGAGCACCTTGAAATTCACCGCAACATGTTTAACACCACGAAGAAATGGGTAGAGGAACAGCCTGATCGTAATAGCCTCAACCACATATTAGGATCCTCATCTGTAAAAGCTGGCCATAATCATTCTGGAGACGGCCACAAAGGTGTCCATGATCATGGCAGTCTTGGTGGGCATGGAAAAACTTCTGGATCGATCTGGACCGAGATAAAAACTCGTGATATCAGTGCCATGGAAGGCGATGATATTAAACCCCATACCTCGTATCTAGTCTCTCCACAGCCAGGTTCACCAGCATTTCCAGCTCAGCATCAAGATTTCGGATACCAAAATCGACCAGGCAGTGACTATCGGCCAAACCCACAAAACACTCCTTATGGGGAACATCACGGTCACCCTTCGCACTCTACGTATCACCAACAGCAGGACAACTTTAACGTTGGTCAAGAGCCTCCATCTTTTGGGATGCCTCCAGGACCACCTCAGTTTCAGCAAACTCCAGCTCCGTATCCCCCTTATCCGAATGAGCAGCCTCCATATGGAGGTGGGTATGGAGGATACCAAGGACCACCGGGAGGCTTCCAGCAAGGCGGATACCAACAAGGAGGGTACCAACAAGAACCACCCCATGGGCAGCCAGGTTATCCTGGAGGACCACAAGGCCCACCTGGCTATCCCGGCGGAAACTACGGAAACAGATACTAGGACGCAACTAGCTTAAGTTGCTGGCTTGTTCGTTTATGAGCGATGACCTTGGCTTGTTATCATTCAGAGGAAAGCTAATGATTGGGTAAAATAAACAGATACTTTGTACTCATAATCGGGAACCAAGCTTGTAAGAATGTGCGATGCTTCTCAAATGATACACTTATCTAGATTCTTTGAAAGAAGCCTTAATTTTCATCTGTTGAGCTAGTATTGCCGAGTAAAACTTTCTTTGATTCTCTAGCAACATATATTATGTCGGTGTGCCGTTTCTAAGTAATTTGTGTATTTCTCTTCCCAGTATCCTCGTTCTTCCACCAAGCCACGAAGTGCCTAACCAAAATATATACTAGATAGTTTCTTCTTCGTTTACCTCTTAGAAGCATTTTACTCTTACGCGCAAGTACCTTCTTCCATTCCATAGTATTTGCGAGAAGCCAAAGAAGGCAACACATATCTTTAAGTTAAAGTTCGGAATTGGCATTGTTGACCCACTCTTGACCCACCTTCCCCGGAAAATACTGGTAAGACGTGTGCTGCACTTTATTCTTACAGATACTACCCATTGGATAAATTATTTGAGGCTGGATGAAGGAGTCATAGTATTCCTACCTGGAGTGCAAAAATAATCTAGGAAATCAAAAGTTGGAGGTTTCTTTAAGAGTATTGGCTTCAAATCCTAGCCATTATAGGATAGGCATAGGGCGGCGTGACTCATATTATTGACAAGCTTGGTATACGGATGTTTTGAAGCCTGGCTTCAACCGAAAGCATTAAAATATAAAAATTGCTCAACATTTTCTTCATATCGCTCATGGTTGTGCTGTGCTCTTCATTGCATCTGTTTAATGATAGGCGATCAATATCAGTGCTTTCAGATTAACATAGCTGTTTACCAAGAAGCATTTAATTGTTAAGCTGCAGAATTCTTCAAGGATGACGTCTCAAGATATCTCCTCAACAGTGCAGGGATCACTCGAGGGGAGCATATACTCTTGCATATCGTTAGAGAAGCTGTCTGGAGGAACTGCAAATTACGTTTTTCGGGGGGTTTTGGCCAAACCTCTTGAGGAGGATGGTTCGAAAACAGTGGTCATCAAGCATACTCCACCTTATGTCGCAGCGCATCCTGATTTCAAGTTAACAGCGACGCGATGTGTAAGTCATCAATTGACCCCCTTCTATCTGTGTGGAGGTATCCTCTCAGAGCTTTTACATGAAGTGGTATTTTCGATTTTATGTATTCAAGATATTTCGAGCCGCAGTATGATCTTAACGTGGCTTATTTCATTTTAGGAATTCGAAGAATCTATCCTCTCGGCTCTTCATAGTTTCGATCAATCCCCTGCACCCAACTCCAGCATCACAGTTCAAACTCCCCGTCTCTACCATTTCTTCCAAGATACCAACACCCAGATTTACAGCGACCTTCCAGCTTCTACATCATTGAAGAACTACGCGCTAGAACATGTAATCGATCGTTCCCAAAGCCTTCGTCTTGGCCGCAGTCTGGGACTTTGGGCTAAGAAATTCCACCGTTGGGCACAAGAACCTGCTCAATCGATGCTTCGAGAGATAATGAAAGGAAACACTACTATGAAGGAGCTGAAATTTCGGATCAACTATGACACTCTACTTGCCACTATTGAGAAATTTCCTAAGATTTTGAGTGATAGTAGAAGTACATTCCAGGAAGTTAGGGATGATGCTAGAAATAGGTCGGTTTCAAAGCCAGGCGTCAAATCCTTATAAGTCATTGCGTTTTGAATTTTGGTTCTGATAGTACGCAGGTTTGACACTGAGGCGGGAGCATTGCTTCATGGAGACTTCTGGAGTGGAAAGTAAGTTCTCTAAGAGCTTTGCAAGCCTAATTACTCTATCCCGATTTTCACTGTTTCAACCACTAATCGAATGAAGTATTGTTGTTCCAAACAAAAAGATTACAGAGGAACCCGTCTTAATCTATGTCGTTGATTGGGAACTAAGCTATATGGGTTCCATAGAATGGGATCTTGGTAATCTATCCGAAATTATTCCTACTTTGAGCTAACCCTTCAAACCTTTTAGGTCAAATGTTTGCAGAGCTCTTCGAACTTAAACACTTCAAGGTACGCTGAATCGATTATATTCCACGATCTGTACCTTTGTACATTTGTACATTTGTACTTTTGTACTTTTGTACTTTTGTACTTTTGTACTTTTGTACTTTTGTACTTTTGTACTTTTGTACTTTTGTACCTTTAATATAAGATATGCCACTAACGTACATGATTATAGGGTATTGACGCTGGGATCTGGCTTATAGATGACTTCATGGATGGCTATGGCAACATCAAGGAGGATCTAGTATGAATTTGTCTTGAATTTGTCTCCTCTGCACGAGTAGCTAATAAAAAAATGCAAGGCCTTCAAGACAGCAATACATACAGGCAATCACTTGATCTGCTGGGGAACCAGTGTCGATGGATGGGGCACTGAAAAGTAAGTTCACAGTCGGTCAGGCTTTATAATGACCATAACGCTCTCTCAAAAACCTACTCGAATATATACTAACCCCAACATAGACAAGTGCAGGAAGTAGCTGCAATAGGAAGGGACTTTATTCTAAATGGTTGGAGTAAGAACAGACAGTTTTTCGAAGATACTGCGTTAGCTTGTTTATTTAGATGATGCAGCTCACACGGCCGACTCTCTACCACCCACGGGCAGAGCTTTTATGTCTAAAATGATATGGACTACTTATCTTGAGAAGTCACTGGAATAGTTTGACACACTTTCTCTCATAACATAACAATACTTTGCTTTTCTGTAATTGTTAAGTGCTTATTTAAAGTTGGGTAGACGGGACGACAAGATGCAATTGACTTATGCTATCGATCGAAAAGACATCCAAGTTATACAAATAGACTTTGACTCAGGAAGATGCAATGCCGCCAATTACCAACCACAGCAGATTTCTTTCACACTCCAAAGATAAGGGCATTCCCAGCAAAATCAACACCGCCGCGAACGCAAAAAGCGATATCGTCAGAATTGTAGGAGCATAATATGCAAAAGTGCATGGCTCAGAAATGAGCGCTAAAATATGGGATTGCTGCTTCAAATCCAGAAATTACTTAGCTCCTCCTACTGTTACCTTCGTAAAAAACAATTCTTTGATATGTCATGATGCTTGAGATATTCTAGCAGGGGCTAGGGTTGGTGTATTGTATTTTTAATGGGTCTCCTCGTCTCTCATACTAATGTACCCCTGAGGCTTGTTGCGCTTAAGCGAGGAGGCTGGATGGAGATGGCAGGGATGCTCAGAAAATGGTATCTGCATCCACAACTCAATAAATTGTGCTTTCCCTCCCAACGCCTCTTCGGCTTGCCCTTTGCATTCTCACAGCACAAGCCGAAGTGTCACTCTAACACCTGTACTACCACAATCTCCCTGCGCTACCAATTTAGTTGGTGATCCGAAGACTGGCAGATAAAATATCTGACAATTCTGCAAATAATCTTTCCCATTGCGCCTAAAGAGGTTCTTTGATCAAGATGTCGAATCAATTTATTGGGCTGACTATGCTGGTCACTCTAACTTCTCCGCATGGCGCACAATTAAGAGGAATTGTTAGTAGCATTGAGCCAGGGCAGAGCTTGACATTACGGGATGGTAAGCAGATCTTAGTGTCTCCAGCCTGT
>Ga0247734_1001963_pt1 | contig 14451 bp, 13 predicted proteins | sample UWRJL103311B2_FD_180933 | JGI IMG/M metagenome (GOLD analysis project Ga0247734, IMG submission 180933) | Plant litter microbial communities from Arlington Agricultural Research Station in Wisconsin, United States - UWRJ-L103-311B-2 | ecosystem: Environmental > Terrestrial > Plant litter >... | reverse complement strand
AACCTCCATGACGCATTCGGTTGGAACGGAGATATGTTGGTAATCTCTACCGAGTACCCAAATCCTGAGTGGCATACCTTGCACCTGGCTTTGTTAAAATTACAAAACTCTGAGGCCTCGAGCGTTTTATAGCTGCTTAGTTCAAAGCTACAGCATAATACACTTGTGCACACTAGGCAGAATTTTTCAGCTGGAGAATTGCTGAGGGCATTGCCTTTCATAACAGTCAAGCCTAGCAGTTTGCGTCCGCGCATTCAAGTGAATGTATGCAGTAATCAAGTGGTTTGGGCTCCCTGATGATTGAATTATGTTCAACGTTATTTTAGAGTTGAGTTTCGTTTGGTTGAACTTGATTCCAGGCATCTGGAGCACGTAGTTATCATAGATTTGATGGCATTGCTTATCAAGGAATTTAGGCAGGTGTGTTCATAAAGTGCCTGCGGTGGCAAGAACCATTTTGTGGTAAAGTCATCTCTATACCTTATTCTATGGTGTTTTCTTTTGATGCCTAAATAGTAAGAGGTTATGAATTTTCGTATGCTTATGTTGTGGATCTGTGCAAAGTAATATCCAAAATTCCGTTCCCTGGGTGATCCACCACCTTGGTTTCTTTCGAGTCATCCAATACAGTTCCCTCATTAGCACAAAGCCTAATCCAGCAAAAGTGAAATCTGCACACCATCAGGGGCTGTCGATCAAAGGAACCGACTGACTTCCAGCGCAATTTCTATTCTCCGTATCGAGCAGATGCCATTGCAAAAATTAGAGTTGGAAAACTGGGTTAGTAGCGCAGAAGGTTTTGGATCTCGAGAGGTCCAGTGGAGTATAGTCTAGATTCATTATATCTTGCACTGTTTCTGGAGGATCCCGCCGGATGGACACATAGGGCGAAGCTCGAATGGGTAGCGTTGCTGCCCATCGCTGAAACAAGGTGTATTTTGGGATTAGTCTACGAATGCGTTGAACATCACTGGAGGCTTCTGTTGCTTGCTATGTGGCAGTATACCATGGCGTAAGCTGGTTGTGTGAAATCATATGATTACCATCGAGGAAAAGAACGATCTATGAACATGACAAGCATAGATAAATCAACAAGCTGCGTTGTGCGGCTCTTTATAGTCCGTTGTATGCGAGAATACTGTGGTGGAATCATGTCATCCCAATGTCCAACTCTTAGTTTATTCATTTGCAAATTTGATACAGATACAAATGGCGGATTCCCACAAAATAGTCAGAAAGCGCGCGTGATTAGCTAATTATCTATTTTAATTGCATTGGGCTGCAAGTTTGATATTTGAGATTCTCTGACCCTCAGTTCAGCCTTCGGCATCCACTCACTTCTTCGTTGCTTAGCACACTGGGGCCCCAACAATATCCCAGTTACGATATCCATACACCCATAACTCTCTGTAATGCTACTGGGCAGGTCGCGGATATTCATACTCCTACAGGTAACCTTTCCACACACAGATGCACAAAGAGATGACATGCAAGGTGTGTATCTCTCTGAGTCACTCGACTATGACTCCACCTGGCCATCAGTTTTGCATTGGATAAACAGAGCTAGAGCCTCACAATTCTGACCTCCTCAGCTGGGCTTACCCGCTCAGAAGTCTTCATATACTGTGTTGTCGCCGGTTTTTCATCCAGGGTCACACTCGAAACCTGGTTGCGTTGCTTTGAAAAACACTATGGGTAGTAGTTTCCCCAATCATAGATATTTCTTCCCTGCTGCAATAACCCTCGTCCTGAATATCGGGCTTTTGACTTCCATGTTTACTTGATAGAACGGGCTCATGATTGTTTTGACCCAATTCTCGTACACCTCCGTAAAGAACTGTTTGATAGCTTCCTCAGTCTGGGGAGAAGTTGGATTTGCAGCTATAGAGGTGCTGGCTCGAGTCGTGGTCGTTGCAGCCGGTTGAGAAGGAGCGTGGAGGAGGAGAAACTTGACATCTAGACATTAGTTAGTACAAAGGGAAGCGGTTGTGCATCGGCGAAGCTTACTGCCGCCGGTCATCCAGCAAGAGACGTAATTATTATAGAATCGATCAATACACCTTAGGTACCTAGTAAACGGTCAGAATAAGTTAGACGGCTGCAAAATTAAATCTCTTACATTGATCCATTCGCCCATTGCGCCTCTTCCACGATATCCAAGCTCCCATGGACGATGAACTGGTTCATATGCCGTGCCTGTTCTGCAAATCTAGCCACTCCATCACCACCTTGCTTCGAAGTCCCAAATTCATACTCAAATAGAGGGTTATCTTGCGTGCCGATTATGGCAAAATAATAAGACATCGTTGGCGGGGAGAATTGTTTCTGAGGGTGTGTGAGGTTGAAGCTCAAGCGGCTCAAGTGGTGGGTTCTTGGCGTGTAATATGGACCTCAACTTCGACCTTACCAGAATTTAGTCCACACCAACAACACAATGTTTGGTGCTTTCAGACCCACGAACCCGCTATCTGGAGGTCTTCTCTGGTATGCTTGAACCGTTATATTCTACAGCATCTCAAAGAGGGCTCTGCTAATGTCAATTGATCGCTTAGGAAAATTCCATGGAGGCTGTCTAAATTCCAAAAAGCGCGACAACGGAAACGTCTACGAGCTGTCGATACGGTTGTAGCAACTGTAGATAAGGCATTGGCCAAACAAGGCATTACTACGAAGGCTGTGGAAAGATGGAAGGACGAAATGCCGTGTGAGGAGGAAATGGTACCCAAAGACAAATACACCATTTTCGATCGAAAGGAGAAAAAATATCGCAAGGGAATACACAGTGGGTTTAATAATATCATACGGGTAACCTGAATGTGCTAATACTTTTATAGAGCTACCAAAGTGGACAAGGCTATCACAGAGAGTCAATCCTCCAGGATATTGAGGAGCAAATCGTAGGAAAGATGTATCATACATGTGTAGAAGTTTACATGGGAGGCGTTATGGAATCAATGTATATCAAAATGGTCAGAGACATGGAATAGAATCAGGCTGTCACAAACTTTCTTTTATTTTTATTGATGAATCTGAACTGGCGCGAAATCATAATTGTCCGAAAGTATCCCCATAACCCTCTAAACGCCTTTGCGACTGCATATGCCCATTTGCCCATAAGTCTATCTGCCTTTGCCATATTCTTCTTCCTCCTTCAGCCTCTCAGCTTGAATAGCCCTACCAAGACCTCCTCTTCCCTCATCGTACTCCTCACGGTACTCATCGCGCACTTGACCACCAGACTTTCCTCGCCCATACTGGCGTCCTTCTTGAAAACCAGGGTCAAGATCTGTCCGAATAACACGCTCATCGAGCTTAGTACCACCAATATATTTCATGCAATCAAGCGCATCCTGGTGGGTGTAGTATTCTACGAAACAGAATCCGCAAGGCGTCTTGTTGAATCGATCCAATCCCATTACCAATCGCTTAATCTCACCACATTTTGCAAAGAGCTCGTGAATCTGTTCCTCAGTCGTATAGAAAGACCTAGGTTTGCTTGTCAGCCTGCACTCGTACCTGCAGTAGCCAGACAAAAACTTACAAATTGCCTACATAGAGGGTAGTAGCATCCTTCAATGGGTCTTCTGGCTCTGGTTCTGGCGTCCTCTCACGTCCAATCTCCTCATCGTCCCTGTTGTACTTGCGCTTCTTGTTCTAAAGTCGCAGACTTGGTTAGTCCATGCAATGCAATTGTTGATGAGCCGAAAGAACTTGGGATAATTACCTTCGCTTGATAATATGCACTAGGCTTGTCGAGCCGATCAACAGTATTTCGGATTGCTCCAGGCATGTTTGCTGTTATGCAGGTATGAAAGGCAAAGCTTGTTGACCTAATCGTTGGTGAGAAGGCTGAAAGGAACCCTGCGACGCGCTAAACACGTCGATCTCCGTATTTTTACTTACAACCTCGTCAACAGCTGCATTTCCCCAACACACCAGTCTGTCGCAAACAAATTACATGTGAGCTCTCCTAAATACTGAGCTTCTGCAGCTTCTGGAGCTCTTTGCTGAGCCAACTCCATTCCCACAATGCCACAAATTACGAGTTACACGCCGGCCTGGCTTTCCCAGCCCAACCCTGGCCATGAGATCTTTACGCAAACCGCCAAAAGCCAAAATTACCCTGCATTATCAGCTAAGAATGGGAAGAAGGGATCGAAGCCTGGGCCTCTACGTACGATTGCGCACAGAGGAACTCAAGTCTTCATTGCTGTCGGGAAAGAAATTCGTTGGGCAGATCTTGTATATCTAAAAGAGGCATGTGAGGAGGGACAGAAGAGAAAGAAAGAGTCAACTAGAAGGGGTGTAACAGAGCCCAGCGAGTCTGAAGATGATCATGCACAGGGTCATAGAGTATGTTCTTATAACAAGATGTCCCTGTATTCTTCAAAGCTTACGATATTTAGGTTATCAAAACCCCTGTCGCAGACGATATTCGGCAGCTCATAATATCTCCAAATGGAAATTATCTTGCAATTCTAACTGCACATACCGTACATGTTGCAATACTTCCCGCTGCATCACATCTCACAGCTGCAGATAAAGGTCCCATGAGAATCAAGACATTTCAGCTAGGGCCAACAACACATGTCACATCGCAATCTGGGGTAGCCTCCGCCTTGTGGCATCCGTTAGGGGTCAACGGAACATGTTTGGTCACTATCACAGAGGATGCCATAGTACGGGTATGGGAGTTATCTACCTCAGATCGTCGGTCCTTCGACAAATCTACGCTTTCAATCGATCTGAAGAAGTTAGCCGATGGAGTTTCTGCTGACCAGGATTTTGGTGCCTCTGTATCTGGTATCAACACGGGATTCTCGCCGGATTCTTTCGATATGGAGGTGGCCTCGGCATGTTTTCCGGCGAAAGAATCTGGTGGTTGGGCTCCCATGACACTCTGGATTGCTATGAAAGAAGGGGATGTGTATGCTCTATGCCCGTTGCTGCCATCCAAATGGTCACCACCACCTGCCTTGATACCATCACTATCCGTCTCTATAGTCGCTAAAAATGCAGCAATTGAGGATGACATTGGAATATCAACAGCAATAAAGCGGCTAGCACAGCAGCAGCTTGACTGGATGGCCGAGATTGATAATCAGGAGCCTCTACAACTTGAGGCTGCACTTGGTGATCTGCCTGCGGAGGTCTATTCCCGACCAAGCAGACCAGGTCATATACCTAAGCTTCAAGGCCCTTTCGAATTCGACCTAACGCCTAATGTGTCTGATGAACAAGAAGATGAACTAGATAGCCTGCTCACCGATATTCACGCAATTGGTGCTAAGATGGATAGTGAGGAATTGATGCTAGGAGAAGAGGATGATCTCGAAATAGAGGACGGCGATGATGGGCTTTCTGTCGGCGTTGTATGTCTGCTTGCACGTAGCGGGCAAGTCTCCGTATTTTTGGATTTGGATGGAGTGGAGGCTCAATGGTTGCCAAAGTCAAAGTCCAAGATCTCTCGATTTTCTCAAGAAGTGGAACCACCTTCCCTCTTGACATTTGAGGTCCTAGAAACTTCATATAAAGGCGAAAACTCCGAAGACAGCTGGCCAATGTTTAGCAGGGATTTCCAATCGGGCTACACATTCTATGTCACCGACACTTCAAAAATTTCTTATCTCTCTCTCGACTGGGTATTTAGGTTAGAGCCGGAGCTCAAGGGTGGTCAGCAAGGGTCGGATTTTCGCATAGACCTCCTCGTCAAGGGGAACAAATCCACGCGTCAACGACTCGTGTCCGACAAATTGACCGACAAGACTTCAGTTCTCCCAGCTGTCAATGTTATAATGGACCCAGATCTTGGTTACTTTCTCCTTAGCTCGAACTCGAATGGTCCAGTCGCTCTGACGCTGGAAACACCTGAGGACAACTTTGACCAAATGAGACGATCTAGGTCTTTCTCTTACGACTCGGAGCCTGATAAGCCATTAGTATTATGTGAACCGCGGCCTGTATACCAACCGGCATCAGTTTTTAACGAATCTTCCGCACTTCCTAGATTCCTTGAAAAGATAAGACATGAAAAATACAAACGGCTTTTGAAGGAAGAGGTCCGCCTATCACCAGCAACCCTCACAATCATGACCGAAGCCCACACAATCCTTAGTGAGGAAACCCACCGTCTTGGATCTGCAGCCGCCGAGCTTTTCCGCAGATGTGAACGCTTACAAATAGAGTTGAAGAGCCAGATCAGCAAGGCTAATGAGGTTGCTAAGCGAGTAGAGGCTGTTACAGGAGATGACTTTGATCCGGACCCAGAAGGCGATGAGCCAGTACAAGGAACAAACAAGATAATTGAGGCACGACTCGGTATAGCCATGGATAAGCAAGCAGAGATAACAGAGCGGATAGAGAATATGAGAAAGCGAATCGCCCGGGGACGAACACGCGAGCTCAGCGAGAAGGAGAAAGCATGGATGGATGAGGTTGCGACTCTTGAGAGCAAATTGGAACCCGGTAAAGGAAATTCAGTCTCTACTAGCACAGTAAAGGAGCCATGGCAACGCTATGAAGAAATTGAGGCACTAAAGAATGATCTGATAGACCAGGCGAATGGCTTGGTGGAAGAGACCGATCAGGGTGCAATAAATGTGAGGGTTCCATCAGAGATCAGAAAGGCAAAGGTTGCCCAGATTACAGCCTTGTTAGATCGTGAGACTGCATTGGTAGAGGGTGCAAAGAGTCGACTGGAGCGGTTGACACAGGGTTAATAGCATTTGCATTAGTAATAGCTGATGTTAACATTGTATAGTGTCTTCTAATATAACATAAGAAGAAGTTGACAATGTTTGGATGGGATTCAATGTTATATTGGTGAAAAAGAAACCCATTTGTGCGCTTCACTCTCATCCATGTGGTTTCTAATACAGGAAATTCTTAATATTATAGTCTAAAAGGCTGCTTTCTTTCAGTGTGCTCAGTATGCAATTGCACTACATTTTCATTACCATTCCGGCGGAGTAGAGTGTGAAGCTGCATTCAAAGCCTCTTCATTTTGCCAGATGCTAAGTGTGTGTGGTTTTAACACATGCCCTTCCGCTTCCTGAATTCCGGCTGTTCATATAATTGTGAAGCTCTGCTCCGTTAGATCCCCCTTGGCCATAGCCTCACCATTCATAATCCCATGTACATAACACGCCCCAACCAATTTATACTTTCCCTCATCTGCCTCCCGCAACAAATATGGATATGGCGCCCCCTTGAAAATACAAACCACATCATCTCACCTCGCCGCGAGAGGCACCCAGCCCAAGTACCCTTTCCCAGTCGAGCAAAATCGTCTCTCGCTCTGCATCTTCACTGCCCACCCTTCGTAAATCCTGGCGTCTTCCATATCAACTTCTAATCCCATCGTCGCATACAACAAATCCAAGTTATTGTTCTCCTGCGCGTCATAGACAGCCAAGGCCTTCATAAGTGCCACGAAACCGTGCTGGAAATAGGCATTAACTTTCTCGGGTGGAGTAGAAGGAAGATATTGGTTGAAGACCAAAAGTTCAGGCCAGATTGTGTCCGGGTTTTCGTAAGGGCTTTTGGGGGCGTGAAGCTGGATTGCTGCGTGCATTTCAAGACGCTCTTCCCAGCATTCTTTCTGGACTTTTAAACATTCCCAATCATTTGACTTTAAGGTGATTGGGTCAAGCTCAACTCTTTGAACAGTTGATTTGGAGACTTCGAACAAGGTATCAAAAAAGTACCCATCGATTGTCAGGGAGTCTTTGGAGGTTGAAATTGAAGCCATTGGTGCCGTGCCATATCCGGCACAGTAACCAGCTTGCTCCAGTAATGCTGCTCGGTACGTATGATTGGAACCAGCACCTGTGAAATTAGAAATTAGCTCTTCCCTGAGCATCGATAAATGATTTTGAGCAGCGTCACTAAAAGTGAAAGACCTCTAGGATCAGCGGAAACAAAAGAAATTGGAAAATTAAAATACGTACTCCAATCCGGAGCCCATGATGGCATATTTGGGTCTCTGATAGGTGAGCTTCCAGCTTCGGACAAGGTCTCAAAAAGCTGTCCTCTCAGTATCCTATGCACCGCCACTTGTTTGAACAACTCCGAGCACGGCATATTGTAATCAACTTTAACCGTCTCCATATCCGCTTGAGATGCTAAACCCAGGAGACCATAAATCTTATCATGGGAAACTGTTGCATCGAATATCTTCGTTTGCCAGAGCAGGCCATCAAGAGATCTCAATAATGGAATCTCATCCTCTCGCAAATCACCGATCTGTGCCCGTCGTACAATATCTATATTTCCCACCCAGTGGAACTGGTTCCCTCCAAGCAGTGCAGCCGCTCCGTTGTCGTTGAAATATGCGTTAAGACGTGCGATGGCCCCCCAAGAACATGAGTGCGAACCACAGTGTACTTCAGCAACAGCAGCCAGCGCTACTTCCTGGATAACCCACACTCTTTTAAACCAAGGTCTTTGAAAGAAGGGTGCTAGAGCTCTCCATCCGGGGTCGTCCAAGATACGCTTCTTTAGCTTCTCTTCATCTTCCATTGTTTTGTCTCTGTCCTGTAGTCTCTCTTTCCCATTCTCAAACTCGCCAATAACTCGGAACGCCTCTTGATCCGTAGCGATTTCTTTGCCAAGCCAGACGAGAACTTTCTTAGCAGCCGAATATACCTTTCCCATCAATGGAACTTGCTGGTTGCGCTCGGTAACGCTCTGCTGGTTGATGCACACCGCGTCAACCCAGAGGGTGCGTGGTTTATCCTCGAGACGAAGGTGTTGCAAAGCGGAATGCAGATTGCTACCAATAGGCAAAGAACCTAAAAGATAGATCATGTGAGTCTTATCGTTATTTCCCCAGGCATATGAAAGAGCTTCATAGTCCGGATGGCTCCCAAAGGTGGCTGGAACCAAGGCACAGCGTATTAGGTCGCCAGCCTTTCCGGGCTGCAATATTAACAGTCTAATATCTTCCTCTTGGCCGATATTATTGTAAACATATGGCGTTTTGGTGTCCGCTCCCTCATCTTGCATAGTCATTGCTTCTTGCATGTTATTTAAACAAATTGTCTTTGTTATCAGAGTTGAGGACAGCCCAACGAGGAGCTGAAACTAAAACGGTATATTTCTTGGCACATCTCGCATCATAGTATTTCTCTATCAGGCAGTCAAATTGGGCGTAGCCAGTGTCCTTCCAATCATGGATTAATATGTCTTTTAGACTTTCAATATTGGCTTAAATATAAATTTATATATCAACCTCATTATCCAAATTCTGACAGAGGGGGTTGTAACCTACTCTCCTACTAGATCTACCGTTGAGCTACCCCTGGATATACTGTTGCTAAGCGAGTAATATTTTTAGGCTAGTCACCAAACATAACATTCTTGGAGCATCTACTGAAAGCAATCGAGTCAACGAGATGAGTAATTAAATTCAACAGGTAACACACTGAATGAGTGGCGAGCTTTCGAATAGCCTATGAACATATCAATACAAATTCACTACTGTCGAGCCTAAAAAGATAACACTAAACATTTCGTCTTCTAAATTCCAGCTCAACACTCGTGTCAGGCATAACAACCATCTGAAGTTCAATGTTGCTAGGCCTTTCACCTCCAACCCCATCTAAATCACCCTTCAGTCTGAAATCCCAATTTCGTAACAACTCAATCAACACTACTTTGATCTCATTGCTTGCAAAGAATCTGCCTGGGCAAGCATGATTTCCGTGTCCAAAGTTCATACTTTCCGGAGATGTAGTCACAAACTGATGTTTGGTTTCCTGTCCTGGCATGGCACGAAGGTTTGCAAATCGGAAACCATCAAATTGATCGGGTGGTAGGGTTGACGACGGGTTATTGGTCGGGTCAAAGGTAGGAGTTGAAGAAGACGTATGTACGGCGTATGTCGGGAATGCGAAACGAGTGCCTTTGGGGAGAGTGTGTCCGGTAGAGAGCGCCAGTGGCGCGGTAGCAATACGACCCATATTAACTAATGTAGTCAGTAAAGGATATGGGAGCACAGACGATATCTTGATCTTACTAAGACTAGCGGGAGAAACGCGTTGGGATTCCTTCAAAAAACTGTCTAGTTTTTTCAGTTTGGGCATACTAGACTTTTTAAGCTTTTGAAATCCATCATTGTCGTGTTCGTATCCATCCTCTTGAATTACTCGTTCAATCTCCTCGCGAAGAAGTGGGATGTAATGCGGCCGAGCTACCATGTCTAAAATTGCATGGAAGGTGGCTTGAGATGTAGTATGTATTGCTGCGAACCCCAATGACATCTGATACGTATACAAATCCTTGGGATCAGATTGCAATGGATTATCTAATTCTTTCAGGAGCCTGAGAGTTGTCGTTAGCGAGTCCTTGAAGACTTAGAGCCAAAATGTCGATAATATGAAAAACCTAGGGAGCCACATACCAAGAAAAGAATGTGCCTTGATGATTGTGGGGAGAACTGAAAGAATGGCTCTTCTCGTCACCGAACTCCCCTAAACACTTATTCAAAATGGGCTTTAGGATCTCGGCTCCTCGCATTTTGTTCTTGTGCAGCTTTTTAATCTCTGGCACTATATCTCTACATCAATTTGTACTCTTTATACTTTGTAACTTTGTATTGTGAATTACTTCGGATAGACAAGATGTCTCAGTTGCGGGCTGGGGACACTCACAAAATGGAATGACAAAACCTTGCACCCAATCGGGCCATTTTTCAAGAGCCCGTCTTAGCATATCACAGTCCAAGGTATATTTGATTGTTGCATCAAGCCACTCTTCGTCTCGTGAAGTTGGTAGTCCAACGAACACCCGTCCTGATAAAAGAGCGACAACTCGGGTTAGAGTTGCATATAAATTCGCCGACTCCCACTCTGTACATGGTCCCAGTTGTTTATCGAAAGCGTATCTGATTTCCTCCTGCAAATCATCAAGTGTGCTCGAAATATTACGTGTCAAATCGACCTTGATGGTTCTTATTAGGGCAGGATCTCCACTTCCAATTCCAGTATGTTTGCCTGCAAAAGTGCGCTTGATTAATTCATCAAATGACGCTTGTTTTTCGGGAAGGTTGCGGACTTCCTCGAGGGTAGACATTGGTAGTATGACGATACTATTCTTGAACGGAAGAATAAACGGCGTGTTTGGGTGCTATATCTGTTAGCATTAACCATTATTGCATAACGGACAACCATGCTTTTAAGGTAGCAGCTACTATTGCTGAATGTCCATCTTTATATGAAGATAAGTCTATGATAGGTAAATTAAGGCGGTTACGCCGAAATTTGAGCCACGCAATTGGTAGGATAACAATAAGAATTAGTAGGATGCTCAGCGATTTTGGGGAGTTGCCTAGCAATGTTATTACCCCGGCCGAAGACATAGTGGATAGATGGTTTAGGACCATGAGAAATTTCGAATAGGATTCTTCCAAAGTATCGCGAGCGTCACTGTTATAGGTAGCCACGTGAACACCAGATCTTTATGGGTAAAAAATTGCTCACGGGGAGAGAAGTTGCATGTGGTATCAGTCAACGCAAAGGTTGTGAATCCAATCCCAAAATGCGGCGAATGGGTCTTTTTTATATTTTGGCAAAACCAAGTGTTATGGGAGAGGTCAGGTCGCACTGACGGAGTATAGGATACTGAAGATCCGAGGGAAACGAGACAATGCGAAAGGGAAGCGAGCCACAACCAAACCTGAGATGCTATTGCATCCGAGTCCGAATACGCACCAACTGGAAGTATCATTCGCCAATATTTGCAGCTTGACAAGTGCTTGGATGGTGCTCGGAAGGTGATTCGGGTGAGTTCATGCAGCCAACAACTCTGTTTTGGGGCCTGTTGGTGTCTGGGTATTAAGTGGATGTATGTATCAATGCATATTGATACTGCAGCTCCTTATTCCATATCCCCTCTCTTTTTTCGCTGCCCATCAGAGATCACTTGATTCTATACCATTGCGTCTCCTTCTCCCACTCGAAGTTTCTCCGCAGCACCCTGCCCTGCCAGCATCTGAAAAAGGTGTGTGTTGCATGCCGGTAATACGACTTGCCGGCGGCTTGTTTTGAAGTTACATTACTCTACTGTATCCCCAACGTCGTTGATTGTCGATTTAGCCCCAAATGTGATGGCAGCACACATACCACCAAAATATCGGTTACACAACAGCTGTGACGAGCGAATCGTAACCAACCGAATACGAGCGATGATATATAATCCCGGATGGTGGTGAGTCGTATTGACTCGGATTTCGTCACAAACGGGAAAGGAAACAACAACATATGATAACAGGCAAAAAAAGAAAAGTTCAAAGAGCTTCCAAGTACTTATTGTAAAGCTCAGAGGGGAAACCAGAGAGAAATTAAACAGGCACAGAGGAATGAGATAAAAGAAATACTATGAGCAGAGTTGAGTAGTATAGTTCCAAATTGAAGGGATGGCAGGGATGGATACCATGAGAGCATGAAGACGCAGAAATAATCAGTTGAGTCGTGTATGGTATCCTATTGTTACTTTGTATATCACAGCGATACCGAGGGGGCTAATGGCTAAACTAGGTAGGTGGGAGGGGTATTGTGGCCATACAACAAACTAATTACATGAGAACATGAGAACGATGAGAACATGAGGACATGAGAACCTGAGACATGTAGCCAGCCAGTCTACTGTAATGAAAACCAACAAACCAACAAGCTAGGAAGCCAACAAGCCAATAATCTCATGATACGGCCAGGCCTTGGTTAAGGTTATTATAACGTTGCATGCACTTTCCTCGGAGGCATCTCCGTCACGGGATTTCGTGAGACGGCGACCATCCAACCGCGTTTTTACGTCAAACCGTGGTTCACAGCTGCGGATCATCCAGATCCAGACGAGACAATCTTGGCTATCTACCTCCCAGTGCCACAAAGTGTCCAAGTACACTAAGGACAACAAGAAAATTGGAGCAACAAATGTCATCAGCATCGTCCAAACCATATACGGGATCGTGCCGTTGGCGGCCACACCAAATATGTCATCCAGCTCACTTTACCACCTACCCCCGTCGCCACAAGCTCTCCTTCTTCCACATCCATTCTCTGCCATCCGCAGGCTCGGGCGTGGTGGAAACGGAGAGTAGGCGACAGATACAGTTCTGGGACCCCCAAACGAGAAGCCTGGGGCGAGAATAGCGGTGACTCGTCGCTGACGGTCAATGCCGCGACGTTAGATGCGGAACAGGAAGGGTTGAACTTGAGGTAGTGGCATGAGAATGGGTGGGTTGTGATTTTGGACTCTTTCGCGGAGGAGGGGGAAGTGAAATCCAGGAAGCCGAATAAGGTCGGCATGTATTGATTGTCCAGAAGAATAGTAAGCAAAACGTGCAAAAGTATACTACAAGAAATAAATGTTCCGTAACCTAGGAGGACCTCGGATTTTGAAAATCAAGGGCCGTTATTCCACTACACTTGCAGCACCGTTGTATGTAAAGTTCGCTTTTAATAAGGAGAAAAAACAGAAATGAAATGAAATGAAACCCCTTGCGAACTCCCTAATATAAGCTAACTCGCATAAACTTTTGTAAACAATAGTAGAGCACGTCACAGGAAGAAAGACAGCATCGAAGCAGCATTTGCTCATGAATTGTACATTTGCCTGACTACTTGCTCGCTGTCTATAGCCTAATGCATGCTCAACTAACAGCTTGAGCCCATCTCAAAATATAAATTATGCCAACCCTGACTAAATACGTCTGCCAGGGACTTACCGGACGCCTGATCGATGCTACTATGTACATCCCAACCTTTAATGTTGTAGTGCGAGAAAGAGTATGCTCTATGCCTCTTTGCTAGTGAGAATGCCACCGTATTCCTATACCGTGTAAAACCGATTGGCCTTCTCTCTGGAGAAGCCTTTGAAAAGCGCACTCTAAAAACATGCCCCATCCCTTATTATGGAAAACGAAACTTGATCTGAGTTCAATCCTGGGACTGTTCATGAAATCCCAATGCTAAGCCATTCCCAATCTTAATCACGCAACCTTTCCTTCGTCTTCGCTGTCTTCAAACAAGTTCTCCATTGCCATTCGCTCACTAAAACTCTTTGGGATACCGCTGAAGCTCGAACGAGGAGCCGAACCACTTCCTCCAAAACTCTCTTTGAAGGTTTGGATATTGCTCTCGTCCAGTCCAGTCCGTCCACTCATGCTTCCAACATAGGATTGCATATTGCCTAGTGATGCAGCCATCGCATGGACTTCATTATTGACAATTGGCATACTGAACGGATGGCCTTTGTATGAGCCAACTCCACCTGCAGCACCCATAGAAACTGGAGACGAAAGGGATTTGATAGGAAGTGGGGGAGCATGAAGAGGTGTACCAGTTCCTGTTTGCTTGGCATCTTCGGTTGACTGGGAGGATTCCCTGATTTCTCCTGGAGACTCAGGCTCGGGCCCGGAAGATTCGGCGTCAGAATCCTCTTTGATCTTCG
>Ga0247734_1001962_pt1 | contig 14454 bp, 8 predicted proteins | sample UWRJL103311B2_FD_180933 | JGI IMG/M metagenome (GOLD analysis project Ga0247734, IMG submission 180933) | Plant litter microbial communities from Arlington Agricultural Research Station in Wisconsin, United States - UWRJ-L103-311B-2 | ecosystem: Environmental > Terrestrial > Plant litter >... | reverse complement strand
GATGCTGCGTTAATACAAGGAAAGTAGAGTTTCGCCACGATGGGTATCTGATAAAGGTTGGCGCCGAGTAGATAGAAAATTGCAACCTAAAAAATTATAAAAATAATGAAGATAAAAAATATGTATTCACCCTCTATTTTCTCGGCCTAGCTAACATTTGTATAATGCAAATGCACGTTATCTACACTTGCTCATAAGAAAATATTTTTAACCGATATCTAAAACCTTTAGCGGCAATTTTTAAATAAATAGTTTTTTAACCGTGTAGAGAGCATAGACTAGAAATGTATTTGTTATTTTTTAGTTAAAGTGATTTCATTTAATGCGGCCGAGAGATGGTTTGGCGAATTTAAGCGACTCTCGATATCTACCATCACTTATTTATCTTTAATCAATTCGCGCCTAACGATTTTTGCGTTTACTTAATCACTAGGTGGTGGCATTACCAACTCGGTGTTGAGTACTTACTCAAAATTTAATCCATTGTGATTTTTTACCTAGCAATTATTTCAATAACTGCTAAGAATAATAAGCACAAGAGCGCAATCACTTTTTGGCGTTTAGTTCATTATTTTTTACAGAATGTTTAAGGGAAAATGCATATTTTATTAGAGTGGATATTTTTCGGCTGACGGTATGAGTTATTCGTTGGTTCCACTTGATTAAAGGGACAATAGAACTTGCAGATCATAGTTTCTCAATTTTTGTTACCTAAAATTCGACAGTAAGACGTAGCGGTTTGTCACTGCGCGCAACCGTGCAGCATTAGATGATGCTGCATCAGGATATTAATTACACAAAACAATTATTCGACAATGTTCATGGAAATTTGTAAGGAGATTCCCAGCAATGAAAACTTTTCGTTTATGGCCGCTATTTCTGGTCGGCACCGCAATAATTCTTTCTGCCTGTGACGCCAAACATCTTTGTGGAAAAGGTTCCGGCAATATTTTGGATGAAGCGAAATGCGTGGGTCGTGGCCCTGAAACATTAAAAGCTGCCGACGAAGATTATTTTGCTGATATGGATTACGGGATTACCAAAAACCCCGATGAATTGACTCACAGACTTTCGCCCTACATTCCCGGTATTACTAAAGAGTATGCACTCAAGGCTGCCGCTGAAGGCCGCAATAATTGGATTGTGTGGACTGCAGGTAACGATACGTTATGGGATGAAATCACGCGAGCGAGCGTCGGCAATTCTGACTTACTCAAAATTGTTTCTAATCATCCTGCGCTAAAATTTTCGCGTGATAATCGCTGGAATTATTTAGGTGTAGTGAATGAACCTTGTTACGTTAAAGGCGATAAACCAAACCCTGATCGCTTTGGTTTGTATATTGATACGCGCGACCCAAATTGTGCGGCAGACCCATTTGAAAATGAAACCAAATATCCCGGGATAAAAATTGGTGCGCGTGGTGAGACTGTACCGGTTGGTTCTTACTATGGTTATGGTTCAGGTATTGTTGGTTTGCGTTTGTTCCCTAACCCGAATTTCGATGCAGCGGCAAAAGCCAAATGGGACCCGGAACGTTATTACTCTGATCCATCGTATTATCAGGATAAAAGTTTGGTGCGCCCGTATCGCGTAGGAATGTCATGCGGGTTTTGCCATGTCGGCCCTAACCCAACGAATCCGCCCGTTGACCCTGAACATCCAACCTGGGCAAATTTAAATTCTAATCCAGGTGCACAATATTTCTGGATTGATCGCGTGATGATGTTTGCTCCAGACAAAACCAGTTTCCCAACGCAACTATTCCATACATCGCGCCCGGGTGCTTTGGATACATCACTGATTTCTTCTGACTACATTAATAACCCACGCACCATGAATGCTATTTACAACCTGGGTGCACGCGTGGGAATGGCGACCAAACTTGGCCAGGAAACCTTGGCTGATGGCAGCTTGAACAATAAACAATTTAATCAATTGCCCAGTGTGCCTGCCGAAAGCCCGCTGAATAATTTTTTCAGTAAACCTGACACGGTTTTTACGCCACGCGTATTAAAAGACGGTGCTGACTCGGTAGGCGCGTTGGGCGCGCTTAACCGCGTTTACATCAATATTGGTTTGTTCAGTGAAGAATGGTTACAACATTTTAATCCGCTTATTGGTGGCAAAAATATTACACCGTTTAAGATTGATGTCGCTCGCAAGAATTCCAGTTTCTGGGTCGCCAATGAAGAACAAACGCCAAACCTTGCATTATTTTTCCTTGCGGCATCAACACCGGATTATCTTAAAAATGCGGCCGAAGGCCAGAAATATTTAAGTCAGGATGAATCACAAATTCACAAAGGCAAAGAAGTATTTGCTAAAACCTGTGCGCGCTGCCACTCCAGTAAACTGCCAGAAAAAGCCTATACATTTTTTCCTGTTAAGGGCTGTGTAAATAGCGTTGATGGAAAAAATTATTTGAGTTGCTGGAGAGATTACTGGCGCTGGACTAAAACTGACGAATTCAAAGCAGAAATGACTAACATTGTTATGAAAGACGATTTTCTTCATGACAACTTCCTCTCAACTGATTTGCGCATTCCTGTCACTTTTCTTGAAACCAACGCTTGTAGCCCGCTGGCGAGCAACGCGATTAAAGGCAATGTTTGGGATAACTTTTCGTCGGATTCTTACAAAAATTTGCCTTCAGTCGGCACGATCAATGTACAGGAACCATTTACGGGTGAAGTGCGCACTTATGACATGCCCGCTGGTGGACGCGGTTATACACGACCAGCATCGCTCGTGAGCGTCTGGTCGACCGCGCCTTTCCTTGTAAATAATTCACTTGGAAAATTTGAATGGACGGGTAGCGTTGATGATCGTATTAAATCGTTTGATGACTCGATTGAAAAATTACTGTGGCCTGAAAAACGCGAGGGTGATTTCACTGTCATTACAAAAAATGGTTTAAGTCACCCCGGCACCATTGACCGCACCACAGAGCAAAGTTATTTACGCTTACCACTCGGTTATTTGCCAAGTGAATTTAAACCGTTGGCGGGTTGGTTTCAACGTATCGCGCCCTGGGCGTTTGGCGAAGACGGTGTACAAATTGGTCCTATTCCAAAAGGTACTCCGATTAATTTGCTATCCAACATTGATATGGAACAGCGCGGCAAAGTTCTCAAACTATTGATCGATCTTAAAAAAGATCTCAAATCCATTCCTGAAAATGCAACCAACGAGCAGCTGAATGAGATTTTTAAAGACGATGTTCCCGGTCTTCTTTCGGTTAGCAAATGCCCTGACTTTGTTGTGAACAAAGGCCACTACTTCGGCACTAAATATTTGCAAGGCGATGAAACTCCGTTAACCGATGATGAAAAACGCGCGCTCATCGAATACGTAAAATTTTTCTAGGGACAAAGGGAGCTACGCAATGCAAACCGAGTACGAATATATTGTTGTAGGGTCCGGCGCGGGTGGTGGCACAGTTGCCGCTCGTCTGGCTGAAAAAGGCAAAAAAGTTTTAGTGCTGGAAGCTGGTGGCGACCCGCTACAAATGAAAGGCGGCGATGCGTTGACTGACGATATTAATCGCCTGCCTGATGATTATCGCGTGCCAGTATTTCACGCGCTTTCCACTGAAAACAAAGCGATGAAATGGGATTTTTTTGTTCGCCATTACAGTGATGAGGAGCAGCAGAAACGCGACCCCAAATATGTCGATAATATCGACGGTGAAACTGTAGATGGTGTGCTCTACCCGCGCGCGGGATGTCTAGGTGGTTGCACTGCACACAATGCGATGATTACCGCCTATCCTCATAATGAAGACTGGGAATATATTGCGGAATTAACTGGCGATGATTCCTGGCGTGCCGATGTAATGCGCAATCATTTTCAGGCAATGGAGAACTGCAAATATCGCCCGGTTTATCGCTTTTTAAGTCGCTTCGGTTTCAACCCAACCCGTCATGGTTTCAATGGTTGGTTGACCACGCAATCTGCACTGCCAATCTGGAATGTTGCGGGTGACCATAGTTTAGTTAAAACACTTCATAAAACCACAGACGTTGTCGTTAAAACCTGGGGTGACGCACTGCAACGTGCGCGGTGGCAAAAGTGGGGGCTCGCGGACCCGAATGATTGGCGTTTGGTGCGCGAAAATTCCTGGGGCGTACGCTACACACCACTGGCCACCAAAAATCACGAACGAAATGGAACACGCGAACGCTTGCTGGATGTAGCAAAACGCTACCCAAAAAATCTCTCGATTGAACTAAATGCGGTTGCTACGCGTGTTTTATTCGACGATAACAACCGTGCGATTGGTGTTGAATATCTCAAAGGCGAACGGTTGTATAAAGCGCATAGTTTGCCGCGCAACACTCAAGGCGAATTGAAAAAAGTATTCGCTAGCGAAGAAATTATTTTGGCCGGCGGTGCTTTCAATACTCCGCAATTACTTATGCTCTCTGGCGTGGGACCCGCAAAAGAATTAGAAAAACACGGCATTAAAGTTCGAGTGAATTCGCAGGGAGTTGGAAGAAACTTACAAGATCGTTACGAAGTCGGCGTGGTCAACCGCATGAATTTCGATAGCTGGGAAGTGTTAGAAGGTGCGAAATATGCGAAAGGCGACCCGCAATATACTGAGTGGGAGGAACGGCGCAAAGGTGTTTACGCCACCAACGGTGCCGTGCTCGCATTGATCAAACGCTCGGTAGCGGAGCGCGGCTTACCCGATCTTTGTTGCTTCGCATTGCTGGGATTATTCAAAGGATATTTTCCCGGCTATTCAAAGTTGATTACCGAAAAACTCAACTACCTCACTTGGGCCGTGCTCAAAGCACATACCAATAACACGGCAGGCTACATTGCATTGCGATCCAGAGATCCGCTGGAAACGCCCTACATTAATTTTCGTTATTTTGAAGAAGGCAATGACACGGCGGGCGACGATCTTAAATCCGTCATTGAAGGCGTTAAATTAGTCAGGGCGCTAAGCCAGGAATTAATTAAATTGGGTTTGATTGCCGAAGAGGAATTGCCAGGCAAGCATGTGCAGACCGATGAAGAAATTGGACAGTTTGTAAGAGACGGAGCCTGGGGCCATCACGCATCGTGCACTTGCGCGATTGGTCGCGATGGTGACCCAATGGCAGTGTTGGATAGCAATTTCAAGGTGCGGGGAACAAAAGGTTTGCGTGTTGTGGATGCATCTGTGTTTCCGAAAATTCCCGGGTTCTTTATTGCTAGCGCGGTTTACATGGTCGGAGAAAAAGCGGCAGATGTCATTCTTCGCGGAAAATAATATTGGAGTATCGACAGTAATACATTTTTCGCTGGAAATTTTCAGACATTATCTTTCTACCACTTAATTCTCCATCATTCACAACCACTCATCAAAGGAGTTGTTTATGTTTGCTCAAGGTTCGCTTATTGATCGGCTAAATAAATGGTTCAATGCCAGTCGCCCTATCAGTAATAAGCAAGTGATTCTCGAAGAATCTATGGATGTAGAAAAGAAATTCGCTGAACATTTCGACGAAAAAAATCATGCCTATCTTGAAAATCATTACAAGAAATTCGTTCAGGTGGATTACCCGAAATATATTGCTGAAAAAAATTACAGTTACATTGACCCACTGGAATTTCCTGCTAAAGACCGACCACGCTATGCGCTTGCACTTTCGGGCGGTGGTATTCGCTCAGCGGCGTTTGGTATTGGTGTAATTCAGGCCCTGAATAACAGTGATCTCAACCCAAAAAAGCCAACCTTGTTTTCCAAGCTGAGTTATTTATCCACGGTTTCAGGTGGCGGCTACACGGGCGCAGCCTTAACGTGGTTTATGAAAAAGTGGGGCGAGTTTCCGTTCGGCGAGCTAGCAACTTTTTGTGGCAGTAAAAAAAGCGAAAAAAAATCCAACAAAATTCTTAGCTACATTCGCTTGCACGGAAAATATTTAACACCACCAGGCCTTCCGATTATTTCATTAATTGGTTCGGTGCTAGGTAGTGCCCTGCATTCGCTAATTGCTTATACTTTATTATTAAGCCTAATCATGTTCGGTTTGATATCAGCCATTAACACAGATTTTTTGCAGGGCTTACTTCAAACTCAACATGATATTTCGCCAACCTACACCGTTATAGTGAATACACTTGATAAAATCTTGCCCGTAAATCTGAAATATGCGTACGAACCACATAGAGTTACTTTCAGTTTATTTTTTCTGGATTTGTTATTTCTAAATATTTTTCTATTTGCCTTAACGCCCGTAGCCTACGGCTTTACCAGTATTTTCACGCAAATTTTTACGCTAAATTACGCTTATCGAATTTCGATTCAGCGCGCATTAGGTATTTTTATTACAGTAGGATTTTGCTGCTTTGTACTGATGCTGCTTCCACTGCAAGTCATCGTTTTATCGGGCGCAACAATAGAAATTACCGATGCCGCATTTTGGGGTTCTGGCGGTGCGGGGCTTGGCGCTTTGATAATGGCGGTTACTGAATTTCGTAGGCGACTCAAACCCATTCCTGAATCTAATTCAATTTCTGCCAATACCACACGCTTTTTAGTGGTCGCTGCGTTTATTTATTTTATTCTAGTGGCAACTTATATTATCGGTGAAAAATTATATGACTTGAGCTTACAAGCTTACATTCTCCAGCCTGTAAAAGATTACCCAGTGCATTGTTGGTTTGTTGCCATCACTTTATTTTTTGGCATTTTAGTGAATATAAATCACATATCACCGCATAAAATGTACCGTGATCGTTTGATGGATACTTTTTTACGCGATCCTGATATTGACCCGGATGCGTCGCTCTCGCTTAAAGGTAATCTCGCAAATAAAACGTTATTGTCTGACCTTGATAAACAACCACATTGGTCACCTTATCACTTGATCAATACTAATGTTATTTTGAATAATTCGTTCAACCAACAATACAGTGGTCGCCTGGGTGACAGTTTTTTAATGTCATCAAAATATTGCGGCAGCGACGCGACGGGTTATGTTCCCACCACGCAATTTGCATTGGGCTCAATGACGCTCGCAACGGCAATGTCAATTTCCGGTGCTGCAGCTAATCCTCACTCCGGTGTAGGCGGGCTTGGTAATTCCACATCACCATTCACATCTTTCCTGATGACTTTTTTTGGTTTTCGTCTCGGTTACTGGGTTAACAATCCGGCAAATTTTTTGGGGCGCTGGAGGCCATTACAAAGACCAAATTACATTAGCCCCGGTGCAGGTAGTCTTTTCGGTTTTGGGCATAAAGAAAAATCGATGTATATCGAGTTATCCGACGGCGGACATTTTGATAATACGGGTATTTACGAATTAGTACGTCGAAGAAGCCCATGGATAATTCTCGCTGATGGTTCAACTGATCTTAAAACCACCTTCGAAGATTTTGGAAATGCACTCTCCAGAATTCGTATCGATTTTGGTGTGAATGTGCGTTTTCTTGATTCGCACCTTGATTTGAGCGGTTTGATTCCTGGAAGCCAGGCCTTGCACAAAGAAAACAAAGATGAATTATCGGGAAATACAATTTTTGATGAGAAATATTGTTTAGCTGAACGCGGTTACGCTATCGGAGACATCATTTACCCGGATGTTCCAGCAGACCCGGATATTCCTGGCGATCTAGGTCATCCGGCATTTGTAGGAACACTTGTCTTCATTAAAGCGACCATGACCCGTGGTTTGCCTGGTGACATATATGCGTATAAATCCGATCACCCACAATTCCCTAATGAACCAACTTCGGATCAGTTTTTTGACGAGCGGCAGTTCGAATCCTATCGGGAATTGGGTTACCAAATAACTAAACAATTAGTGTTAAACGCTAGCGCTATGCAAAGACTTCCTTAATGTAAAGAAGTCGTGAAATTAAAGAAATCGCGAATTTTTTCGCAGAGAAAAATTATTTTTATTAACCCAATGTAATTACGTGTGCCGAGTAATTAATACCTTAAGCGAGTGAAGGAGTTAACGATGAAACAACTACATAATCATGGAACAAACGCCCGGCGAGCATTTATAAATGCCGCATTGGGTTTAAGCCTGCTGGCAAGTGCGAACAGTTGGTGTGCTGACCACAACGACCCTAATGCGGTTAACTCTATTTATTCAGACGTGCCCTTGAGCCCTGCTGACCTCTACGATATTTTCGGTTATCCCAGCAGCGATACTTCCAACGGCGAAGCAATGGTTGCGCAACTTACGTTTGCTCCTTTGCCATCCGCCGGGGTATTTGATCCTGACATGATGTACAAAATACATCTCGCTGGCGCAAAACGCGCATCGGATTACAAAGGTGATGAAACCCTGGAGGGTATGTTCACTTATCTTGAAACCTTGAAAAAGACGTTGTTCGATTTCAAGGCCGCCGAAATTAAAGTCACATTCAATGGCAAAGGTAAGGCGCGCGTGGATTTTACAGATTTCCCCGAAGGAAATTTTTACGAAATTGTTGAAACCAATAAAGTAGTCATTATCAAAACACCGAAAGGGCAAAAAATTAAAACCTTTATCGGTGGGCGCGATGATGCATTTTTTAATAACCTGCCTGGTTTTTTCCGTTCTATTAACTACGCACCACAATTTTATAAAGTGTCCGTAGGTAAATATAAAACTTTAGCGGAGTTACCAATTCCTAAAACATTACTTGAACTTGAGGACAATGATTTATTCAATTACAACCCGCAAAAACCGGAGTTGGGTTGGACAGTAAAAGAAGAGTTGCCAGCGGGGCCTTACGAGTGGAAAGGGACAAAGTATAAAAAAGATGCGAATGGTAATTATCGTTTTGTTTACGATGGCCGTGATGCCCAAGCTGGTCGCAATATTAATACCGTTGGGTTTGAAATTCCTTTGGCATTTATTACAGCGGAACCTGCTACCGATAGAATCGTGCGCATGTGGGGCGGAAGCTATGTGCGCAAGGCATCCAGTCTTGTAAAAGCTCACGCGCCCGGTATGTTCAAAAGTGCGTGGATCGGATTCAAAAATATGTTTACTCAAGAATTGGAATTTAATAATCGCGACAGCGATTACAATCAAGTCGATCACGACGGTGTGCCATTCTCAGACGCCGCATTGAGCATGCGTTATGACAGCCACGTTGGTGTAGTTAACTTGCAATACCTGCGCGAATTTACTACTCGTTTTGCGCATTTGGGTTGGGGTTTTGGCCCATCTATATCGGCGTTGGGTTTACCAACCTGTTTCGATCACGATAACTCCCCTGTTTCAGTTCACAAAACTTACACACTCGCGACGGCAGCATTTCCTCGCGTTAAAAATTGTTTTTTCCAAAAATTAGCCATGCCTGACAACAGCTGGAATAAATCTGGCAAAAATATTCCACTGCGCCGTACCTTTGAAATTTTCCTTCCCAATCTCACGGCGGTGGATATGGATACTACTGGCACCTGGCCATATGGTCGTCGCCCTGAAGACCAGGTTGCTACACGTTTTCTTGCAACCTTTTTGGATATGACAAAAAAATGTGGCAATGATCCATGCCATATTGAAACATTAAATCTGCCGGCACTTTGGGAAAATGCACCGATTGAACCTAAAACTGTGCCTAATCCGCGCTTTAATGACAAACCATTTTTGCCAGACTTTCCTTATTTGGCAGAACCTTGGCCAGAAAAGAAACCTTATCCCAATAAGTGATGTTTGCTGTTGAATAATATTTATTTTTAACAATAGTATTTTTAAAGTTTTTATTGAGAGCAACGAGCCGCTTACTGTGTCTGTGGGCGGCCTTACCATTTTTATCAACAATAATATTTCTTACCAGCATTAAATATTAAGGAGAATGATTAGTGAGCCTTGCTAACACTGTCAGAAAAGACCGGCACATATTGAAATCCGTCGCGGCAATCTCGTTGCTTGTTGTTGCAGGAGTAGCGCTGTTTGGCCAGCAACAAGCTGAAACATCCGGTGATTATAAAACCTATCAAGATGAACTTGCGCGAATTAAAAGCAATATTCAACAACTAGATCCTGCCGACCCAAGATATGCCTATAAACACGTACAGCTCGCACAATTAACGGGAGATTTTGCTGACTTTACTAAAGCAGATTCTCTACTGGAAAAATTTCCGCAGGATCGTGAGCTTGCGCTGCTGCATGCCAAAATTGCGCTCAATATGCATGATGTAGAACGGGGAGCAAATTATCAAAATGATCTTAATAGCCATTTTTCCGATTCACGTACACAAGAACTCGCGCTCGATATAGCTTTGCAAAAAGGCCAATACGATGACGGTATTAAATTACTTAAAGAACGATTAAACCCTGATGCGGAGTGGTCAGACTTGGCACGCTATGCTTACTTGATTCATAAATTTGGCGACTCAAAAGCGGCCGATAAAATATTTATCTCCGCACAGGAATTACTCTCAACCAAAGAATTAAAAGATTACGCGTGGCTCGAATTACAGCGCGGAATTATTAATTTGGAAGATGGCCAATATTCCGATGCGCTTGTGCATTTCGAATCAGCTAATAAAATTTATCCAGGTCACTGGTTGATAGAAGAGCATCTTGCGGAAACCTACGGATTATTAAATCAACCACAAAAAGCGATAACGCTTTATGAGGGTGTGGTTAAAAATTCTGATAACCCAATGTATTTTCTCGCCCTCGCAAAATTACTTCAGGAGCAGCAACCTGAGCGAGCATCACAACTAAAAAAATTAGCAGAAGAAAAATTTAACCAGCGTTACAAATATTACCCGCTCGCTGCTTCTGGTCACCTGATTGATGCGTGGATTGAAGAGGAAAAAAATAACCCCACCACAAAAACACTTGATCGCTTGCTTGAACTGTCGGAGATGAATTTAAAATATCGTCCGAATGCCGACGCGCAAATTCAACGCATCAAAGTGTTAATGCTCGCCGGCCAAAACGATGCAGCCAAACAATTAGCTGAGACATTGCTAACCACACCTTGGCGCACACCCGATGTTTTACAACTTGCGAAAACGTTCAACCTACGTGTGCCTGCGCAGCGTCCAGAATTTCTGCCTGGTGCGGTCATTAATACCGAGGTGCTTGCAGTGCGGTGATTATTTTAAAAACCATTTGATAGCAACATTTGAAGGAGCGAAGACAATGAATCTGGTTAAAGATCTTATCGTCGGTACATTATGTATCGGTTGTGTAGCTTGCGCTCCTGATAAAATGTATAGAAATAATTTTACGGCATGTAACGCGGAAGCAGTTCGCGAGTGTGAAAATAATTCTATGGTGCGATATTTCCCTGAAGCCTCAAATGAATTTCATTTAGGTTACATTGAATTTGATGATCAGGGGCAATTGCGTGACCGCAATCAAATGCGAAACCTCGTTGATAATTACACAACGATTGCAGCACGCGATGATATTTTGTTAGCGGTATTTGTGCATGGCTGGCATCACAGTGCTGCTGCAGGTGATGACAATATTGAATCCTTTAAAACGCTGCTAGGAAAAGTGGCCGAAAATGAAAAGATCATGAGCAAGAAACTGAATCGCTCGGCCCGGAAAATTTTAGGTGTGTATGTTGGTTGGCGCGGTGATTCAATTAATATTCCCTACGTTAATGCTGCTACTTTTTGGGATCGAAAAAGCGTTGCACAGGAAGTTGGGCTGCAAGGCGTAACTGAAGTTTTATTGCGCCTTGAACAGATTGTGAATGTAAAAATAGCGCAGGAAAATATTCCTCACCCGCAAAATAGCCGAATGGTAACCATAGGCCATAGTTTTGGTGGTGCCGTGTTATTTACTGCTTTACAACAAGTGCTAGCTGATCGCTTTTTTGATAGCAACAGAGAAAAAAATTATGAAAGTGACGCAAAGGGATTTGGAGATTTAGTGTTATTAATAAATCCCGCGTTTGAATCACTTCGCTATTCAACACTTTACGATATCGCGCAGGAAGGATGTCGTCGTTACTTTGATAGCCAAATGCCGGTGCTCGCCATACTCACATCGCAAAAAGACAACGCAACTCGCATCGCATTTCCACTCGGCAGAATTTTTAGTACTACGTTTGAAGCACACAGACCGCTTGCTCGGCATGAATGCACCGCAGCAGGGGAGATACCGATCACCATCAGCGAATATAAAGCCGACAAAACGGCGGTCGGACATTTTGATCCATACCAAACTCATTTGATGGTGCCACGCAAAAAAACTTCAGGGTTAGATACAGTGCAGCAATTTTCTCAGCTTAAAAACCAGTGGATGTCACTCGATTATGGCGGCACTCTGGATTTTAGCGAAGTTAGCTTGCAACACTTCGGCAAAACAACACCACATAATCCCTACATGAATATTTATGTGGATAAGAAAATAATGCCAGATCACAACAATATCTGGCGCAAAGAGTTGATGAGTTTTATCGAAGAAATGGTAATGGTTACGACGACGCAGGAACAAGTTATTATTCATTAGTTGCTTAAAAATTGGGCTCAGGCCCTGCAAGTGGAATTATAAACATGTAAGTGTCGAATTCGGACCGAACTCGACATTTTTACTTATTAGCATGCCTTCATACCTATGCGTCTGAAATAAAAAAACGACGCCACAAATTATTCGCAGCAAAAAATTTTAAGCTATCTTGAAATTTTTCAATAATATTTCATTTTTGTTTTTCAATATCTTACAGCTCCTAAATACTACCAGGACTTTTTACCTTTTTAATCAAAGAGTAAGTATTAAAACAATCTATAGTTTGTGATTTTTCGTCAAGTTTAATGCTGTCCGGTATATCAAATACTTTTTTGACCCCATCGAAATCAATATCATTTTGAAGATGACAGAAATATCCCGTTCTATTATTCCCCCACAGAAATGAATTAACTGACTTATTTCCATTATCGATTAGATAATCAACTATGGGTTGAAGGTGAGAATAGTCAGATGTTCCCGCTTTCGGATAAGGGTCAATTTTAATTTTTTCCATTAAGGCGTACTCTTGGGTTTAGCTCTTAGCGCATTCAATCGCGCACTGACATCGGGTGCATCCGTATGCTTCATTGCTTCTAACGAGTCAGCAACCGGCTCTAGTTTGGAGAAGTGCGCATCCTGAATAAAATATTGATCGTGCAACTTATAACGACCAGGATTAAATTGCGGGTTCGCTCTTGTTGGTCCAAAAGCCGCGCCACCAAATGGAATATCTTCAGTTACTTCAAATATTTGAACGTATTTTTTATACTCTGTTCGACCTGCACCAGCATATACTTGAACCCCCTGGTTTAGAGCTCTCGAACTCACAAGTCCATCAACTGATCGCGCACTCGCGACAGCATCGAGCGTCGTAAAATAATTACCTGTAATGCCACCCGTGTCTCTCCATGTAATGTGAGCGACTCTAGTGCCCTTAGGCAGAGCAATGTTATCTAAACGATCCACACCAAAATAAGGATCCGAGCCTTGATATGATGCAGATTGTTCTGCCGCAGTACAAGATGGTCCACCTCCTGCTCCTGCGGTTGCTCCACCTCCTGACTTCTTCAATCCCAGAGGGTCGAACCATCTTGTCGGATCTGCGACATACGCATAAAGAGCCATGCCACCGTGAAGCGCGATTGGGTCTTGACTCGTGTACTGCCCTGCCTCCGGATCAAAATAACGGAAGCGGTTGTAATACAAACCTGTTTCACTGTCTTCATATTGACCAGGAAAACGAAACGGACAAAAATCTTTGTCACCGCGCAGGTTTCGTAATTCCCCCCACGCGCTCATATCGGCAGACCAAACCTGTGTACCTTCTTTATCAAAGATTACATTCGGTGTACCGAGGTGATCGCTAATTATCGAATAGTGTTCATCGCCGACAAGTTTTGCCATAGGTGCAAAACTGTCTGGCTCAAATAACCATGTGACGGGCTTATCTTTTGTGCCTTGGCTAAATGCTTTTGGTGGACCTTGTGAATCAATTTGTTGCAACAAAGCAAGACGCTGATTAACGGCAATATCATTTGCCTTGGTTTGCAGTTGCGCGAGTGACTGAGTATTTCCAATGTCAGTTTTATGTTCTACCCACTCATGTAATGGATTATGACCATCCCATACCCAACGAGTGATTTTATTATTAAATATTTTTCGAATACGTCTTCCAAACGCATCGTATTCAAAAATAATTTCTTTTCCATCGGGGCGAATAACTTTTGACATCATGTCTTCGCCGTTCCATTCGTAGCGCCAAATTCTATCTTTGGGTTCAATTTTGCAAATCAGGTTACCCTCAGCATCATAGGTGTAACGAGTCGTACCTTTATCTGAATGTATCGCAAGCAATTGTCCTGCAGGGCCGTATTCACGATCTTTTTGCGGCAGGGTTTTGAATAAATTGCCTACCGCATCGGGCATACGTAAATCGAAGGTATTATCAGTGTAACGAGCAGACAGTAAATTTCCTAACGCATCATGCTGAAAAACTGTTTCACGGTTTAACAAATCAATTAATTTTAATAATCGA
>Ga0247734_1001961_pt1 | contig 14459 bp, 14 predicted proteins | sample UWRJL103311B2_FD_180933 | JGI IMG/M metagenome (GOLD analysis project Ga0247734, IMG submission 180933) | Plant litter microbial communities from Arlington Agricultural Research Station in Wisconsin, United States - UWRJ-L103-311B-2 | ecosystem: Environmental > Terrestrial > Plant litter >... | reverse complement strand
GCAATCCTTGCAGTATTCGTCAACATTAACATGTCTAGCAGATCTATATCATAGCATTCCCCGGGCGTTGTCCACGGAATACTAACGCGGCTACTCGCCCTTGACGTCTCCACCAATAAATTTGTCTGATTGCGGGGAAATCGGCAAATAGCTGGGGTTCTCATTGCGGGGTTCTTGATCATAACCAATTCAGACTCTGTTCTTGATATTTAGTGCAGCATGCTCGAGTCTCGTTGTGGCATGATTGACATAATGTCGACTTCCATGGAGAATTGCGATCGTCTAACAGTATTATTATATAAAGACATAGCCTAAGTTCCCTTGAACATGTTTCCTGAACTACAGCTTCAACTTCATCCTCCCTGAATTTCAAGATGGCTACCAAAACTTTGGCTATATGGGCTTTGAGTCTTCAGTTCAGCAACATCACCGCTCCCGCAGTTGACTTGGCTGTCAAAAGCGTCTACAATTGGGCGGGATGCGCCATCGGCGGTTACACCCAGCCCGCTCCTGATATTGCCTTTAAGGCCATCGAACCTTTTATTGGAAGCCAAGGCAATTCGACAATACTCGGTACAGGAATCGTTGTCGATGTGCAGACCGCAGCGCTCATTAACGGCATATCGTCCCACGCCGAGGACTTCGATGACACCCATAGAGACAATTCAATCCACCCTTCGGGACCCGTCCTTTCGGCCTTGCTTGCCGTTGCTGAGTGGAGGGCTCCTATATCTGGGAAAGACTTCATAACCGCTTTCGTTGCTGGGGTGGAGGCAGAGTGCAAGCTGGGTATTGCCGTCTGGCCAGAACACTACAATGTAGGCTGGCGTATGTTATCCCTGCCTGCCTTTTCCGTGTGCTACTGAGGAACACTGTTAACTTTATACTAGACATCACAAGCACTGTTGGCTCGATCGGTGCCGCTGTGGCAGTTGGCAAGTTGATTGGTCTAGACGTTGCAAAGATGCAGCAAGCCATTAGTATTGCGTCGGTCCAGGTCACCGGCATGCACGATTCGTTTGGTACTGACACCAAACCATTTCACGTAGGTCGTGCATCCCAGAACGGCTTGATGGCTGCGTTGCTAGCGGAACGCGGCTTCAGCGCCTCGATGGAAGGTCTCGAAGCAGAGCGCGGATGGGCAAAGGTTGTTAGCACACATGAGAACCTGGTGCTCGAGCTCGTCACGCTTGGTGAGGTCTGGGAGATGACTCGAAACACCTTTAAGCCATTCCCTTGCGATCGAATCATCCACGCAGCTATTGATGGATGGATCCAGGTCCGGGAAATCGCTATTGAGAAGGGTCTTGATCTCAACACCATTACCAACATCACGGCACGTTGCCACCCTAGAGTGCTCTTCCTCACCGATGACCCAAAGCCAGCCACTGGTCTCGCAGCCAAATTCAGCATCTACCACGCCGCCGTGGTGGCCCTCCTGTTTGGAAAAGCTGGTCCTACGGAATTCACCGACGATGTGGTCCAGAATGCGACTGTTATTGCTCTTCGGCCCAAGGTCCACATTACAAGTGACACGGCGGTCGGATCACAGGAAGCTTTCGTTACGACTACCTTTGCGGATGGGACCACCCTCGATGTGCACGTTAAGAATACCATCGGCAGCTACAAGAATCCACTGGATACGAAGGGGTTAAAGGCCAAGTTTTTGGATCAAGTTAGCAGAGTGATTGGTAATGAGGAGGCAAACTTGGCATTTGACGCTTACTCGAATATTTTGAACTCGACTGATGTGGGGAAGATCACTCAGTCATACCGGAAGAAACCTTAGGGGTAGATTGGTGGGAGCGGGAAAGTGGAGTTAGAAGGACTGCTCTGGACAAAATTAGATGCCACTGGGTCTTAACTTTATTTAAACCGTTTTAATATGAACTAAAGGAATAGTCTCTTGAATAAGTTAGTGCCTCCAATACCATTAAAATTTACAAGCTTAGCCCAGGCTTGTCCAGCAACCCATAAAGCCTTATTTCAATTTTGATCGAAACACTTACATGCTAAATCTTTAATAAACAAAAAGTTGAATATATATACAAAACGTTGAAATTTCGTATAATAATATTTTAAAGACCGTAAAACCTCAGAAGCAAACCTTTTAATATTAAATGTTATATCAAGCAAATATATTTTATTTGATATATTCAAAACAAAACTAAGATCGCTTATTTAAATTAAATTAAAGAATAGCTGAAGCATGTTTTATAATTGTAATTACAAGATTTATTTTGCGTCGTAAGTGCAAACCGTATTAGCTGTTTATATTATATCGTATTTTAAAAATGTGGAAAAAGATGACTTGTTAATTGTTTAATACAAGTTTGTATGCTTGCCCTAACTCTTCTTAATACCAAAATTTCATACTGACATTATGGGAGCGCTGAGTAAAGGATGCAGATCTTGCAAAAGAAGAAAAATCAAATGTGATAAAACATATCCACAGTGCATTCGGTGCCGTAATGCGGGCATTGAATGCATCGGCTTCGCACCGGCAGTCTCATATGCACAGTCTCACGAATTCACAACCATAACAAAGAGATCTCACGCGGCCTTTCACTCGAGTACAATATTCCAGTCTCGGCCCCTCAATGAAGCTCTTTTCTTAGCCAACACAACCATTTGTCGCCAAAGCACGTTTTTACGTGATCCAATTTGGAAAACGGTGCCTTGTAAAGATGATCCAATATCAAATAACACTATGTTTTGGGATAATCTTACAGTTTAAAAATCACGGCCAAAACTCGCCCAATAATTGGGCCAAGTGTTGATCCAATCGCTCTCGTTGATAACACTAAACCCAGAAATTGTCCTCTCGCCTCTAGAAGCGAAGGTGTGGACTCGGTCGTAACTTGTTGGTTGTTATGCTGCCCCTGGTGGTGGACTGGCCAATCGAAGAAAAACAACGGCTGATCTTGAATCAGGAGGTAGCGGTATCATGCTGCAGTCACCATCTCTGCCTCCTTGGTGCGTCCTCTGCTAATTACTAACTAACAACCAACAACCCAACAACCCAACACTTAGAATTATGGGGAACTTTTAAATCAAAATTCTTGACCTCGCTGACATTCACTTTCCTGCTTTCTCTCTCCTACAAGAACATCTCTCAGCTTCTTAAAACAAATTATCTCTCGATCTCTCCCGAGCACATACAACTAAGAAATTACTGTCAATTCCCTATAAATATTTGCATTATGCCTGCTGAGCTAAATAAATCCATAGCAGTCTCAGAAAGATACCCTTTAACCCAGCACCTCTATTCCCCGTAATAGCGGCCGTAACCGTTGTACTCGCAGCTTTAAAGGGTTAATCTAAATTAGTTAAAGCAGAAGCCATACCCGCCAAAGCCCTTACCTTCGAAGATAACACTTTTATAGAAAGCTACAATAAATTCTTTATCCTCCTTGTCAAAGAGTCTAAGAAAGTCGCGGGTATATTTATCGCACTCTTAAGCTTAGTAATATTACATTTATTATTACTTAGGCTAAACTTTCATATAAGCAGGCTATCTTGAAGGCCAATATATAACTTGAGAAACTAATGCTTCTTATACCTATAAGGCGTATAAAGAGTGGGAGATAGCCTCCCATCTTAAGAAAGTTCTTAAATAAGCGGGTTTTAAGAGTGAGAATATTAATATTGGTTAGCAAGAGGCTATTTTAACTATTGAAAATATAGGATATTAATCAAATCTTGCTTAGAGCTTTTTAGGCACATTTATGGAACCTGCTAGTAAATAGTTGAAGATTAATAAGTTGAGATTTAAAGAAGCTGCGGCGATTCTGGCAAAGGAAATAGAAACTGATAAAAATGTAACATTGGATGGTAATAATGGTGCTAAAGTCAAGATGATTTCACATATTGCGGTTGCCAAAAAGTGATGAGAGGAAATTATGGAGGGAACATCGGAAAAAATTTGAGCCTAGAAGCAGCTAGCAAATTAAAACTTGATGTTAGGAAAGTTGACTTCCTTAACAATACAATTAGGTTCCTAATACCTCAACTACACAATTGAGATTTCAAAGATTCTGATTTGTCAAAAGTTCTCATATTCTGACAGCTGTTGACCCATTTAAAACTTCAATTACACACAACCAGTAAACGCTGTGAAATAATAATTATGAGTCCTTTTATTTTTACTCAAGTTCATAACCCCTACACAGTGCCACTGGCACTAGCACGCACACTTCTGTAAATTGGCTCAGGATAATTAATTAATTTACATAAAACATGTGAACCTTCAAAGGCCAGGTTTATAATGTTTGATAATCTTGTGTTTGTTTTTATTGGTCTAAATTATAGTAAACTCTTGAAGATCTCGAAGAGCATCCTCCTCATCCGGCCACGCCTCACCATCTGTAACCCCAGCAACATAAGCTGTGCCTACAAAATCCCACTGATCACCTTTTCTCCGGAGTACCACCGGGAAATCTGCACCTTCCAACAGAACAATGCTGTCAGAAACATTGGCCTTGTGAAATGCAGTTCCTGGTAGTGTTGAATCAAGCAAATTATCATGGACGAGAACTAAAGTCCTGCTCCCCATGTTTCCCGAAATATGGGCTGTCACGTCCATCAATTTGACTACCTCTGCAGTGGCTTGGCCAGCAACTGTTGCAGATTGGCCTGCTAAGGTAGCTGCAATAACAGCACACTGGAAAAGCTCCTGCGTCCAGTTATTTGAACACTCCGTATCAGTTTTCTTCCATGCTTCAGCAAGTTTTTGTCCGTTACCGAGATCATATTTAGTAGCAGGGTAGTGCAAGATGTCTACCCAAGCATTGAATGCAGAAGTTTCCACTGCCTTCGAATCGAATGTGACAAGCTTATGAAGGAAGTTGTACGATTCTTCGTCATCATAACATAGCGTAGGTATTCCATCCAGGAGGCGTATCCATTCTCGAAAAGTCTTCACTCTATGTACAAGAAGTCTCAGAGAGTCGACTTCAATACCGACTAAATCGTAGTGATTATCTTTCAGTATCGGCAGTGATCCTGACGGAAATTCTAAAGTGGAAAAGTCGTTCTCTGATCGACTAGTAATGGAGCCAATAATTTTACCCCTTACAAGAAGATGACCGCTTGCGGGGGACAACGCAGACATAGTGGTTTGTGAGATAAGGGATCCTTCAGTTGCCTCAGAAGGTAGATTGAGAAGTGTTGCGTTCTCATCCTGCCAGTCAGGGACCCAACTTGGTAAATATGCCGAGCGACCATTGCTACACGCATATTCGAGCATTTTAAGAGACCGAGAAACAAATATAATGGCAACGCATGCTTCTTCGTATATCCTTGCTAATGATTTCTTATATACAGGAGCCGGAAGAGGTATACCAAGTGCTGCAAAAGTGGCATATAATCCGTATATCTTGTCTTTAGGATTTGAAGCCTGAAGGTGGCGCACCTGGGTTAGGCCGGATGTCAGGAGAGGTATTGTTTTTTTGTTGTCTTTTGTTGTTGGGAAAGAAAGAATGGAATCTCGCAAGTCATTTCGGATCTCTATGCCGAGGTAACTTGTCCATGCTGTTGCATCTAGTTCGTCAATAAATTCCTCGTAGATGAAAAACTTGGCCCCTCTGACATAACTCTCCCACGACATTACTTCCTTGCCACACATGATTTGACAATCTTGAGAGAATGCAACTTCTTGCAAAGTCCAGACTCGGGAATGCCATACGTGGCAATAAAGATGGTTTAAACATGTTGCCCCTGTTTCAAGTTTCCCTTCTCGCTGAAGTTGCTCTGACAATTTAGCTAAGCATTATTACCGATCAGTTTGCACATACCATCATATCTTATTAATTTCTGCAGCTCTCGCTTGGACGAACAGTCTCCGACTCGACGAAGCAACTGAAATAAGCCAGCTGTATATATCTGACCCTTACCTAGCCAACAAAGTGTGCGCTCTGCATTTCGGTAAATCTCGCCCATTAGTGTAATCTGGTTGTTGCGTTCTAATACGCTCTCCTCGCTGTCACCTTGGTCGATGCAGATTGCATCAATCCATAAAGTTCTAGAGCGATCAGACAATCTTAAGTACCGAAGAGCTTCGTCGCAATTCGGTGTTATCAAAAGCTCCTTGCTATCACACGAAAATGGAATCGTTCCCGTAGGTGAGCCCCACACGTACGAAAGTGCTTCATACTTAGGTCTGCCTGTTCCATTGTCATCAAATGAAGTGATAAAGACATCACACATTAGTTGACTGGACAAATCTGAGGAGGCGGCGAGGCTGAGGAGACGAAAGGAACGAGGGGAATTTAGGCGGCGGTGAATGAACGTCTCTGCTGGCTGATATTTACGTTTAGGCATTGCTATACTCGACGCATAGAAGGTATTAATTCGCTGTGGGTATGTGAAAGAAAGTGTTCTTTTTCCCGATGACCGCAACTGAGTAGGAAGCAAGAAACAGATCATGGAGTTTCCCACCTTTCAAGGCTCTCAGCTCACGTGCCACTCCACCGACTTTATTGGAACGCCTGATCAAAGTATTGCGTCGACCTAGCAATACTGCTACTGGTTCCATCTGAGAGTATTATTTTGGATTTAGCATACTGTTTCCAATTGGTGAAGATTCCGGCGCGAGGTACTCAATCCACCGACTTAATATAATATTCAGAGGCTGGTAATACGACAGCGGGAAAATTGAGAAGACGTGGAAACGATAGAAGAATATGAAGATTGATAGCATTTAATATTCGAGTCTATAGCAACACCACATGCGTCCGGGTCATTACAGTATCTAGTCTTAGGTCCAACGGCTTTTCAAAGCCCATAAACATTGCTCTTTACTAATTGATGACTTGCTAAAGCGTAGTGTAGCCTTCCTGCTTATATAGTCTTTGAAGTTACATATAGTAATTAACTCTAAATTTTGATTTCCAGCCCCTCACTCAAGCCAGTAATTCCCTAGAAATGGTATTGATAAAATCAATTTGCTCTTTTCTCCAGGTATCTTCCTCCACATACGTTTGATTTGAATTGAGCACCATATTTTGAGGTTGAACCAAGCTATATCTTGGCCAATAAGGGAGCGTACTTGTGTTCCCCCGACTGTCATTTGGATCATGATCGTTCGCGAAGGAAATATATGCCTTCCCAATGTTATTGCTCAACTCACGATAGCTGTGATACTGAGGTAACGGACCCAGTGCTCCAGATATATTCTGGAAACTAAATACAACATTGACAAAATGTTTTGCTCCGTCAGTAACAGCTGCATTCCATAGCGGGGTGTCAAATCGATAACTGTAGACTTCCTGTCCGGCAGCAGCGTATAGCTCACAGAATTTGCGTCGTCCAGAAATCATAACCATATCTCCATACATAGCTGCAGCACGCCTCCATTGGAGCCCTTTGTTTGGGAAAATCGTGGGTGTCTTGATATAATAGGGGGGCTGATTTGCTGGATCATCAGGATAAAGAGCAAGAAGCTTGCGAGCTGTGTTAGGAACTATGGCATATGAGCGTTGACTAAACATGCTGTTGAATAGGGCAGTCTCATTATCGACACCCATAGGAGAGAAGTTGACACCTTCGTCGCTGTTGGCGCCATCTAAGATTGGGATCTTAATGAATTTTCCTTCTGCCATCAATGTGCTAGGATAAGCTGTGAGAAATTCGCCTATATGATGTCAATTATTTGGCTTCTTGGTCATGTACTCCAAATTAAAATAGAAGTGGTTTACTGACCATCAACTAACGGATTCCAGACTGTCGAAACTCGTGTTTTATAAAGTTGCTCTGCTGACAAGTCGCGGAGGCATGCTAGCTGGTTTTTAGAAGTCCAGCAATTGGTAGACCTAGTCAAGTTTTCCACATGAGCAGCATAGTAAGGTAGTGTTTGAACTTGAGCACCGGTAGGTCCTCCTGATTCCATGATTGCAGCATGAAAAAGACCATCATCCCTCCCATCGTATGACAGAAGGTGATAAGCAATGCTTTGAGCTCCAGCTGACTCTCCCCAGACGGTGATTTTATTTGGATTTCCTCCAAAGGCGGCAATATTTTCCTTAATCCAGAGGAATGCAAGTCTCTGATCAAGTAATCCGGCGTTTGAACTACCTTCTGAAAGAATTTGTGGTGTCTGAAGAAATCCCCAGACACCGAGTCGGTAATTTATTGAAACTATGTGAACTTAGCTTGCTACCCTCTATGTAGTAAGGGCATCTTGGTGAGCATACCAACAATGACGGGCTTCTGGATATCTTGTCCAACATGAGCAATCCCTGATATGTTGTACTGCGGATCGGCGGTTGAGCCTGCGTATAACCCACCGCCATATACCCAAACTAGAACTGGAAGCTTTGCATCTGTTGGAGTTCCGGAGGGTCGCACCACTTTAGGATAACTCAGATATATTTTACAAAGCAGAAAAGAGGGTATACTGACCGTTCAAAGTAAGACAGTCCTCGGAAAGCATGAAAGTCGGGTCGCTGTACTGGTAGCACGAATAGCCATACTGAGTTGCGTTTCTAGTTCTATTAAAAGAGGAACTCAAAGATCTTGGACGCGCAAATCGAAGCTGTCCAATAGGAGGCACAGCGTATGGGATACCCAGAAAATGATCCTGCTCCCATTCTGGAACATATTTTCCGATGTAAGTTCCATTTTTGACAGTTGCCGAAGGAGAACAATCGATACCTCTGATGATGCAGGCAAGCAAAGCAATTGAACCAACAAGTCTGTTATAGAAACCTAGCATTATGAGGCTCAGTTTAAAATATGAAGAGAAGTAGAAACTCAATTGGATGGCTGTAGGAGAGTAACATTCATCGGATTAATAGAAGGTTTTCATAGCTTCTGAGTGGACGGAAGATTTATTCTGTCGATAGGGTATTCGGGTTCGGGTAATCAGCAAAGATGTGGAGTGGTAAGTGGGGAAGGAAGAGACACGCTTTTACCTCACAACTGCATTATTTTAGATGAGGAATGTTATAGCATAATTAGTGATCTAATTGCAATTATAGTTCAGATATTTCGTACTAGGATGCAAGTATAAGGCCAAGAGCTGGATATTTTATACCTCGATCTTACTCAAGTCCTATTCCAAGTATCCCAAGGACAATAATTTCCATGATAAAGGAGGCTTTTATATTTGGGACTATATCTCTCTGTTAGATGGCTCAGCCTTTGCACTTTTGCAAGTGTAGCTTCAAAATTCACCTAAAGTTGATGCTGCAAAAACATTCACGGGTCAAACAGAGAATCACCTCCATTACTAAGCCTGGTTATTTGACCCCTTAATTAACCGAGCTCCAAGTCACCAAATATTCACTCCAGACGTACAAAACTACAAGCTGTCTTACCTATAAAGTAAAACTCTGATATAACAGATGTTGCATTTGAGACACTAGAACTTGAATTTTTCACTTGATGTTTGGTTGTCCTGGGCCGAACAATACAATGTATTGGCTGTGCTATGATAAGCATTTCAATTGAAACCATCCACTGTTGAATAATTCGGATAGTATCAAATTGTTAAAATATAATAGCAACTTGGTAGCTAAGTCTCCTCAACCAAGTGCCTAATATATTCGGGGGTTTCAATATTGTAGAACTCTCCATTGATAAACCCAAGGTAGAACTCTCAAATTATAACTATTTTGCTCTGAGAGTTCAATTTTATGAAAATTAGTCAGAGTGGTAGGGTAAAAATCAAAAACAGGTTTTATAAATTAATGCAGGAGTGTTATTTTGAGTACAGAACACTTTCACAACATCAGAGTCAACCACCAGTATGAGATAGAATTCAATTGTATTTGTGTATCGTACAGTTTTTCTCGCGGTTCAATTATATTCCTCAGGCCCACGGTGATCATCAACCTCAAACCACTTCCCATCCCCACCCAATCGCTGAAACGGCTGCCAAAGGATAGATTCTGGGCTCGGAAAAACATCATCATAAGCCAGCTTCCCAAAGTATATATCCTTCAAGTCCCTCCGGGTTTCGGTATTACCCCTCACAACACTCTTCACAAGTGGCATCTTCCAACCTGGTTCCTTTTCCTTGATCGAATCGAGAGTGGCATGATCAATTGCAGAAAACCATCTGGTAACCTCTATTGGCCTATATATATTCACATTTTCTGCTCTCCAACCATACATGACTGGGTGGTAGAATCGTCCAATACGTTCATCATGCCTTACAACAATAACCAAGTACTCTAGCTTTCGAAACACTCCCAAGACCTTAGCGAGGTATGGGACGATATCTTGTTTGCTGGGTACATACTCGAGTGCCAAAGAAGTTGTTTGTTTTGCTTCATATGGTATATGGGGTGGAATATCAGCGATAGGGTTTGGAATATATGCGCGCAAGAAGATTGTAATGTTAGCCGGATTGTAGAGTTGACGACAGCACGTTCCTTGCTCGTGCGTGAAGGTGTGATTGAAATTGGGGCTGTTGGATGTGCGGCATCTGATGAGGTGAAGATCTGTAACAGGCGGGCAAATCTTCTCGATGGCGCAGGCCGACTCAGCGCAGGTCATGCGAAGGCTTGCTATTTCAGCTGGTGTTGCAGCATGTGTTTTCCAGTGTTTGTAAATCTCATATTCTGCGACAACGGGGTTGTCCATGGATACTCGAGTTTGTGGTGGAGGAAGACTCTTCGTCCAGAACCGACGGCCCATGAACTTTACCGCAACTTTGTCTACTACGGCCACCTTTTGATCCTCGTCCTCCTCTTCTACATTCTCCTGCAGCTATGACGGTGTTAGCAGTCCTTTAAACAATACCTAGTCATGTGGGCTGGGGTTAAATGGAGGCTTGCGGTTAGGAGTAGTTACGTTAACCCAGGTTTCAACAGGCATCAGCTCCACGACTTGATGGCGATGCACAGCAACAAGCTCCCAGATCTTCAGGCGTAATTCGGCCGGCAACCTGGGGAATGGGTGGAAGCTTGGACCTTCTTCAACCTCGTCATCTTCTTCGGTCTCTGTATCGAAATATTGATCGGTTATGCTTTCGATTGAATAACGGCGGTTGGCCTCCCCGTTATCCTTTCGGGTTTTGCTGACAAAAACACTGCTGATGCTGGCTATCAATACATCTAGGCGTGAATTTCCTTGGCCCATCTTGAGCTAAAATCCTGGCAAAGCAAGATTATACCTCTGGAAAGGTTGCATTCTTAACCACTCTTTCGTACTGACTTGGTGAAAATGGTGCTAATCAATTTGACTATTACAAACTCGCAGCCGGTGTTGAAATGGTACAATCTGAAAAGTTGTAAAGTAATAAGAAGTACTTAGTGAATTCTATCATGTGATTGGGGGAGTGAATACATAGATGTAGTCTTTGGGACTAATAATAGGCGAACTGGCCTCAATAGGTAAACAATACGATGGAAGTACTATTCTTTCAACGCCATAATTTTCGTCTTAAAACACTATCAAGTATGAATTTCTATCTTTGAAGGGCTTTTTAGCCTTACTGATTGTATTTATATTTAATGTTTAAAAATTGAAGCTGAGAATGCAATTCGGACAGATTGAAGTGGAAATTTGAACTAGCCGGAACCGAAATAGCTATAATCACGGGAGCAGCTCCTTGGAAACAATCTCTCCATTTCACTGCACGGGCAAGCACTACGCAGAAATTTAGTGATAAGTGAGACTAGTATTGATTCTATTCTTTATTTTTATACAGTTATACAGCTATACAGTTATCTTAATATATGACACTTTTGTGGGTATGATTGCTCACGATTTAGACTTAGCTACCTGTCTCGCACATAATTAAAAGAAAACTTACTTTCTTACCTGTTTATAGTGACTAGGAATAGGATGTAATAATTTCTCTAGTTATAAGCCGCAGCTAACCTTAAGCGGTGAAGGAGGAGAATATGGAGCATAGTGTGTATTGAACAGATGTAAGGCCGTAAGATCAACAACACAGCATGTTCTAATAGCGATTGAGGATTCGCGGATGCAAAACGTACAAAATTAGAAAGGTATCAGGGAACGTCACATGTGTAGAGTACATCCTTCCAGCCCACTCGGGGAACCCCGCCTTCCGAACTTAGTGCTATGACTCACATCACTTACGAGCTTGCAAGGAAATTATGGGCATATAATGGCACAGTTTAGTTAAATGGCGGTTTCTTAACCTCCTTCAAAACCCTTTTCACAAGTTGCAAAAAAGAAACACCAAGAATTCTTCTCACACTTTCACCCTCCCCGTAAGATACATGTAAAAGAATGGCATCCCAAAACATCACAATCGCAGTCGCCGAGAATAAAGATGCACATGAATTGGCATCGGTAATGACTGCGTCGTTTGCTGCCGCGGGAGACCCGGCATGGAATCTAGTATGGGGCGCTTCTTCTATAGAAACTCACGACAAGTTAGCGATCGGCGGGTTTTTCGATCCCGTTGAGCAACCTTTCTTCGCCATCCATAAAGCCGTCGACAATGACACGGGGAAAATTGTTGGGTTCACGAGGTGGAAGCTTCCAAATCCGGATGCGGAATACCCTGGTAAACCAAGTAATTGGAAGCTTCCAGCTATCCCAGGTGTGAACGCAGATTTGTTCAATGCAAAAAATGCGAGGTCGGAATCTGCTGCACTAAGAGATCGGAACGATCAGACAGATATGCGTAAGCTTTTCAAAAGATTGGCTAAGCGCAAGTGATTTTGTTAAACTAAATAGATCTCGCACTATGTTTTGTACGTTCCGATTACCAGGGCAAAGGCATCGCAAAGTTGCTCCTAGATGTAGGAACGGAGATAGCCGACAGAGCGCATGCTAAGGCTTGGTTGACTAGCACTCCAAAAGCAATTGGATTGTATGAGAAGTATGGATGGGAGATTAAGGAGAGGTGCGACACGGATTTGAGCAAGTTTGGAGGCAATGAAATTTACAGTCCCGCTTGGATGTTGAGACTGCCTGTTGAAAGAGCGTAGATTCTAATACGTGTTCTTCAGTCTATGAGGACAGAGATTAAGAGTTTTTGTTCGAGACCAGCTGGGTGATATTAGATGATGTAGCTTGTAACTACGATAAATTTCATGGTGCTGAATCAGAATCCTATGGCACCTATCCACCCAGGAGTCCATGTTTGATTTTTGAGCAGCTGGTGTAAAGCAGAGTAGCGTGTAAGATCTGGTTCCAGATCGATCTGAGTTTACTAATTATTATCTTGCTTCGAAAGTAGGAAATGTCTGCACAACTACTTACAGTCTTTAAGGTAGCTCCTCTGTCATAGGTTGCACCAAAATAGCGCGGAGTAGACTGTACACCATTCTTATCGACCCTCACCCCTTGACTTGACCGACGACTGGGGTCTCTATCATTAAAGTTGAACGGCGTAAACATGACTGAAGACGCAGACGTGTGCATCAAAGTGTTTGGAATATCGCCAGAGTGAGGAATATGATGTGATCCCAGATTGAAGTAGATGACCCTGCGATTGATTAGAGTCTTTCAGCTGCTAAATTACTGCAAACTCACAGATCTTCATTGATCAAGTTTTCACCATTGACAAACTTGCTAAAATCTACCAGAGGTGTTTTGGGCTCATAGTAGTTCAAAGAGGACGCGCTCATTGGCTCGGTATCCTTCTGCTTAACAACCCACAGGTCATTACTTGCCCACTCCGCAGAGACACCTAATGTCGTGGAGTTGAGGATTGTCAAGTGCGATGGGTTCCCCATTCCAGTTCCCCCAGTAATTCGGTACCCTCTGTTTTCACCCCACGCATTTGTCTTGTTATCGTTCACGACAATATACATCTCTCCCGAATTCTTAGGCCAGTCAAAGCCCGTCTCCGTCTCAAAGGGTCGATGAACCAGGTGCATCGTGTTTCGAGATCCCATTTCTTCTTCCTCCCATGGATAATCTCTAGTAATTGGCTCAATACCTACTCGCATAAGAGTATTGTTGGTGCCGACAATATCAAGATCAGCTTTGAAGTTAATTACGTGATCGTGCATGCTGGAAGCTAGCGCATCGTGGATTCTGTACCCGTACTCATCTTCCTTGCCCTCTGCCCAAAAAGCGGCAAAAATGTAGCCACTTGCTCTTACCTTGACCTCAATGGTACCATCAAGATAAAAAATGTAGTCTATTGTGTAATCGTAGTTGCCCATAGTCGAGACCGATCTAACTATCAAATATGTGTTCCGTGATACAGTGACATGGCTGGCTGCTGTATGACGCTGAAGAGCATGATCCGCAGTGTACTCTGTTTCATAAGTTAGTATTCTTTTCAAATTTACTCATACAATAGCTACAGACGTACCAAAAATACATATGCTATTCTTCTGTTCTATAGTCGAGTCCCCAACTGAATAGGTAGCTGGAAGAAAAGTAGCATAAGCTGGACAATCGTATCCCGGAACGAGCTCAAAGGTATTCTTTCCCATTAGGAAGGAAGTGTCAAGGAATTCTAAAGCGCCCTGCTGTGGATCATCCCCCGCATAGTGCGCCATTGCTTCCTGAAGGCCGAC
>Ga0247734_1001960_pt1 | contig 14465 bp, 19 predicted proteins | sample UWRJL103311B2_FD_180933 | JGI IMG/M metagenome (GOLD analysis project Ga0247734, IMG submission 180933) | Plant litter microbial communities from Arlington Agricultural Research Station in Wisconsin, United States - UWRJ-L103-311B-2 | ecosystem: Environmental > Terrestrial > Plant litter >... | reverse complement strand
GGTCGACGCACAGCTTGAACCGAGAGCCGGTGAGACGCAATCAATCTATTTCGTGCGCATGCATTGACGCAGCTGTGCGCGCATTGCCACGGACTCATTATGCTCATGCAGAATGACTGAGCTCTGACCAACGTCGTTTGTAATGCCAGTGGAATAGCTTGCAAATAAGACGTCGAGCTCTGCATGTGAAATGTAGTCGGCAATCGTTTGGAGGTTGCCATCGTCGGAGGGAGAACGCTCCGGTCAAAAGGCCTCATGGTTATCCAAGGAAGGCACAGGCTCTAGTATAAAGCTCTCGTATTTTCATTGTCGGGTCTGCAATCTGCTCCTCTCTATCCACTACCATGACTACCTTCCAACGTGTTATTTTCGACAAAAGGCCTCCTTCTGAAGGAGCCATCCAGGATTACCCAGAAACCTTCAAGATTGACAAAGTACCCTTGGACGATCTGAAGCCTGGCGATGATCAAGCTGTTGTTCATGTTACCTATATTTCCCTTGATCCTGCTATGCGAGGATGGATGAAGCCTCACAGGAGTTACATCGCTCCTGTAGAAGAGGGACAGGTGCGTTACTAGCCACCAATACCTTTTAAAACGCCACTAATATTTGGCAGATCATGAGGGCAGCTGGCTTGGGAGTCGTTATTAAGGCTGGAAGCCAGAGTGGATACAAGGTTGGAGACAGAGTCACTGGTACCATCGGTGCGTTGCAATGTTTTCAGGAATTTTCTCAGCGTGCCGATCCGATCCTATTGCAGGAATGACCGAATTTGCACTCGTAAAGAAGGGAGAAGTGCGCATCCTTGAGTGAGTATTTTACCATGGCATCTATAGCTAAAACTGACAACATGGTTTTAGGATTACGCCAGGTGTTGATCCCCTCGACTTTTTGAATGTGCTTGGATCATCTGGTAAGATCTTCCTCATGCACTAGTGTCTATAATCTAATCTGTATTCATTCAGGAATGACTGCATACTTCGGACTCAAGGACATCTGCAAGCTCAAAGCAGGCGAGACTCTCGTTGTTTCCGGTGCTGCAGGATCAGTAGGGGCTATCGCCTGTCAATTGGGCAAAGCTATGGGTGCAAAGGTGTACGGTATTGCAGGTAGCGACGACAAGTGTGAATGGCTGGAGAAGGAGTTGGGTGTCGACAAGGCCATCAACTACAAGTCCGCGACTTACCAAGAAGACATCAAGGTCTTCGGATACTATGATTGTTTCTTCGACAACGTTGGTGGGGAGATGCTAGATCTCATGCTGACAAGAATGAACGTTGGCGCGAGGATCGCGCTTTGCGGAGCAATTTCCCAGTATAGTCAGTCTTTTCGGTTTCTCATGTTCACCGCTGTGGCTAATCTTTCCTTTTTCATGAAGACGCTGGTAAAGCCGAAGGTCTGCGCAACTACCTCAGCCTGATCGGGCAGCGAGCCACTTTGCAAGGCTTCATTGTCTTCGACTACATCAAGCAGTGGCCAGAAGCCATTGCTGAGATCGCCAAAGGCATTGCCAACGGTACAGTCAAATCCAAGTTCCACGTTGTTGAAGGCCTAGAGAATGCACCTAGCGCGTTGAACCTGCTATTCGAGTAAGCGTTTTCTCTTATTCTCGTACTATTCCCGAAACTAATTTGGCGTTTAGTGGTGGTAACACTGGAAAACTGTGAGTTTCCTCCCTTGACGTCTATTGGTTTTATTTCCACTGACATCTTCGTTTAGTGTTGTGAAGGTGTCCGACGAGCCTAAACCTCGTCTGTAAAAGTCGTAAAACTTACTGTCAACTTGTAATATCTACTTTGAATGTAAAGATCCGCAAGCCTGCGTATGTGTAGTATGGCTTCTTCAGAAGAATTAACTTCTGAGTTTGGACTTCAATGAGGGAAGCCACGACCACGTGACCGTGATAAAGTGTACGCTCTCACTGCTCAGACGAAACCACTCGTCATTCTCGCTCTCGCCCACTCCTACGCAGAGCTGAAAGCGAGAATAAAACTGCCAGATTGCTCCCAGGAGACCTGTTTACCCAGAGTAATATGCATAGTTCTGCTCTTGCCGTAGCCACTGGAACTGCTCGTCGCTCACGCGCGCGCCCACGCAAACCTCGCGATCAGACAACCACCAATCTCGAGTCGGGAAAATGCGGCTGATTGGCACGCTACAGCGGCAGCTCGGGCCATTGAAGCAATAAGGACATTCATCTGGCTTGTGAGACATTGGAAGCGCTCGAGCAGACTTTGAGAGTAGTCTTGTAGCTCTTCATTGTTCGAGGCCGAAAGATCGTATTCATCTTAGTAGGTGCCCACATTCGTCTCAGCTAGGTTCTCATTTCGTCGCTGGTGTTCTCTTTCTTCTACGAAGGTAAAACCAGAGGCTAATAACTACATCAAATTGTTTCATGTCTCTAAGCTTGAGTTGTCCGTTCGCGCATTTGGAGAGAACTACTAGGCCATTAGGGTATATTTCTTTGATTTCCCTCGGACCAGCGATGGAGAGATGATGGTACAACCTGGGAACGTTCAGAACTATGATGTGGATAACACGGGGCACAAATTGATATCAGGCTCTTTCTATTTGCTTTCTAAGGTCAGGGCTTGAAGCTTGAAGCCGCTGTCGGGTTCTGTGGCTGAAGATACTTGTATGGTCAAACCTGGCGATAGAATGTATGTTCACAGAGTGTCTACACTATCTTAAGAGTCTACAAGTACACATGCGCATTATTCGTTGACTTACGACAACATAAATAAATAAATAAATCAAAATTTCACCTGCTTGTATTACTGCCTTCGTCCTCCACCCCTGCGCTTTAGCCAGAGCGGATATCCAGGATTTCAAGCTTCGTCGTTGCCGCCACTTCGACGGTCGTTACGGTTGTGTTTCCTCATAGCCTCCTTCCCGCCTCTTTCCCTGTTTATATTCCTGTCCACCACTAGCAACTAGCGACGCACGGCACGCATTCTTCCAGATTTTTCATTCGCTCCGCCGACCAGAGCCTTCCAATACGATGTCTGCTCGACAAACCAAGACGATTAAACCTGGCAAACCTGCACTCGATGCTCCTTCTCCAAAGTGCGTTCCAGGCTCTTTCAAAGCGATGTCTCCATTGACCAACGGCACAGACCATCTGCATGGGGCGGAGGCCGTTCCCCACTCACATTCGCATCTGCTCCGAGTCCACGACCAATCACGCCTGCTTCAAACTCACCGCGACCTGAGGATCGTGTCTTACAGTCCTTATCTGGCCTAACCGTTGCGTCATTTTGCCTGTTCTCTCAGTTCTCTCTCATCCTCATTTCCACGCCAGGGGACCACTATCACGCTCCTTACCAAGACATCCATTCGATATGAAGGTGTCGTAGCCTCTACGCGTGCGGAAGGCGACACCAAAGGCGTTACTCTCAGGGACGTTAAAGAAATCACAACCGTAGGCGCGCCTATCAAACCCACTCTGTTCGTTGCCTCTACCAACATTGAGTCCTGGAACTCTGGCCCTGCCGATGCTACATTGATGAACGGAAATGGGCATGGATGTAAGAGTCCTGTTCCCAGACTTGTTGATATTTTCTGACATCTACCTGGTAGCATTCCGCACAGACACTGATATCACGGCCAACCTGCTGAAGACTGTCGGGGTTCCACACGAGAGAGAATTGCAGGCATGGCAGCCTTCAGCTGATGGCCCTCCGGCAAGTTCAGGCGAGAAGGGGGACGAACTGACATTTGGCGCTGGTTCAGGATCCAATATGTCTTGGGACCAATTTGAGACGAACGAGAGGAAGTTTGGGGTTAAGGCGAGCTTCGATGAGAATGTTTACACGACCAAACTGGATCGCACAGCTGCAGACTTCAAGGAGAGAGAGAAGCGGGCTCAGAAGATTGCGAATGAGATTGTTGGCGTACGTCTCCATTGTTGTTGGTGCTTTGTCAAGACTAATATTGTTACCTCAAGAGCACTGCTACGAATTCTCACATTGCGGAGGAGCGTAATCAAATGGGAGACGACAGTGGCCTCAACGAGGAAGACAAGTGTGTCTTCATATTCCCGACTTTAGAACTCGTTTTAAATGTCTTGCAGGTACGGTGCAGTCGTACGCAGTCAAAATGCATACGTTCCACCTGGAGCACGAAAGGGCCTTCCGGCTGGAGCTAGGTCAGAGGGGAAACCGAGTGTCCCGAAAGTAACGTTCGAGGCTGCTACAGACGCGAAGGCAGCCGCAGATGAGGCTGGCCCCAAGAAGCCGGTTCCTGTCACTAATGCCACCAAGCAGCCAGCTGAGGCTTTCCGAGACTTTGTAACAACGGAGAAAGAGAGACTCAACTTGAAGCGGCAAGCTTTAGTCAAGAATGATATGGGTAAACGAATGGCCGATCTTGTGAAATTCAGTCAAAGCTTCAAGGCAAGTCAACTTGTGCACATTTTGGTCATACTCTCTTGGAACCTTAACTCTTTTCCCAGCTCAATAAGCCAATCCCGGATGATCTAGTCTCCATTCTCGCAAAGGACGAAGAGAAGCAGAGGATTATTCGAGAGAAAGCAGAGAAAGATGCTGCATCCGAAGGTGCCCGTAGGATTGGCATACCAGCGGTCAATGTGGCTATCAACCATCGTGCGCCTTCAAATAACAAACTTGCTGGGATTATGCTCCATCCACCTGCATCTAACGCTCGGACGAAGACAAGTGCATTGACGATTCCACCGATTCCTCCCTTCAAAGGTCCCAAGGCTCGCAATGACCAGCCTGCTGGCACGGCACAAGCACCAAAGGAGGCCAAGACTGAGCAGTCCAAGACCTCGAAACCTCTCATTCCAATGAAGATTCAGGAAATTCCAAGCTTCAAAGGGAAGTCTGCCCAACCATCTCCAGCTCCCACTCCGATTACGGCTAGGCAAACTTCCACTCAGTCGGTTAGCAGTGCACAGGCAGCTGCGAATAGACTCAACGTGAACGCTTCCTCGTTCAGGCCTAACCCGAAGGCTAGTACGTTCACACCGGTGAGTAAGGTTATGACTGTCATGGAGCAACTGTCTGATACACTTCCAGGGCTCCAGCTCGACGGCGGTCAGTCCATCTGGTTCGCAGTCTCCTTCCAGGCCAAAAGCAGTAAGCGCAAGTCCTTTCCTCTTGAGGCGTCTTCCTTACGCCGTCGTAGCCTGCAAACGCCTTCTTTGATTCGCGGCCAGTGAGACGTGGTCCAGTGAACGTACGGGACGATTTCAATCCATTCAAGGCGAACAAGGCATTAGATGCCTCTGCCGTGCGTGAGTCCACGATTTCGTTTGTCTAACATTGGCGAGTAATGCTCACCGTGTCCTACTATTAGCGCCTACATGGCCTTTCAGTGGGAAGAGATCTTCGGCAATGTTCCCCCCATCTTCGCATCAAGGAGGACCTTACCAGCAGCAGCAGCCCTCTATGGTGGGACCTCCTACCGGCCCTCCACCTCCCTCCTATGAGGAAGACACGGCTGCACAGGCTGCATCCCGTGGTTATGTTTATTACCCTCCTTATGCATATGGCCAGCAACACATGATGCCTGGCATGCCACCGCCTGGCGCATTTTATCCTGGACCTTACATGCAAACAATCCCTTACCCTGGAATGCCCCCACCCCGTAAGTTGGGGATCACATTTTGCGATAGCATTCTCACTAATGAGCATGGGTTAGACATGTACGGAGCAGGACCTCCTGGGATGCAGATGCCACGTACGTTACCCTTCTTTTACGTTGTTTGCCGATCCATAACATTAGTTTTGTAGCCCCTGGGGCGTATATGCAACATCCTCCACCTCCTGGTCCAGGTGGAAATTACCAAATGCATCCTCCAAACGGTGCTGGCCCTCGTCCCTCTGTCCCACCAAGTCCAGTGCATGCCCATCCATTTTATCAGCAAAGCCCTCAACGTGAGTTCTCCCTTAGTTGCTCCCTTTACCATGACAAGCTCAACACTGACGTCTATGAAAGTGCAACATGCTGTCCCGTACCCCATGATGATGCCTCCTGGTATGCCTCCAGGCGCTGTGCAGTCGCCTCTTGGATACGATCCTGCACATGGACCCCCTGGGCAACAGCAGCCACCACAGATGGGTGCACACTCATGATAGGAGGAAGACACTTCAGGTTCTATCATAGTTTGTATGTATTGTTAACATTGTTGATTATTGATCCCTTGCATTATTTTCTCGTCTTCTGTGGTTTTTTGAACGTTAGGGGATTTCGCCAGATAACATTTCCTTACACACTTCTTAGGACTCAGGCGGAATTGATTTCTTCTGAACATGTAGCTTATATTGGCACACTACTGTACATGCGAGAGTAACAAGGCATTACCAACAGATGTTAGTGCATAAAGCCGTCATCCATTCCTCGTCCTCCGGGAGGTGGCATTTGTCGTCGCATGTCAGGAGACATCATACCACCCATCATGCCTGGACCCATGCCTGGACCACCCATTCCTGGACCACCACCCATTCCTGGACCACCACCCATTCCCGGACCACCCATTCCTGGACCCATACCGGGATTCATACCTGGGCCGCCCATTCCTCCCATATTCATACCCATCCCACCCATCCCCCTGCCTGGCATACCCATATTATGCGACGGTGACCCATAATCCGGCATGCCTCCCATACTAGGATGGGTGGGACTCATGTTAGGCATACCACCACCTCCCATTGGCATCCGCATGCCAGGCGGTGGACCATCTCTGGGCGAGTTGAAGAACTGTCCAGGCTGTGGCCCCTGGTTGAAGGAAGGCGGTCCCACTGGCATGTTGGGTCGCATGGGAGTGTTCGGCGGGTAATTAGGGGGGAAGGAGCCAGTGTGAGTATTCGGTGGTGGCTGTCTGTGATGTGGGCTCATATCGCGTAATTGAACAGGGGAATGTTGAGGCCCAGAATGGTGTACTGATGGGGACGGAGGAAAGTCTCGTTCGCGTTCTCGTTCACGCCCTCGAGACTGGCTATGTGGAGGAGGTACTGGGGGAGCAGCCTTTGGCCGCTCTGGACCAAATTCCTCTTCCATTTGCTTTTTTGCTGATTCAAAAAGCACAGTAGAGTCGTAGTATAATGCAGAGTGCTCCTCAACTTGAAATCTAGAAATGAAATAAAGCTTCAGGTTTTCAAATATTTCCCGTTATAACTGATCTGCGCTCACTGCTGTGTTCCAACGTCCCACTGTGGTCCACGTTCCGCCCGTGCACTTAGTAAAAGAGAGTTCCACTCGGAGGCGCTATCCTGGTATCGAGATAAGCATACGCTTGAAGAGCAAAGGAGTCGAACAACAAACAGTAGCTTGGACAAGCAAGTCCTGGTCAGGTTGAGTTAAATCGAGCCGTAGCTTTTCAGAGCCAGCCTTAGCTATAATATGCGCAGAGAGTTTGGGTCCTATTCGCTGAGCATTATGCCGAGGAACTTTGACTTTAATTGATCTGGGCGGACGATTCACAGGCGCCATGGTGGAAGTCAAGTAGCAAGCGTAGCGGCACGTGATCACGACGCGACAGGCGCGTGTGTCGTCCGTGGCGCGCTGTTCTTCTTCACTTCGACCACTAATCTCGACAGCTCTAGGATGGCATCTCCTCGGTCGGCAAAAGCACTTGTCGACCAGCGTCAAAAATTCGAGAGGCGGATTGCTACAGCGCTGGAAACTGAAGACGACCCGCTAGATGTTTATGTTCAGTTTGTGCAATGGATCACTGAGAATTACGATGCCGGCGATTCCAACTCAGGATTGACAGAGCTGCTAAGGAAGGCGACAGAAGCATTCAAGGGCGACCCAAACTATAAGGCTGATCTACGATATCTTAAGCTTTGGTCACTGTATACGAAGCGGGTTCCAACGCCAACGGCACTGAAGATATGGACAAATCTAGTTGGGAAAGAGATTGGGACAACATATTCTTTGCTGTATGAGGAGTTTGCTGCCGTTTTGGAGGCTTCAGGAAGGCGCGTGTTCCATCTGCAGGCCTACACGCCACACCTCTAACTTGAAGCAGAATAACAGAAGCTAGCAAAGTGTACAAGTCTGGCATCAAGCGCCAGAGTCGACCACTAGAGCGACTGAAAACAAAATATGCAGAATTCCAAAAACGACATGGTTCATCCTCTTCATCTGTCCCCGCCTCTTCATCCTCATCTTCGGTTCAGTCCAAGACTAATGCTACCCCTGAACCCTCGTCGTCGTCGACCCAGCCAGCTACCTACATTAGTACAGCGGAGTCCAGATATGCCGTGATGAATGCTCCCCAGACTGGCAAGCGCCCAGAAGTCCTACGCTTCCATATGCCTCTGCTTTACACCCCAGAGACAGGCGAGTTCTGTATTCAAGAGGCTCGTGCAAAGTCGATGGGACTTCTCGGAAAGAAGTGGCCACCCCTGCACGAGAACCGCAAACAATCAAGCTCGTACGAGGTAACTCTAAACGATAACGTCAAGCATCCGGCGCGTTCTGGGGGCATGTTTGGAGGCGGTGGCCGGAAGAGCATCATGAGCGGAGAACCCACTGTGACTATCAATACAAAGGAGGCGCTAGCAGACGTGTTTGGGATGTACAATTCTCCCGACAGAACGGCACGATTCACAGGTCCAGGTAGTAAACATGCGAGTTTGAAACGAGTGGACGTTATGACGCCTCGCAGCGTCTCCCCGTCTCAAGCCAAGACCCCCACTCCAGGTTGGTCTGCGCTTCACTGTCTGCTTCAACATCTGTTAATCTGGCGAATCTTGTAGCGATGAGACCTCTCGTAGATGAGAACCATGTCGGAAAGCCCTTCCGACCGTTTGTTGACGAGAATGCGGCAACTCCGGTAAGGGGGTACATCATGCTAACATACATTACCAGTTCAAATCCTTTGTGGATGAGAAGACAGTGACCCCAGTAAGACTTGATATTCTTGAAGAGAAGATAACACTGACTAGGTCTGTCAGTTCAAGCCTTTTGTGGATGACAAGGCGGCGACCCCAGTAAGAGACATGTCAATTTTGCAAATAGTGTGCTAAACAACCCCATCAGTTTAAACCTTTTGTCGATCCAGAGCCCTTGGCAAAATCACTGAATTCGACACGTCGAGGCTTGAAGGACAGCCAAGGAGAAAAAACATCGGCGGTAAACAGTTCGACTTAAGCTTCTCCTTGACGATGAAAGCTTACAAAAAGTCAGTCTACCCCATTTGCAGACCCCGGCTTAAGCCAGGCAACAACCACTCCTCGGAATCCACCATTAAAAGAAACTCCTTCCGTAAGCCTTTGACTGTTATGTGTGCGACGCGTAGTCTAACTTTTGTTAGTTCACACCCTTCGCAGACCCATCATCCGGAGGGTCATCATCTCCAGCCAACTCTTCCAGCTCTTCGCAACCTCTTCGGCCGACTGACCGCGATCGAAAATCGCTCCAGGTCTTTCAAGACCCTTCGAATGATGACAGGCCCGTGTTTACTTCGGCTCCCTTAGATTCCCACCCTCCGCTTGCACCGCACCGGGATGTCTTCACAGAAGGCCATGGGAAACCAGCAGAGAAACCCGTACTCCACGAGCGTGCAAAATCTCAAGACTCAGTCCCACTATCCACTGCAGACTCTGGTGCACCAGCCTTTCGTGTGTTTAGCAGACCAGAGAGTCGACACAATGTGTTTGCTCCACTGAAACCGGGCCAACAGGAGCCTACTGTATTCACACAGCCTCCCAAACAAGAACCACTGCAAGATGAGGAGGATTACGACGAGGACTTCGTTACAGAAGACCATGTTGTTCCTCTGCCTCCAGAAGAGGATGATGATAATGAGTACCCATACTCCGAAGCGCCATTGGGCGGAAGATTTGGCCACATCAACGTTATGACGCCAATAACTGAGCGCACATTCGAGTACACTAACACAAAGTCCACATATGGCACCAGTACACCCAGTGGCAGACTGCGCGAGCAGATAGAAGAGCCTGAAATGCTTGTGATGGAGCAGGAGTTGGGTTCTATGGACAGTGATGCCGGCATGGTTTCGTCTGGGCCCATCACTTCCCAGGGCGTCTCTTCCCGAGACGACTCCGGTGTGGAAGTACTGGAGGAGCAAACTGGAAAACTCAGCCTCGTCGACACGCTTGCCCTTTCCAACAACTTCCGACCGCCAAATCCCTGCAATCCCTTTGACCCTCCCATACTTAACACGCTCTTGTCTCGCTGGTTTCCGGACAAACGTTACATTGACCTCAGAGATCAGGATGCTGATTTATTAGCAAGTCTAGAACGACACTTCAAGAAAGCTCGAAAGACCAGCGGGAGCTCGTTTGATAACTCAGCTACTCACTTGATCAGGCTCGGTAGTGAGAAGTATCAGCTCAGTGCCAAGCTAGGAGAGGGGGGCTTTGGATCTGTTTTCCTCGCGAGGGATATCGGTGCAGCGCAGGTGGATGCAGAGGAGGATGAGGACGAGGATGATGATGACCTTGATCTCGATGAGGACAACATCACATATGTTGCTTTGAAGGTCGTGAAGCCTCGAAATTTGTGGGAATATCATGTCCTACGGAAGCTGCACCCTCTACTTCCCGAAACTCTGCAACGTTCTGTTGTACAGCCACACGGACTGTACGCCTTCCGAGACGAAAGCTTCCTTGTTCTGCAGTATTGTCCACAAGGGTCCCTTCTCAACATTGTCAATAATGCAGTGCCTGCTGGGATATCTCAGCAAGGGGGCTCTATGGATGAGCTGCTCGTGGCGTTTTTTGCAGTCGAACTTTTGCGACTGTTGATCACAATGCATACCATTGGGTTCATTCACGGTGATCTGAAGATCGACAACTGTCTTCTTCGCTTGGAAGACGTTCCAGGAGGATCGTCTGCTTGGTCGTCGCAATACCAGCCCTCAGGCGAGGGTGGTTGGGCATGCAAAGGCATTAGTCTCATTGATTTTGGCCGAACGATTGACACCCGTCAGTTCCCTGCTGGACAACAATTCATCGCCGAGTGGGCTAGTGATGAAAGAGATTGTTATGAGATCCAGGAAGGGAGACCGTGGACCTTCCAGACCGACTACTTTGGCCTTGCTGGAATCGTTTACTGTATGTTGTTTGGGAAATACATACAGGCAAGCGCGATCGTCACCGATAGTGACCAGATGAAGCGAATAGGGACACCTTTCAAGCGGTATTGGCAATCTGAGATCTGGCAGGAGTTGTTCAAGATTCTAATGAACCCAACTCAATGTCGCGCGGACCATTCGATGCCACTTGGCGAGGAGCTGAAGGCAGTTCAGCTGAAGTTGGAAGACTGGATCAAAGCTAACTGCAATCGGTCCAGCAATACACTCAAGGGATTGTTGAAGAAAGTTGAAATGTCTAGTCTTCGCTAAGAGTGTTCCTACTAATTGTGTTTCGAATAATTCACTCGCCCTTGACAATTATTGTATGTTTAGCTCCGTAGGACTGGAGAGTCGCTCTAATAAATTTCCGCCTTGATGTTCTCGCAACTGCGTCGCCCAATATAAGGTTCACGAATCAAGAGAATTCCCCTGTTATCTTTCGTAGCGCACTACGTTGTAAAGCAGTAGACTTCGAGCTTCTAGGCTAGTATGTACTACGCCTGCTACTGGATCAAGATCAACATGACATTCAAGGTGGTCACTGCCAGCTTATTTAAAACTCGGTATATAGATTCGATACAAGGCGTGACAGTACGTAGGAGATACAAATACAACATCTTCGTACAACATAGGAGAGTCCTTCAGAAGTAAAACTAAACTCTTTAGCAGGCGACACCGACACCGATATCTGACGATGCGGTTGACCCTCGTAATGAATACAACGATCTATTGCCGTCTTTTTCCCTGAATGGCGACTGAGATGACGAGCCAGAATCTGGCCTCTGACCATGCTTGAAAACGGGTAGACGCGCTGAAAGACCATCCTCTTCGTCTAATGGGAACAGCGGAAGAGCGCGGCTCACTATCATACCCATACTTATGGTAGCCGCTTCGCCACCAGCGTGCATCAGTGTGTGTGGCTGTTCCTCGCCGTCGAACAACACTGCAGTTTCCTCTAGCGTCCGACCTGTAAAAGAGGTTCGTTAGGTCGTGAATTTGTTGATATTCCTTTTTCGTCCCACGTACCCTTTGTCTCGACGATAAACTTCATGATGAAGAGTAACTCCACAACAAGCCACCCACAATATACAAGATAGTACCACCATCCAATGGCCTTGATAGCCCATGGATTTACGAATTGATTAAACGCAGTTGTAAGAATGACAGTTAGATTCTGCAGCGGACCAGACAGTAAGTCCATCGCAGGATTTCGATATATTACAGTGCTTACCATGACCGCAAAGCCTCTTGCTCTTATTCTATATGGAAGAATCTCCAAGGTATACGCCACCAGCATAGGCGTGTACGCAATATCATAAAAGAGAAAGAAAACAAAGATCTGCCACAAATGTCTCAACACAAGGGACTGCAAGGCCGGTTGCTACGTACAAGTGGTATTGTGGCATAAGCCGCGGCTGGTTTATGAAGTTCGTTGAATAACGCCTCGGTGATAGTCCATATTCCAAAAGCTGCGATATACTTATAATGTCAGAATACTGACGTGAGTTGAAATGAGGAATGCACATACCAGCAAGCATTCCTGCGTTCGAGGTAATAAACAAAGCTCTTCTGCCAACCCAATCCACAAGGAACGACGACGATATCGCAACAACCAAGTTGAAGCATTGTAGACCTCCGTTGATAGCAGCTTTGGTTCGTGTGCTATTGATACCAACCCCCTCGAGGACGAGGTTGATATAGTACGAGACTAGACCGTTGCCACTTTGTGATATCGTCAACAATTTAGTAGCAGGAATTCAGACAGCTAGGCTCACCTCCATTGCGAGAAGATGGCGATAGCTATAATGATCATCATCCTTTTTCGGTTTCCTTTTGTTGCGATAAGAGTCAGGTAGCTGGTTTCTCGGTTGATCTCCTCTTCCATTCGGAGGGCGTGCCGGATCTGAGCCAATTCGAAGACCACGAGTGGATCACGCTCATCTCCACCATTCGCGTGGTATTTCGCGAGCACTTTCGCGGCTTCACCCTCCTGCAGAACAAAGTCAGTTTTCATGCTCCCGTCGGACCGTCAAACGTGAACGGACCAAGCCTTTAGACACTAAAAATCGGGGAGATTCCGGAATAAACCTATACAGCCATGTTTTAGAAAAAACGCAGTTGGTCACGGGACTATGCACGGTACCAGATGCAAGCAACTTGGAGAATAGGAGTTATCGCTTGTAAAAGAGTGGGAATACGCCATGACCACACATTCGAACCAGTGAAGTTATAGGTACCGAAGCAGACCTAACAAATCGCTCTTCGTGAGCTGACCACTGCACCGTTAGCCACGGAACAGACTCACCCATGCTGCCAATGTGCTCCCTGCATACCATGTTGAGTTGTAAACGGCTGTAAACTTGCCCCGCTAAAACAAACGTCAGCTGAGGTATGCGATCTACTGGAAGTAGATAGCGGACCTGTGTCGGGTAAGACAACTCTAGTAGGAGCAAAGGTGCGGCGTTTGTACAAAATGTTAGGCCGAATCCGACTGCGGGAAGGGATTAGTCAGAACTGAGTATCACATCTAGTTGCTAAAGAACGCACGCAGAACTCTGGCTCCAATGAACATTTTGATGTTAGTAGCCATAAACTGAAAAGCTACGCCCCCGAGCATGATAGTGGATCCAATGAAGAGTGCAGCCCTTCGTCCAAGTCTATCTGAGGCGAGGGGGGTCAAAGGTAATCCCTAAAAGATCGCTATCAGGGTTTGTATTGAGTGGGGAACAGTTTCTCTGACCACAAGGGCTCCAATATTTTGAGCAGAGGATATCAGTCCGAGAATCTGACCCTCAGGATGTCCAAAGTACTCTTGCCAATCGGGGAGAATTTGCAGTCCTACATGTTTCTGAGTACCCACAGACCAAAGAGAGAAACGAGAAGTTACCATTGATAAGAGACGAGTCCAGCCCATTAACGAAAGACGTCAGAAGGGGAAGCAGAAGACAAATGTTCAGGATGAGGATTCCTAGAGTAGCATTCAGCGCTGCGTTCCCTCCATCGGCAATAATCGTGCAGCGTACCATGATTCTTCCACCACCACCCGTGATGGACGAAGTCGACGATGGTCCATGCAGGCAGGTCTTGGTTAGCCATCAATCACCCCAAGTGTCCCCACAAGAAGCCAGCGTCAGTTTGACAAGGAAGAGGGAAGTGTGAGAAGAGGGGTAGAAACAGAGCTCAATCTCGCACGGACGAAGGTCAAATAAAGCATTTCGATTAGAGTTTGCCCAGATTAGTAGGAAGTTCAAACCCGACGGTTCGTTACGAGCTGGGGTAAATGCGGGGCAACTTTTGGAATAGGAACGTTGCGCGACGGAAAAAAAATAAGAACAGTCACGATGTCATGCCCTGCAGCAACGAATTTGTTTCCGTGCGGTTATACCACGGCACC
>Ga0247734_1001959_pt1 | contig 14479 bp, 15 predicted proteins | sample UWRJL103311B2_FD_180933 | JGI IMG/M metagenome (GOLD analysis project Ga0247734, IMG submission 180933) | Plant litter microbial communities from Arlington Agricultural Research Station in Wisconsin, United States - UWRJ-L103-311B-2 | ecosystem: Environmental > Terrestrial > Plant litter >... | reverse complement strand
TCCCACTGTATTACTCAAATATTCGCCCCACCAGGCTCTTCCCGATCTTAATGAATTAACCGATTCTGCTTCGTGATACCAATAGTCAACAAATTCATTGACAATTTTACCATTTACACTAGTTAAGGTTGTTGCAGGTTTAATTCTTAGTCCATTCGTATTTCCAACAGTAAGAAAATAGTAACTGGTATCAGTATATATGTTTGTTTGATGCTGAAAAGTCGCTTTAAGTGAATCATAAGCAATTACATGAGGCCCTTCTGCATAAAAGTAAACAGCATCATTAGAGTCAAATTTGCCGTCCTCCTCTCCTTTTACCCAAATTGCATTTTGAATAAGATCTTTAGACCTGGATACAGAATTTTTTTGAGAGAGCATTTTCCCTCCATTTCCATAGATCTGTAATTGTAATGGATTAACGGAAGCAGCATCTACGCCTATTTTTTTGAGCAGATCCATATCAAGTTTATAAATTCCTGATTGGGTTATCGCTAATTTATACCACTTCCCAGAAGATAAAACAGATGATTTTTGGCCAAATAATGGAAAACATAAAATGATCCCGCCTATGCATAAAACTGCATGGATAATTACTTTATGAAAATTAACACGCTTCAACCAATGCATGAGCAGGAATGGTATAACGACGTTGCGAAACCTTGTCCGTACAAAGTACTCTTGTCCTGCGAACAGAACCTCTGATGAATAACCTGTCGTGAAAAACGAAATTAGTACCTTCATCAAGGTGTATCAAAGCCGTTTTATTTATATTAACTGCAGGGTCATCAAACTTCTTTAATGCATTGTACAAAATCTGATCAGCACCGGTTGATGCTTTTGGATTCACTGCATAATTCATCAAAGGACTCAGGACTTCCGCTGGAAAGACCTGTTCGTTCATAACAGGCTGTAAAAGAAGATTAAATTCTCTTTTCCATTCAATGCCATGTGGTGCAACCCGTTTCTTAAAAGGCCTTTTATATTTTTGATAAACTATGAAATGCGCTATTTCATGCAAATACGTAATTAGGAAATTGTATGGATTGAGATTTATATTAACTGTGATTCGTGGAGTGAATCCGGGTTTAATTGTAAAATCACCCAAACGGGTACGTCGTGGACGGGAAAGGAAGAAATCAAAGTTACTGCTTTGGTATAAGTGTTCACAATAAGCAAGAGCTGCTTGTGGAACGTATAGCTGAAGAGATACTTTCTTTATCATTTTTTGAATAAAAACAGAAAAGCCCTATTTTCATAGGGCTTTTCAAAACTCTTACTAGTTCAATGAATTATTTCACTGAATCAGAAGCTGCTGAATCAACAACTGCTGTATCAACAGCCATTGTATCCATAGGAGCTTCAACTGTAACTGCAGTAGAATCAGCAGATTCTTCAGCAGGTTTGCTAGTACAAGAAGCGAATGCTACCATCCCGGCAACAAAAGCAAGTGCGAATATTTTTTTCATTTCTTGGGTGTAATTAAGGTTCGATGCAAAGGTAACAGGAATGGTTTGAATAATCCCAACGTTTTGGATTGTATTTTTCCAAGAACTTAAAATTTCCTTAGAAACTGCTTAAATCCCTTTAATAAGTACAATTTATTCTAACATTTTTCTTAAACTTTTTGCAACCCATTATTGAAAACTGTAATACTTGCGGCTATTTCGGGGAGTAAATCTATATTTTGTTCAATTCCGTTACCAACAACGATCACATCTGCACCCGCCTCTAGTGCACTATACGCTTTTTCATAAGAATCAATTCCTCCGCCAACAATGATCGGCGTATCAACTGTTTGCCGTACTGCGGATATAATTGTAGCAGGAACAGGAAACTGAGCGCCACTGCCTGCATCAAGAAACATGTGTTTTAACCCTAATAATTCACCTGCCATTGCTGTACAAGCTACAATGCCAGGTTTATCCCGTGGCATGGGTGTGGTATTACTTATGTATGACACGGTTGTCAGCCTTCCACTTTCGATAAGCATATAACCGGTTGGTAATACTTCTATTCCGCTTTTCTTTAATAACGGAGCTGCTATAACGTGTTGACCAATTAACAGATCAGGATTTCTACCTGAAATAAGTGACAGAAAAAGTATTGCATCCGCAGAAGGATCAATATGAAGACTGCTTCCCGGAAAAAGGATAACAGGAATTGTAGTATGCAGATGTATTGCCTCTATAAGCTGATCAATAGCATAATGCGTAATCAGGCTCCCCCCAACAAAAAAAAAGTCAACACCATGCTTAACCGCATATTCTAAAAAAGCGGGGAAAGTATCAATGTCAACTTTATCCGGATCTAACAGAACAGCAAATGATTTTCTCTTTTCATTTCTTCTTTCTAAAAGGAGGTCTGCAATTTTATGCTTCGCTGTCTTCATTCGGTTTATAGTCATTTGCAATATAATTCGTAAGCTTCTGGCGCGCCCAACCTATTGCCAATGTCCAGGCTAAACTTTGAACGGCTTTTCCAACCGCAAATTGACTCTTTTTTTTCGTTTTTACTTTTTCTGCAGCCAGCTTATTTGATTCTTTTATTATTTTCTCCTTTTTTTTAGGATTAGGAAGCAGTGCATTCATTACAACAAAAGTAGTTGCAACGACTCCACCAATGATTAATGCCTGCTTTCCATATTTACTTGCGTCTGTCTTAAGATCGCCCCACTGATGTTCAAGCTTATCACGATAAAGGTCTACATCCTGCATCAAAACTTGTTTTTCTTCATCCGTATCAGATGAAAATGGTGATGACAGCTTTACAGAAGAATCAATTGAAGAACTCATTTCATTACCTGTTTAATGGTGTGTTTGAGAATAATCAAAAGAAATTCAAAAATAACAATTTAAGCTAATTTATTTTTGAATTTCTATTTTGAAGAATTATTCCTCTTTAACTTTAACAAACTGAACAATGATTTTACGTATAAACCGGATCAGTCCTTCCCGGAAAACAATTGCCAGCACTAATTTGAGAACAAAAATCCCCAATAATATCAGATATCCAAGATAATCGCTATCAAGCCATCTGTTAAGAAAAGTACCTAACAAAATCACAATCAGGATAAGTACTATAAGTCCGATAACGAGTAATGCCGCTGCATAAACTCCCATTACGACGGCACGCTCAATTTTATCTCTGATTTCGATTTTAAATAAATCGATCCGGGATTCGAAATACTTTAAAAGTGTATCTTTAATTTCCTCGAGTTGACTTAGCATAAGTGGTAGTTATCAAATCATGTCTAATATTTTGGGCTCATTTTGAGCTTTGCTGTGACATTAATCCAAAAACATACCAAGAATTCCGGATACCACAGAAACTACCAATCCAAACAGCAAAGCAGGTATAAATCCAGTTACTGAAAAGCCTGTTACCAGGTTTGCAGCAAGATAAATAATCAATACATTAATCACGAAATAAAACAATCCCAATGTAAGAATTGTAATAGGTAAAGCCAGAATTTGAAGGATCGGCTTTAAGAATGTATTAAGTATTCCAAGAACAATAGCTACAATAACAGCAGTTGTCCAGCTATCAACGGCTACGCCGGGAACAAATTTGGCGGCTGCAACTATGGCTAACGTGCTAATAATAAGGCGTATGAGTAAATTCATTTAATTGTGGTTTTATGAGTGACGGCTACGAAGTACGCTAATTACCTCATCTAAGTCAATGTTTTTTTGTTCCAAAAGTACCAGCAGATGGAATAATAAGTCCGAAACTTCATTTTTAAAAAGATCATCATCGTTGTCTTTTGCCTCAATGACAACCTCAACTGCCTCCTCTCCAACCTTTTGAGCAATCTTATTTATTCCACTCCTGAACAGACTACTCGTATATGACTCTTCCGATGGGTTTAATTTTCTTTGCCTAATCACCTCCTTTTGTAAATAATTCAGGAAAGATGCTTCCCCTATCCGTGTATCCTGACCATTTTTTTCCCCAAAACAAGTATCTGCACCAGTATGACAAGTTGGCCCTGCCGGAGTAACCTTTACCAGGATAGTATCACCATCACAATCCACTATTATTTCTTTTACAAAAAGAAAATTATTTGAAGTTTCACCTTTTGTCCAGAGACGTTGCTTACTGCGACTAAAAAATGTTACCGTTCCTTCTTTTTCCGTTTTCTCAAATGCTTCCGCATTCATGTAACCCAACATCAGTACTTTACCAGTTTCAAAATCCTGAATAACAGCTGGTACCAAGCCATCCGTTGATTTCGAAAAATCTATTTCTAAAAGTGTATTGCTCATTAAATTAATTATTTAGTCATTATTGCGAATCTATTTGCTGATTCGGGTTTTACTTAATTTATTTTGTCATTCTGATCGCCAGATCTTTATCGCTTAAATACTGCTTCAAATCCTGGATATCTATTTCACGGAAATGAAAAATACTGGCTGCTAAACCCGCATCCGCTTTTCCGGTTGTAAATACATCATAAAAGTGCTCCATATTACCTGCCCCGCCGGATGCAATTACAGGAATATTTGCATTTCCTGAAACTATTGATGTAAGTTCCAGTGCAAATCCATTTTTGGTTCCGTCAGTATCCATAGAAGTCAGCAGTATTTCGCCAGCTCCGCGTTCTTCCACTTCCTTTGCCCAGGGTATTGTCCGGATTTCAGTTGCTTTCCGGCCGCCATGCGTATGAACAATGTGTTCCCAGCCATTTGTAGTTTCAATGTAACGCGTATCAATGGCTACAACGATACACTGACTTCCAAATTCCAGTGACAACTCATTGATCAGACCAGGATTACGAACCGCAGCAGAATTGATTGAAACTTTATCAGCACCTGCATGCAGCAAGGCTGAAACATCAGCAACAGAAGAAATCCCGCCGCCAACTGTAAACGGAATATTGATCGTATGCGCCACCCGGCGAACCAGATCAATAAAAGTGGATCGTCCTTCAACCGTAGCAGTAATATCCAGATACACAAGTTCGTCAGCTCCCTGAGCGGCATATAATGCACCTAACTCAACTGCATCGCCGGCATCACGCAAGTTAACGAAATTGACTCCTTTTACCGTTCTGCCTTCTTTTACATCCAGACAGGGAATAATACGTTTTGTCAACATTTATTAAGAGTATTGATTAGTTCAAAGATTATGAGTTCACAGCAGCTAGATCAAAAATCTTTGTAAATCTGTAAGACTTATGCGGTTTTCATAAATGGCTTTTCCAATGATCACACCATAAATATTCATTTCTGCCAGCTTTTCTACATCTCCGATTCCACTTACACCGCCGCTTGCTATTATTTTCAGGTCAGGACATTTATCCTGTAAATTTTTATACAAATCAAATGAAGGTCCTTGTAGTAAACCGTCTTTGGCTACATCGGTACTGATCGCATATTTGATCCCCTTGTCTACATATTCTTCCACAAAGTCGTACACCCATAACTCCGTTCCCTCTTCCCAGCCACTTACTGCAACTTTTTCGTTTTTAGCATCAGCACCCAAAATAATTTTTTCACCACCGTAAACTTCAAGCCAGTGTTTAAATAAATCTGGTTGCTTTACTGCTACACTTCCGCCTGTTACTTGTTTTGCACCGCTTTCGAATACAATACGAATATCTTCTTCTGACTGAACACCTCCTCCAAAATCAATATGAAGGGAAGTCCTTAAAGAAATTTTTTCCAGGACTTTCCAATTGATCACCTTCTTGGCTTTTGCTCCGTCAAGATCGACCAAATGCAATCTTTTCAGACCTGAATTTTCAAATTCCAGTGCAACTTCAAGTGGGTTTTCATTATAGATTATTTTTTTTCCATAATCGCCTTGCGTTAACCGGACGCATTTTCCGTCGATCATGTCAATGGCAGGGATAATTTCAATCATATTTTTTTATTTATTCCGTATTCGGATTCCCAGGCCGATGGCCTGGACTGAGATATGGATGCCTTTCAGGCTATTTACAACTATATTTTTAAAAAGTTTTCCATGATTTTTTGTCCTACATCTCCGCTTATTTCGCAGTGAAATTGAGCCGCATAAAAATTATCCTTTTGTAGCATGGCGCTGAAAGGCTGAATGTAATTACAGCTTGCTACGGTAAATTCACAAACCGGAGCGGCATAACTGTGTACAAAATATACATAAGCGTCATCAACTACCTGATTAGTAAGGGCACTTTGATATGCAGAGATGTTATTCCAACCCATGTGAGGTACTTTTAATCCAGGTGTAGCAGGAAATCGCTTTACATCCACATCAAAAATTCCCATGCACTTTGTATCATTCTCTTCAGAATATCTACACATCAGCTGCATTCCAATACATGTACCAAAAACCGGTTGTTTAAGTGTAGGAATAATTAAATCTAAACCTGTTTTTCGTAAATAATTCATGGCGGTGCTCGCCTCTCCTACTCCGGGAAAAATAACTTTGTCCGCTGAACGTATTTCTTCTTCATCATCCGTATACAGATAACTTGCTCCTATCCGTTCCAGCGCATACATCACAGACTGTACATTGCCAGCATTGTATTTTATAATTACAGTTTTCATTTTCTTAGCAGTAAACAGTCAGATGTATTTGAATTGGTGCAAAATCTATCATGATATTATCCAATGCAAACTTAACTCAAACAAATAAAAAAAAGCCCGATTCATAAAAATCGGGCTTCTGGGATACTATGTATTCAACCTTATTACAACACTACTTGCAAAAACACATCACCCAAGACGTCCGGAAGCCGAATAGCTTTGATGAAATTGATGATAAGTTTTTGTTTTTAACATAGTGCAAATGTAAATAAATTTTATGATTCACAGAAATTGTTCCTTTAAATATTGTATTAAAATTTCCTTAGAATTATTTTGGACGCCTAAATCAATAAATTTGACTGATTATACACTTGTTTTCGTCAGACTTTGCCTAAAAGTTCTAATTGATAAGTTTGTCTTTATGTGTGTTTTTTAAATGATTTACATGCAATCCGACAGATTCATTGTTAAACGGCCGGAATCTGTCAGCTATAAAATTACCTTTGTTGTAATGATGAAATGTAAAATGCTTTATTTTAAAACTTCTCTTTTCTCCGAAAGTATTAATCTTCTTTATTGCAATGACTAAGCCGACTGACATGGCCCGCCGCTTATTTGATATACATAAAAATTATAGTGAAGCGACATTAATTAAACGTCGTTTTAAACAAAATGATATTCTTCCTCTTATTGAAAAACGAAAAGAAAATCCATTATATCAGATTCAAAGTGTCGGAGAATCTTTTGAAGGAAGAAATATTCAAATGCTTAAAATAGGTACCGGCAAAAGGAAAATTTTACTTTGGACCCAAATGCATGGTAATGAACCTACTGCTACCATGGCAAGCTTTGATATTCTTAATTTTCTGGAAGGAAAAAATGATGATTTTGATGATTTCCGGGAAGAAATATTAAGGAATACGACTCTCTACTTTATTCCGATGCTTAATCCTGACGGAGCTGAAAGATATCAGCGGCGTAATGCTCAGGAAATTGATATAAACAGGGATGCTCTGGCATTACAAGCTCCGGAATCGCGAATTTTAAAAAACTTACAACAAAACCTTCAGCCTGAATTTGGTTTTAATCTTCATGATAAAGATCCGAGATATTCGGTAGGAAGCAGTTCTAAACTGGCCACTATTTCATTTCTGGCAACAGCATACGACCAGGAACGCAATGTGAATCCGGTTCGTGAAAAATCCATGCAATTAATCGCTGGTATGAACCGCGTTATGCAAGAATTCATTCCTCAACAGGTCGGGCGCTGGAGCGAGGACTTTGAACCGCGTGCTTTTGGAGATAATATTCAGAAATGGGGAACTACGCTAATTCTGATCGAGTCGGGCGGATATGCAGGAGATCCTGAAAAACAATACATACGGAAACTGAATTTTATAGCTCTTCTTTCTGGTTTGAATGCCATTGCCAATAATTCGTTTATAAAAGAAAGTCGTGCTGATTATTATAAAATCCCGGAAAACAGCAGATATATTTATGACTTGCTCGTTAAAAATGCAACAGTCAATATCGGTGGGAAAACATATCAGACAGACCTTGGAATCAACCGGAATGAAGTTAATACTGCTAATGCAAATGACTTTTTTTACCGCAGTATTATAGAAGAATATGGAGATCTGTCTATTTATTATGGTACAGAAGAATTTGATGCTGATGGCCTGATACTGGAACATGGCAGAGTTTATCCCGAACATTTTACTGATTTGAGTACGCTGAATGAAGTTAAAGCGTGGTCAATTTTGAAAGAAGGATATACGTATATACAACTTAATCAGGAAATTGAATCGGTAACACCCATTAATATTCCATTACATATTCTTTACAATAAAACTGCTTTATCCGGTTCACCAACATTGGATGATGCGGCTACTTTTGTCTTGAAAGAAGGCGATCAAGTAAAATATGCGGTTGTAAATGGGTTTGTTTATGATTTGGAAAAAGAATTTAAAAGAATTAAAAACAGGGTTATTAAGTAAAATTACATTATCTCATTTGATACCAGGAGTCCGCACCAGTCTTTCTGGAGTAATCAATTGTAGCCAGATAAAGCATTAAAATAACTGACCACAAAACGGAAAGTAACAATGCTTTTATCATCATCACCAAATGTAGTTCATCAATGACGACGAACAGTAAAATACTAGTTGTAGACAGCGAAATGGATATACCTGCATTTACGAAGTGCTGCGCTTTAACCAAACCGAAAGATCTAAACCAACCCAAATAAAACTGAACAAAATAAGCAAGAACGAATACGATCGGTGCTATTAACGCTCCTGAAATAAATCCCGATAAGAAGTGCTTGGGATCCGAATGCCCGGAAGTGAATAAACACACATAAAAAGTAAGTAATGTGACAGTCAGAGATATTAGGATGGTTCTATAAATTTTTGGTTTCTTCAAATATTCTTTTGACAAAACCCACCATTCACGTACCTGTTTTTTAACAAAAGCTTTTTGAAACTCCCATTGCATTTTTCGGATGGTTTTAATTCCACCAAATTCTTCAACTGTTTGATCGATTGCACTGTTGAAAGAAATACCATCAGTCATTCTATGCTCAATTCCATCAGTAAAATGGTCGACCATTTCTTCAATAAATTCCGTTTCAACCAATCGGCATTTTTCTGTGAAAAATTCTTCAATTTCAAAATATTGACCTTGTGTAATTTTCATAATCTTAAAAGTCAGGCGTTAATAGTAAGGACTTTTCCGGGTGTGAGTACTAATTGTAACTGCTGAATGAATTCCTGGATTTGTGATAACCGGTTTACTGCATTTCCTTGCTGATCCTCTGCAATGGAATAATACTTTCTTGCACGGCCGTCTATCACTTCCGTATGTGTGGTTAGAATTCCTTCGCCTTCCAGCTTATGCAAGGCAGGATAAAGAGCGCCTTCTGTTATACGCATCTGTCCGGCAGTGATTTCCTTCACTTTCTGGCAAATTTCATAACCATACATTCTTTCATTCTCTGAAAGCAGTTTGAGTATTACTGCGCTCAGACTTCCTTTCAATAATTTTTGAGTATTATTCATAATGCAAATATACTTTATTTAACTATACCTCCAAATCTTATGTATATCATTTTAATAATTTATTCAGACATTTTTTTGATTGTATCATAACTAAGTCATAACACTGTCTTAACGTTGGGGTAATATTGGGATTCTACTTTTGTGTCGAAAATATGACACCATAAATATGAGAACCAAATTATTTACCACTCTTCTTTTTTTCTTTACCGTATCCTTTGCATTTGCCCAGTCCGGCACTATACGCGGATCTATTAAGGATGCCAAAACAAAAGACGCACTCATTGGAGCCACCGTACTTATTGAAGGCACACAAAATGGCGCTGCTGCTGACGTTGACGGAAACTTTGTTCTAACCAATGTTCCTGCTGGTAACCACAAGATTATCATATCATTTGTTTCCTACAAAACCAAAGAAATTCCTAACGTAAGAGTTGAATCCGGAAACACCACAGTGATTGACACTGAAATGGATGAAGAAGGGACTGCTTTACAGGAAGTTGTGGTTAAAGGTTCAAGAGCTACCAATACAGAAGTAGCAGTAATCAGCGAAATCAAACAATTGAAACCAATTGCTGTTGGTATTTCAGCACAGCAAATTCAGAAATCACAGGACAGAGATGCAGCCGCTGCAATTCGCCGGGTGCCGGGTGTAAGTATTGTTGATAACCGTTTTGTCATGATCCGTGGTTTGGGATCACGCTACAATGCAGTATTGATCAACGATGTTATTACGCCTTCGTCAGAAGTTGATACCCGCGCTTTCTCATTCGACCTTGTCCCAAGTAATATTATTGACCGGATGATTGTGTATAAATCCGGTTCAGCTGAATCTCCTGGTGATTTTGCAGGTGGAATTATTAAAATTTATACCAAACGCCGCCCGGATGCAAACTTTACAGAAGGCGCTGCAACCATCGGATACAGAGGAAATACTACTTTCCAAAATGTGCAGACTCAAACCCGAAGCGGAGCAAATCTGCTGGGACTTTGGGGATCAGATCAGACACTTTCAACTGCATTTCCAAAACGATCTGCTGATTTTAATGTTTTGAATACAACTGAAAGAGCATCTTATGCGCAGTTACTTCCTAATTCATGGGCATTAAAAAACACCAATGTATCTCCGGATCTACGTTTTGCTTTGAACATGGGCCGTCGCTTTGAAATTGGCAATGTAGATATCAGCAACATTACAAATGTCAATTATTCTTTAACAAACCAACGTGCCGAGGTAGCTTTATCATTATATCAAAACGGAAATACGGCTAACGATCTTTTTGAAAAATATACGGATTCAAATTATTCGCGTCAGTCAAGAATAGGCGTTTTGCATAACTGGACTTTCCGCTTCTCTCCTGTTTTTACCCTGGAATGGAAAACATTGTTTAACCAACTTGGAAATACTGAAACGGTAGTTCGTAATGGTCAAAAAGTGGTTGATGGTTATGATGCATTAAGCTATTCTGAAAAATTCGAAAACAGAAGTATTGCAACAACACAGATTTCAGGTGACCATAAATTTGGCGAATTAACCAAACTGAACTGGATCACCGGATTTGGATATACCGGCCGCTGGGAACCTGACTGGAAACGTATCCGCTACCAACGTACAACAGGTTCAATGGGACCGGACGGACAGCCTGCACCATTTGTAGCCATTACACCTAATGATCCGACTCCTTCTGAAATTGGTCGTTTTTATTCAAAATTAGGTGAACGCGTTTATACACTTTCAGTTAATGGTGAACATACTTTTGGAAATCCTACCGACCGTGAGCCAAACCGTATCCGTTTCGGGATTTACGGAGAAAGAAAAGACAGAGATTATACCGCTCATTTTTACGGATATAACAATGTTGGCAATGCAAGTGCGGTATTAAGCCAGGGCGTAGGGTCTGTATTCTCTCCAATAAATGTAAATGGACAAGAAGGCGGATTAACAATTAAAGACGGAACGAAAGATCTGGATTCATACCAGGGAATAAATAATTATGGTGCAGCTTATTTGAGCGGTGATGTAAATTTCGGCAGCAAAGCTATTTTGACCATTGGTTTCCGTGGAGAATACAATAATCAGCAACTTCATTCCTTTATCGTGAATGAGAGAAAAGAATTGGTTAACAATAAAATATTTATTCCTCTTCCTTCTATAAACTTCACTTATAAATTATCTGAAAAACAGAATTTAAGACTGGCTTATTCATCTACGCTTAACCGTCCTGAATTCCGCGAGCTTGCTCCTTATACCTATTATGACTTCAATTTATTGGCTGATATCAGAGGAAATACAACGCTTAAAACTGCCAAAATTCAGAATCTTGACGCGAAATGGGAGTTTTACCCAACACCAAATGAGCTGATCTCAGTAACAGGGTTTTACAAATATTTCAAAGATCCAATCGAATCGTTTTTACTTCCAACGGGTAGCGGCCTTGCTTATACTTATATCAACGCAGGTTCTGCCCGCAACTATGGAGTAGAATTGGAAATGCGGAAGGGATTTGCAAATGCAACAAGCCCTTTCCTTCAAAACCTGACATTGATCGCAAATGCTTCATTTATCAAAAGCAGAGTAAATCTGGGAGATTTCATACAAGGACCTGATTTGGGCGGAGAAACTCAAAATTACGATCTGACCGGTTTGACAGACAAAAAACGTCCAATGGCAAACCAGTCTCCTTACCTGGTTAATGCCGGTGTATACTATGCTTCTCCAGTTTCAGGATGGCAATGGAATCTTCTTTACAACGTATTCGGACAACGCATTTTTGCAGTAGGAAATCAAAATAACCCAACTGTTTATGAAATGCCAAGAAACGTAATTGACTTAAATATCAGTAAGAAAATAAAACAAAATCTTGAATTCCGATTGGGTATTCAGGATATACTGAACCAACCGGTTCGTTTTGCGCAGGATTTCAACCGTAATGGTAAAATCGACAAGGATGTAACATCCACCACAGCCAATGCAGATCAGAATATCCGCAAGTTCAAAAGAGGAAGTTATTTCACTCTTACAGCTGCATATACATTTGGAAAGAGAACTATTATCCCATAAAATTTAAAATACGCAGACCCTTTTAAACAGTTAAACAACCATTTTCAGAAAACCAAATTGAGTTCACTATGAATATTTTGAAGAGAAAGTTTTACATTTTATTTCTGTTATGCGGCTCTTTCGCGGCAGTAACATCCTGTAAAAATGAAGACACCCCAACGCCGGTTGCAGAAGTTCTTGCTGTAAAATCAATTGCTCCGGCTGCCGGTCCTGCCGGAACGAAAGTTGTTATTACAGGTACAAAATTTGATGCAACACCTGCAAACAATATTGTATTATTTAACACAACGCCAGCAATTGTAACAGCTGCAACAGTTACTACACTTGAAGTAATTGTTCCTGCCAATGCAACTACGGGACTTGTATCAGTTACTGTAAATGGTGCAACAGTTAAAAGTACATCCAATTTTGAATTGGCTACCCGTGTGGTAGTAGAAAAAAGCGGTGATATTACTGCGGATGAAACCTGGACAAAAGATAAAATTTACCTGATAAAAGGTTTCGTATATGTTAAGAGCGGTACACTTACTATTCAGCCTGGAACTATTATTAAAGGAGGAGCACCTGCTTTGGATCCGGCCGGACTGGCAAGAGGAGGTACATTGATCATCAATGCAGGAGCCAAAATTATGGCAGCAGGTACGGTAGCTGAGCCGATCGTATTTACATCCAATGCAGCAGTTGGCAAACGTAATTATGGTGACTGGGGTGGAATCGTAATATTTGGAAAAGCCCCTCATAACCGTCTGGTAAGCCAGGGTGCCGAGGGTGGAATTTCAGGCCAGTTAGGCGGTGACAATCTCCCTGCTGATAACTCAGGTACTTTACAATATGTAAGAATTGAATTTCCCGGAATTGCACTTTTAGCAAACAGTGAGATCAACGGACTTACACTTTACGCAGTTGGATCGGGTACTACAATTGACCACGTACAGATTTCATACAGCGGTGATGATTCATTCGAATGGTTTGGCGGAACTGTAAATGCTAAATATTTAGTAGCATACCGCGGTTGGGATGATGATTGGGATACTGACTGGGGTTTTACAGGAAAAGTACAATATGCAGTTTCTCTGCGTGATCCTTCCTTTGCTGATGTTTCCGGTTCAAATGGTTTTGAGTCTGATAACTTTGCCGGAACAGGCGAACCTGCAACTGGCCCAAATAATGGCTTGCCTTTAACAGCACCTGTATTTGCTAACGTAAGTAACTTTGCTTTCACAGGAGTACCAAGTAACGTACAAGCATCAGGTAGTGGTCCTTATCAGTCTGCAATGCATCTACGCCGTAATACAGATATCAGCATTTATAATTCAGTTTTTGCAGGATATCCCGAAGGTCTTCGTCTGGATGGTGCCAACACATTGGCTCATGCTACTGCCGGATCTTTGGATTTGAAAGGTATTGTATTAGCAAACACAACAATTCCTGTTCGCGGTGACCGCGCTGCTACTGGAATCTCTGATGTTCAGGCTACTGCTTATTTCAGTGCTGCTGCCCGTAAAAATACTATTCTTACAGACGTTTCGACATTGTTATTTAATGCTGACAATTTCAAGCTTACAGCTCCTAATTTCTTGCCACAAGCAACTTCTCCTTTATTGAAAGATGCAGTTTGGGAAGGAAAAGGTGCTGATACTTTCTTTACAAAAGAACTTTTCAGAGGCGCTTTCGGAACAACAGACTGGACCAAAACATGGACCAACTTTGATCCGCAAAACACGCTTTATAATTAATACAAAATAATAATTTTTATAATTGGTGTCAGAATTTAAAAAGGCCGGGGGCAAATGCTCCCGGTCTTTTTGCGTGAAAATCATAAGTTAAAAAATAATTTATATTACGATTCT
>Ga0247734_1001957_pt1 | contig 14485 bp, 9 predicted proteins | sample UWRJL103311B2_FD_180933 | JGI IMG/M metagenome (GOLD analysis project Ga0247734, IMG submission 180933) | Plant litter microbial communities from Arlington Agricultural Research Station in Wisconsin, United States - UWRJ-L103-311B-2 | ecosystem: Environmental > Terrestrial > Plant litter >... | reverse complement strand
TCACATACATACATGTACATACATGTACATACAGCAAGCACCACCAGGACTGGACCATACACACACCCTTTTCTCTTTCCTTCCTGCTCCTCCCCTCATCCCATCCCATTCCATCCCATCTCAACCCGTCGTCCAGACACCACCTCCACCTCCACCACCACCACACTTCACCTCATCACACCTCACCCACCTCACCCACCTCAACTTCTACCTCAACCTCACCGCACACACACCCTTCTCTAAAACCTCTCTCCCCCTGACATCGCTCAAGCACCATCACCAATTCATCATCACCACTACCACTACCACCACTACTACTACTACTACCACTACTACCACTTCCACCACCGCCGTACATTTCCAATTGCATTCCTCAATGTATCGAATAATAGCTGGCAACCCGTTCACTTGCTGAGTCGGGAGAGAGACGTAACCCAAGAACCATGGACGAGGGCATGGCGCCGCTCCCTCAACAGCCGCAACAGCCCTCGCCAGTCGCCGTGGATAGAAACTCGGAGCTCAACTTGCGACTGCGACAGCGAGATCGGCTCTCGCCACGAGGGCGCTTTGGGAAGCCGGGGCGTATTACCACGTCGGTGCGCGAGGTGGACGAGTCACCGAAGAATGGAATCGCTCTCGCGCCTGCCCCGAGGTCAAAATCACGATCGCCGGATTTCGCAAGAAAGAAGCAGGTGCAAGAGGGCCTCCGCAAAGAGGCTAGTGTGCATCGCCGGGCAAAGAGAGAGGTGGAGGACCTGAAGTATGGCATAACCCCAGATGGAGGCTCTGCCGGGAGGGAAGGGAGACAATTCACCGTCGCTAACGTTGGTAATAACGGAAGGATATACCTACGGTAAGACTGGGCATGCGAGAGAGATTCGAGCGAAGGATATTTGCACGAACTAAGCTAACGAAGGAAATAGTCCTACAATACGTCCAGCGACCCAACGGTATCCGCAGCCGGCCTTTGTCTTTCCTATCACCCCACCCAGTACCGCTGGTCTGGATGCCTTGGTCTCGCGGAATGAAGCAGAAGAAGCGGAGCGTGATAGTCTTTGGACGCCTACGCGTTCACCGCCAACTCCAACCAAGCATTCCCGGGATGGTTATTTTGAGCAGCCGAAAAGAGCCTCTCATGCTGGGCGACCGCGACGCGCATTTTCCCAGTCAACCATAGATGAGCATCAAGCTGAGAAATCGGTGCGAGACTCTGACATCGGAGCGTTCAGGGTGGTGATTGAGAGACCAGGTAACGAGCCTAGGCTGGAGCAACCATTCACCGGTATTCCAATTCTAGAGATCCCTATCCCTTCTTACAAACTTGGGACCCCTCGATTCAGCACGCGCGGCACAGCATTTCTCAGAAGCTCTTCATATACTGCTACAGATGATATGCGCTCAAGCGTTCTCACTGGTACGGGTACGTCTCGAAGAAACACGGGCCTGGATCGACGAACCCGCATTCTTTCTAGGCGACATTCTGATGCATCACCTCAGATGCTTCAACCTGGAGCATCCCCCTTGAGCCTCTTTGAAATTTCTCCCGGCGAATCACCGGGACCTATCCGCCAACGCACTAGAATTGTTCCGGAAATGTTCGATGATCTTACTTTTAAGCCAGCTTGTGATCATCCTTCTGTTGTTCGTTATTCAGCTGCAGGGGGGATCCGAGCTGCTACCCCAGCGCGGCTTGTTGCTGAGATTACCTCCCCTACATTTGTGGATTATGACCTTCTTTCAGACTTCTTCCTAACTTTCAGGTCATTCTTAGATACGTCAGACCTGCTAAACATGCTGATTGCAAGACTAAAATGGGCACTTCTCAGAACCGATGAGACTGGGATGGTGGTCAGGGTCAGGACTTTTGTGGCAATAAGGCATTGGATCTTGAACTATTTTCTGGACGACTACGTGATTGACTACGAGTTGCGGACAACATTCTGCGAATTGCTTAATAGGTTTGTGGACGAGTTATCTAATAACCCTGCGCACACCAAGGTTCCTCGTAAAATCCTGGGAGAATTGAAGAAGTGCTGGCGGAGGGTATGTGCATTGTACTGGGACGGTGCCGAATTTAATACGGAACTCGGACCTGAAATTCCTATTAGTCCTGGAGGTGTAGCTGGATCGAGAGACCCAAATCTGGACCCGAGCTTCTGGGCGAAGGATCAACCTGGTCCGCCACGCTTGGATGATATTATCGAACCAGATTTCCTTCCCCCCGAGACGTCTGTGAACGAACAGCACGACTACTTTGCCGATGTCTCCCGCGCAGGCCATCCAGACTCTACCATTGGCCATCCACCGACCGCCTCTGCCTACCAAGCTGGGAAGCAGGAGGATCAACCGCCATTATCCCCAACCAGTGTTATGAGCGAAGACTTCGTTTCATGCTCATTCCCATCTCGAGGCCGAGTTGGAGGGAACTCGCAACCATTAGGTGCCCACCCCGTACCAACGAGCTCTATATATGATCAAGCGCCGCCAATAGCCATGACGCCTAGAGCACTAACGGGCAAACGCGTCCGTCCAGCTCATGCTCACAAGCGTAGTGCTAGTTTTTCAGACTCATTCCGAGATCAGCGCGTACAACAGAACGTGCACCAACAGCCAGTGCAAAAGGTTCTATATAAGAGTACGGAGCTACTGCTAGCCTTGCCGTATGCGGGAAGTCTTGTAAGAGGCAATTTATTTCCTCCAGCTCAAGGATTTGTTGACGTTGTCGCTCCAAGTACACCTGCAGATGTGAACAGAGCAGGCACTTCACTCCCTGGCATATTGGCGAACCAGAAAGGACCATCCGCAATGTCCGGGCCTGGCATGAAAAAACTACTAGGAAGTGTACGCCGTGCCCTGAGCACCAAGAATGGCAACTACCCCAGTTCGTCTCCAACACAGGGCAGCTTTCCCCACATACCTCCGCTTGGAGTCCGTGGAGTAACAATTAATCGCCTACCTGGTACAGCTGTCGTACCGCAGGCACCGCCTCGTAACAATGGAGTCAGAACACCTATGCGAATCGATCTTCTAGGTGCCGAAGTAGCCGAGGATTTCAAAAAAGCTGTGCAAGAAGACGCAGATGCAGACTCTGAGAGACATGAGCAAGGGGGAACCGAAAGACAATCCAGAACCAGTAGCATGCACGATCCCAATCTTCGTTACTCTGTTATGCGTCCAGATGAGACAATTGAATACGCAAAGCCCGCGAATAGAAGAGCTGCGGTTAGTGAAGTTACGAATGGCAGTAAGTCGATTGTAATTATGGACGAAACCAATCTCCCTGTCATGACAGGAGCACTACCAGTAAATGCATCCGTCGATACCTTTGCAGAAGTGTTCAATCAACCTTCGGGGGGGCCAACTCCGCCGTCGACACCGCCAGAGGCTACCCTCGGGACCCCACGCCGATCATCACACCTCCTCGGAGAGCACACCAGATCCAGATCACGTTCGTTATCGTTCGAAGAGACACCTTCATTAGTAGTTGATTCACGGCCATCGGGTGACGATGAACGCTCACCTTTTCAACGGCCTTTAGGCAGACCATCATTGCGATCCCGGGCGCCGTCCCATAGTCACAAGAAGTCAATGTCATTACGGAAGTACGCTTCTTATCAGAGTGAATTTACACGCCATCGGAGTGAGCGCAGCTTCGATGCAACTACCTTTTCCGGCACCGAGGAAGTTGAGCGCCTATCCCAAGTTACATCTATTCCTCTACCACTTAGAGTACTTCGTCGGCGGCCTGGTGGCGACTTGAGAGCAGTAACGAACGTTGGGGACCTCAATACGCACCAACTCCGAAGACCAATGTCAACAGGGTCTTTTGCCACTTACTCCGATTCTGTTCGGAGCTCGTTTCTCCTTGGCAGTAGGCTCTCCGGTGACTACGTCGACGTTGTTAGCAGTAACTATGACCAGTCCCGGTCTAACGAGAACGCTTTTTCATTGGGTGCATTAGCTGAAGCATCGCCCAAACCAACTGCATCTCTGTTCAGCACGCATTCGTCCCAACCTGTTATGAGACCGTCGTTTGAAAAAGAGGCCAAATACCTTGCGCAGATACCCGATGATGTTGACGACGACGGTGGAGTCGAGTCAGCTTTACTGAAACTAGAGGGTAAATTTGAACAGAGACGTTCTGACGCTTCAGGAGTAGGGTATCTCAAGAACGACCCTGGGACACACAACAGCTTTGGAGAAGCTGACCTTGATATGAGTTCGTTTGCATTCAATCATGGCGAAGATATGAGCAGAAAGCATAGGCAAAATCACGTCGTGGACTCTAGTAATTACGATACATCAGCGGTGGGCCAAGCGTCTCAGGATCCGCATACAACTACAGCCGAGGAACTGACATCTGCTGTATACCAACCTCACAGAAGTGAAGAAAATCAGAGAGCCATGTCACCACGTTCTCTGGACTCTTACAATTCGACTCCCTTACTCGAACGGGGCTTCACTGATGATGGTATAGAGGGAAAGGGTACATCGGATTGGTCTCAACATTCCATACTTTGTGGGCCAAGCAATGAGAGGCTCAATACCCAGTTTGAAGCCACTCCTCATTCGTCGCACCCGAACTCTTACGATTTCATCGATGAGACGGAAAGCATGAAGAGCAACGCACGTGATCAAACAAAGCCTAGTCATGACAGCGTTACCCAATCATTTTTAGATTTGGGAACCGATTCCGACGATAGAAGCGACCTGTCCTCAGAGATGTCTCTAGAGGTCATTTCGCGAACCGAGTTTACCGAACTTGATGCCTCCTCTACACAGACATTTCCTCCAATTCGCGCTGGCACAGTGATCAAGGAAATGCCTCTCCCATCACAATCTCCACGACCGCCGCCATCACCATCCCTGACATTGGTTCAGGCTTTGATGCTTTCACCCAAAAATATCGATACGTTCCATAATGGACAGCAGATGCACAAAACCTTTCCTCCAACTCCCCAGGTTAGCCCAACAGCGGCCAACGCCACCACATTCAACACAGATAGAGGCGCATCCCCGTCTATGAATCCACTTAGGTCCCATGTCATTCCAGAAGCTTCTCGGAAAACTTCAATACACCTTCCATTCACTCTGGCTTTTGATTCCCAGGTACTTGCCCAACAGTTTACCTTGATCGAAAAGGATGCTTTGAATGAAATCGACTGGAAAGACTTGATTGAAATGCCATGGAAAGATAGTTCTACCGAATCTCGATCCTGGGTTGATTTTCTTCGAACCTCGGAGCCTCGAGGTGTAGAAGTTGTCATTGCACGTTTCAATCTAGTGGTGAAGTGGGCAGTGTCTGAAATTGTCCTCACTCAAGATCTTGGCGAGCGAGTACGCTGCATCATTAAGTATATTCACATCGCCGCTCATTGCCGTAGATACCGCAATTTTGCAACAATGACCCAGTTGACCGTTGCCCTCACCTCGAATGATATAACCCGCCTTACAAACACCTGGGCATCTGTCCCTACAACAGATATCCAGACATTGAGGGAGCTTGAGACCCTTGTGACTCCCATGGGCAACTTCTACAACTTAAGAGCTGAGATGGAGGGTTCTGGAGCCGGTCAAGGCTGCATTCCTTTTGTTGGTATTTACACCCATGACCTTTTGGTCAACTCCGAGAGGCCGAGTCAATATGCTAGCACGCCAACAACGGAGCCTCTAGTAAACTTCGAACGCTGTCGTACCGATGCTGGAATTGTCAAGAATCTCTTGAGGCTACTGGAAGCAAGTCAGCTCTACAGATTTCTTCCCATTGAAGGAATCACAGAGAGGTGTCTCTGGATGGCTTCCTTGAGTGACGAAGAGATCTCTCGTTATGGAAAACTGATCCAAGAATGATGGACAACCAAATTCGCCCTTCGAATACTCAACTTAATATCCATACCAAATATCTACCGCCAACTTTTGAACCTTGTTGGTACCATTGTCAGATGGACCACAGCTGCAGCAAACTATTTTTCTTTTTCAATGTCCAAATGTTGTCCATACCCCTTATAATGAGTGTACTACTGTAACACTGGCCTCTCTTTCCCGTCGAATCAGGCGATGATCACGAATTTCCTTGTCAGGGACTGTCAAATGTCCGCAGTTATTGAGTTATATAGACCAGTTTGGAAGGAGTCTGCTATCACTAGCGTCAATTGGTGTCTAATTTGTGCGAATGGGCAGCGAAAGCGTAGCATTGCATGGTTGCTTTGTTGCATGACATGATATACCCCCTGTTTGAGAACTGTATGGCATTGCATAGTGCTTGAGCAAAGATGAATGAAGAAAGTTCGATACAAGCAAGCCTTTCTTTCTCTTCATGAAATTGTTATGTGCCCCCACTTCAGTGCAAAATCGTGTGATATCACAAATGCTGTCATGTTCATCAACAAAAGCATATTTTTTTGAAATCGACTAATCGTAAGCTCTCTTGGGGCTAACATATCTTACTAAAGGCCATTTTGCGGCCATTTTGCCACGGAAGAAAGTATTGGCCTCGCTTATTTCAGGGGCATGTCATATATACTATAAGTATATATAATATCTATCAGTCACGTGTTATATTCACCGGGCTAAAGTAAACAGCCCAACGACAATAATTGTTTCCCCTGTTGTCTTTTAATTTTTAATTTTTAATTTTTTGCCAGTGTTTTGAGATAATTGGTTATAGCATACATACATGCAAAGTAATAATTATAACTCTACTGGCGCCAACAGTATACTCTCCTCTCTCCTCTCCTTTCCCTTCCCAAAAGCGTCGATCGAGGCCCAGCCCTTTTTCTTTTTCTTTTTCTTTTTGGTCCTACCTACTCTTTTCAACTTGAGCTTTTCAGGATGCAAACCTTCCCCCTCCCCCCTCCTCCTCCTTCAGCCTCAAGTAAAATCTGTGATAAGAAATTTGTCGGCAAAGAATAGTAAGATGGTTGGTTCATACATCTTTTTTTTGCACGATCCTACAGTAGAACTAATTTTAAAAACACCTGGGTGGTTCCAAATCTTTTTGGGTGGGGGTTGGAGGAGGATGCTTGCGTGCTTCGAATTACATGTATAATAAATAGGCTCCTATGGTTATGCTTCTTCACATTGTTCACTATTAAAAAATGAAAGGGAGGCGTATAAAATTGGGCTGGCACGATGTGGTTGATATTTCAAGTCAGAACGCTGAACAATTCCTAAAAACTTCGACTCTATTCCATGCTAGTAGCAATTTGCTGCGAAATCACCTCTGCAAATCGTCCAGGAGCATTCTCCTTGTCCTGTTGGGCCTCTCCGATCGCCAATAGAACCTTTTTAATGCCAAGACCGACTTGCTCACTGCCTGTTATCGATTTTAGCTCATTTAGAGACCCTCTAATATGCTCTTCTGTTCCAGGACCAAATGCTTCGGTCTGCTGCAAAATAGTTGCTAGTTCAGTAAATGACTTAACGCTGGGCACAGCCAGCTCTCGCGTAAAGGACTGTTGTAGGTCAAGCTGTCTCAAGACGGACCGTTGCGAAGTAGTGCCAATAATTAGCAGTCGGCGAGGAGTAGGTGGTTGTTTGGTAAGTAGCACCATGAGTGCCTGTAGAACGACATTGGAAAATCGAATTCCAAGGGGAACCCATTCGAGGATTCTCTCAATGTTGTCAATTACTACAATATTCTGTGGTGATTTGTAGGCATCTGAGAAGACCTTGTTAAGATACTGAACTTTAGCTGCCTCGCTAAAACCAATCATGTTTTCCGCTGAGATCAGCTTGATAAAAGGAAATCCAGAATCCTTAGCTATTTTAGCAGCGAGAGCACTTTTACCTGAACCCGGTGGACCATGGAGGAGTACTGATAATAGTGGCTCTGTTGGTGAGGTCCTGACGAGGTCGACAAACATACTTCCATCCTTGATAATGTTATCAATGTGAGGGCTGAAGTGCAGTATGCCTGCACGCATAGCCGAATCCAGCTCTTCTTCAGATACACCAAAAGCAGATTTGACTTCATCCAGCGCACTCATGAAGTCTTCTCGGACAACCTTTAGATCTTCCACGTCATTGGAAACACCTGCCATCGTCCCAACCTTCACGTGACGATTGAAGGCAAAGGATGTTGCCGACTTGATTAGACCACCGATTTCTGCTCCAGAAAAATTCTTGGTGAGGTGGGCAAGCTCGAGAATATCGACATCTGAGCCCATGACGTTGTTCGCAAGCATCTTCGTAGTATGGATCTTCAAGATTTGCGCTCGGCCAGCTTCATCTGGCAGCGAAATCTCCATGTGGACTTCAAGTCTTCCCGGCCGTAGCAAAGCATCATCAATCATGTCCATGCGGTTAGTCATACCAATAAGCAGAATATTGTTCAGCTGGTCAACACCATCAAGCTTCGAGAGCAATTGATTGACCACACTATCACCGACGCCAGTTCCACCCCCAGCTCCACTACCTCTCTGTTTACAAACAGCATCCAGTTCGTCAAAAATAATGATATGGAGACCACTCTCCTCTCCTTTCTCCTTGTATTCTTTTTCTGCATCGGCAAACAGTTTCCGGATATTCTCTTCAGACTGGCCAACGTACTTATTCAATACTTCTGGGCCGTTAATGACCTTGGGCTCTCTTGAATTCAACATCTTTCCAATTTGACGTGCAATTAGGGTCTTTCCCGTGCCGGGAGGTCCATAAAGTAGAATACCCTTGACATGCTGGATACCCAACTTCTCTATCAACCCAGGCGGGAAAATACGAGAAGCAAAAGCTCTCCGAAAGATGGAACTGAATTCGGTATCCAACCCACCAATTCCCATGTCTTCAAATTTGAAGTCTGGGGCAATGATTGAGTTCGCGGCTGGTCGTTTGGATGACCCTTTAAGCTTGATTGGCGAGGTGGCGTCTTTGAAGAACGTGATAGCCGTTTGCCTGGTCAATATACCCCTAGCATTTGGAGAAGTTACAGTCGGGGTTGGACCACCGGACTTCTCCATCATACTAAGATCAACCAATTGAACAGTCTTGATTTTGATGATCAAGGGGATGTTCTTATGATCCATCAAGAGCATTTGTCCTGGAGCGAATACCTGATTCTCGAATTGCTTTATAAACACTTCTGCCAGGACATCTTGATCATATGGTGCATCTGTTATTTTCTTTTGGGAAGCAAATCCCACTTCGATGTCTAAAGCACCGAGATATACGTTACTGCCTTGCGAAAAGGGGTCGTACACTTCGGCACTCAAGGGATCCATCATTCCAACATTGATCCAGGTTCTTTGTCTGTCATTCAAGCTTATTTTGCCTTGTGGAAAGCCATCCAAAGGCTGAGCTGTAACGACAAAGTCTCTGTTCAAACATATATATATCTGCGGGCCATCTCGAGATGAAGGTGGGAAATCTAGAGGGGATACAGCACAACTGAATAGCCATTAGCGATGCCAGTAATGAGCGTTGACTTGTGGTACCTACAGGTTTTGAAATATGTACTGATTTGCCAGAGTTGAGTTACCCTCGATTTTGGCGATGCGTAGCTGAAGCTGTTGTTGAGACCGTCCTGACGATGGTTGTTGTCCATAACTCGGAGCCGCTGTTCTGCCCACAGCAGGTCTGGCAGACCTGGGATCACCATCTCTCTCTCGCGGGACTGGGTAATTTCCTCCTCCTCTTGGGTCTCCGTATCCAGCCGGGGAGGGATCATCTCGTGGTGGTGGTGCTGGAGGCCGGCTGTATCCTCCAGACTGCTCACGGCCTGCCTTAGGCCCCTGGCCGAAGAGATTCTGTCTAATGTTCATATCTTTTTCAAATTCTTCAAAGCTGGGTCTCTTCAAGAAACTGTTGTGTGATATTTTGTGTATCGTTGGGCTGAGAACCAAAGCTGGGATTCGAGAGAGGCTCGTTTCGTGTTTACGTCTGGGAGTGGCGATCTTGGGTATATATAGATGATCTTTGATGATGTGTTTACAAGAGACTCCACAGAGCTATTATTTAGTTAGGGAGACTGTGCTGCTACTTTGGAAGGTGTTTCCGTACTGCAAGCTGTTCAATTCAATGAATGGTACCTAGGTGAAAGGAACTGTAGCCTTGTCTGCAATGTGTATGGACCTCACACTAGCGTCGTGTCCTCAAGTTGTGACTCTTAAAAAAGAAAAGACAGATATACTGCACAGCGGATATATAAACAATTCAAATCTTTGTACTTGTAGTTGTATAGTTTCTAAATGGCCTTCGTTATAAAAGATAGAAGTCTGATATGATGCGGCTCCCAAGGTGGTCGGTGGTGATTCTGGTACGGCTATTGTCTCTTTCTGGTCTCACAACAGCGTCCGGAGCAGGGGTCTCTGATTTGAGGATTGGCTTGTCATTCTCCACACAACCGCCCCTCTTCCCCCAGGCTCAACTCCAGCCTCGACTACAAGACCTCAGCCTTGACTTAGACTTCTTTGTACAAGTCGCAAATCACGAACTCACCATCCCAATCATGCCTCTGTAAGTTTCGTTGTTTTCAAAGAAACCCAAAAGTCTTCAGCTAACAGACCATAGCCATCTACTGGGGAAGAAGTCTTGGAATGTCTATAATCAAGACAACATCCAAAAAGTCAAGCGAGATGAAGCTGCTGCAAAGGCAGTCGAAGAGGCCGAGGAACAGCGCATGCAAGAGGCTGATGCAGAACGGCGGATGCAGATTCTTCGAGGCGAAATCCCAACTCCTATACCAGACCTGGAAGATGAAGCAGAAAGTGTTCCGCGCGAAAGTCGCCTACACGGAGTGGGAAGAGAGCGTAAGAGGAGAAAGAAATCGGGCGAGAATGATACTGATTTTGAAATGCGACTGGCCCATGAGCAAACGCTATCTTCGAACGCAGATAAGCAAATAGTGCTGCGAAAGCCCATTGATGCACCATTAGTAGATGAGTCGGGTCATCTCGATTTGTTTCCTCAGGAACCAGCTCCTAAGGGCCAGACAGTAAGAAACGCAGAAGCCGAGAAAGAATTAGCGAAGAAGAAAAAAGAATACGAAGATCAATACACGATGCGGTTTTCAAATGCTGCTGGCTTTAAACAGAACTTAGAAAACCCTTGGTATTCGAAAGCAAATGGAACAGAGCCAACAAGTGAAGATTCTACCCCCGGAAAAAATGTATGGGGCGATGAAGATCCGAGACGTAAGCAGCGAGAAGCTGCGAGGATATCATCAAATGATCCTTTAGCTATGATGCGTCAAGGAGCTAAGCAAGTTCGTCAGGTGGAACTGGAGAGGAAGCTTTGGCGAGAGGAAAAGGAGAGAGAAATGCGAGGTCTTGAGGACGAAGAAAGGCGAAAAAAGGCGCTGACTCGGAAGAGACGACATGAGGATGATGAAGAAATCGCTCTGGAAAATTTTAGCCTAGATCCCCTAGAGCAATCTTCTTCTCGAAGAAGGGATGACGGCAGTGAGCGCCGACATCGTCATAAGCACAGAGATAGGGAGCCACATCGAAGCTCTCGTCACAACGATGAACGTAAGAACCGTCACAGTCATAGGCATAAAGATCGCCATCGGGAATGACATTTTAGTGGTAATATATTTAATTTGTTTATCGTTAAAGACATCTTGTGTTAATTGACCACGACATGCCATACTTCGTACCTCCGAGCCTAAAGCACAAAACTTGCACTTATAAAGTATTTTAACACATAGTCACATCTTAGAGAAGCTCAGTAGCATCGTTCGCCATAATTTATAACTTTGATGTACGTAAAACATTTAACATCATGCTGCTTGTAGCCTCTATGGTACAGTTGTAGAAATGCAGTATTCATTAATACTAATCATATATGTGAATGTACTATATTAATAGTATTAATAGTTGTCTAGTACAAAAAAGTCGGGTATCAAATTCTGGGCATACAACTATTTCAACCACTGTACCTTGAATATGCAATTTGAACCTCTCTCATCTCGGCCTTTACCAGAGCTGCCATGTCCTTCGCCTCCAAACCCTCCAACGCAGTCATAATATCTTGGTATAGACCCTCTCCCATACCCTCTTTTCTACTTGAATAAATATCCAATCCAGCAGGCGTAAACATACTAGGTGCAAACCAAGTCACCACCCATCTTTCCCCATCTCTCTCTCCCCACCCCAGTACCTCCCAATGTGAACTAGCAATCTTCAAGAGTCCTCTTCCCCTCCAATCCCAGCCACCTTCTCCATCTGGAGTGTCTACGCCTCTAATACTCTTTGGCTGCGGGAGGAAAGTGCGAGCCGTAGGCTCAGAACTAACGATATCATCGAGCAGCGCTGGCGAGGATGAGGTAGCGGGGATGATAGCGTATGTTATCTGGACATTCTTGGCTTTCCTCCACATGGGTAGTGTGGAATGTGTTACGGACCAGGTTCCTTCAAGCCATTCAAGGCTGGGAAGTGTGAACTCAGTTGAGGAAGGGAGTTGAGGATTGTATTTTTTGGGCGAGCGGAGAGTTATTGGTGAGTTTACAGCGGATGTAGCCATAGTTGATAATAATCTACCAAGGAAACGTGAAGTTGACAGAGCTGGAATTGACAGCCAGCCTATATGTTTTACTTAGTCAACCTAGTCAGTTTTGATTAGTTATGGGTCATTTAGAAGGAGTATATATATACTTACTCAACAGATTGTATGAAAGTTGTGTGTACCTCAAGATTGTCTGAGAATACCCGTTGACGATGATTCATTCAATGGCGAGGCTGGTCTTCAGCCTTGCCATGTTAATTCTTCGAAGTCCAGCGCAGCTTGCCGTACTTCAACATGCAACAACATTCACATTTCAATCATGGATCCGGACTATTCAGACAGTGAAGATGGCGCTGAAGCTCGCGCAATGGCAGAGGCGATGGGCTTCACTAGCTTTGGCTCGCACAAACCACCAGCGAAGAAGCGGAAGTTCAATGCAACAACAGATGCATATGTTGATGGACAGGAGCTTGCGAGCTTGGATAAGGGAGGCAAGAAGGGACAAGGCAGTGGCGGTAATACAATACCTCTAGGCAAACAAAGAGTAATAGGTGGCGGGACCGGAGAAGCTCCTAAGTATATAGGGATTGAAAAAACCTGTGGCGGAGGAAACAAAGATGAGATCGACCTAGGAGACGACGAAGAACCAGAAGACGGCCCAAGCTATCTCGATACGAGCTTACCGCCTCCAATTGAGGCATCCGACAATGATGGACCACAATATCTGGATAGTAGTCGGCCTCCTCCGGTATCAGAAGAGGAGGCAAAGGAGATGCAGACTCGAGTTGATGCTTTACTGGCTAGTCTTGATGAATCAAGTGAACAATCATTCAGTACACCACCCCTACCTGCTTCAAATGCTCCATATAAGCTCCCGCAAAGGCCTCCCGCAGGAGGTACACAATATGCTGCGTCAGTCGCAAGCAGTTCCCGACCGACGCAAAGAGGACAGAGGAATGAAAAGTGGTATATTGATTATTACGATCCCAACTTTAATGAGAATCCTTGGGAGCGGTTGGAGAAGCAGAAAGGACTAGAACCATTGTGTAAATGGCCAGAAAATGTTGGGCGGCAGCCCCATTTGCGCCATTAAATACATCATCTGAGACGCAGCTGTATATATTTGCATTCCTTATGGAAGATCGATTTCGTGGAAGTTTTGGGCTTAAATTGAGCTTTTATGGCAGATTACCCATGGAAGATGACAAAAACTAGCATTCTACAAAGTTACCATGCGTACAAATGAGAACTTGTAAATCTTTCTCCCAACCAAATTGTGAAATGTGGAATATCTTGATAGCAATGTAACATGGCATTTATGCTCTCATGGCCATTTGTGTTCCTTGTATGTATTATTCTAGTTCTTTTGCATTAGTTGCTCCTGAAATACTCATTAGCATGGCTTTTGTATCTTCTCGCTTAGCGGAGCTCCATAAAAGGGGCCGAAGATTCTAACACTCTTGAAATAGTCTTTGTTGCCCGATACCTGCGGATTTAAGATGAAGATTACTATCAAGTCCTACTCTGTTCTAGCCACGTTTTTGGTAGCAGACTTGCAAGCCTTTTCATTGTATACTTTCGTTTAAAGATGAATAGCGATAGAAAACGGACCGTGAAATCAAAATTCTTAAATTTTCTAGGAAAGGAAATAACTTTTTTATAACTTTTTAGAAGATCCATATGATCCATACCTCAAACCAACGTCCACTCCTTATTTGAGTAATTCAGATCGCTTCACCTCCCTTTTTGATGACTCACCGCAGATAGCCAAAAGTAATATCCTGTCCATCTATGCTGCCCATTCCACCCCTCTAGGGCGAGGTGTTTGAAATGACTTTCTTGTTGTAGTAGTAGTTGATGATGTAGTAGTTGATGATGTAGAAGTTGATTTCGAAGCTGTAGAAGTCGGCTTCGGTGCATGGGGGAATGTAAAAGCTGGTCTGGGTATGCGCGATACGGCTGTACCAGTTTGACCAGGCTTGTGCCAAAACACACCAGCCGTAGGGAGCACTCTGCCTGCCCCAGCAGTACCGGTGGCCCCAAGCTT
>Ga0247734_1001955_pt1 | contig 14494 bp, 11 predicted proteins | sample UWRJL103311B2_FD_180933 | JGI IMG/M metagenome (GOLD analysis project Ga0247734, IMG submission 180933) | Plant litter microbial communities from Arlington Agricultural Research Station in Wisconsin, United States - UWRJ-L103-311B-2 | ecosystem: Environmental > Terrestrial > Plant litter >... | reverse complement strand
TGCCGATGGCCGACGCCGCGACGGCGCAGAAGATGAACGTGTCGGCGGCCTCCCCGACGCCGGTCGAGCCCGCCAGCCGGCGCCACAGGCCGGGTTCCGCCGACCGCGCCTTCATCCGCACCAGCACATAGGAGTTGAGCAGCTGCCCGGCCAGGTACGCGATCATCGAGGCGGCCACGATCTGCAGGCCCGACCAGACGACGCTCTCGAAGGCCTCCTGGTTCTCGTAGAAGCTCGCCCCCGGGAGCTGCATCGCGATCAGGAAGGTCGCGAACGCGAGGAGCGCCGTGCCGAAGCCGACGAGGATCGCCCGACGCGCGGCGCGGAAGCCGTACACCTCCGAGATGACGTCGCCGAGGATGTACGCGAGCGGGAACAGGATCGCGCCGCCGTCGGAGATGATCGGCAGCACCTGCACCGGCCCGATCGACACGTCGTGCCCGGACAGGAACTCCGTCGACTTGGTCGCGGCGATGTTCGAGACGACCAGCACGACGCAGAACAGGGCCAGGAGGACGTCGAAGTAGGAGGAGCCGCGCGATGCGTAGTGGACCTCGGTGTCAGGTTTTGGTGAGGTTGCCTGGGAACTCATGGGTCACATCCTCCCATTGCCGAAGCGGTGGGAGAATCGACCCATGAGCCTGCCCACCAGCACCGACGTCCTCGTCGTCGGCGCCGGCCCCGCCGGCTCGGCGGCGGCCGCGTGGACCGCCCGGTTCGGGATGGACACCGTCCTGGCCGACGCCGCGACGTTCCCGCGCGACAAGACGTGCGGCGACGGCCTCACGCCCCGAGCGATCGCCGAGCTCGACCGGCTGGGCCTCGGCGACTGGGTCCGCGGCCACGGCACCAACCGCGGGCTGCGGGCCGCGGGCTTCGGCCAGGAGCTGCTGCTGCCCTGGCCCGGCGGCTCGCTGCCCGACCACGGGTCGGCGGTCCCCCGCACGGAGCTCGACGACCGGATCTTCCGGGTCGCCGTCGAGTCCGGTGCGACGCCGTTCGAGGGAGCCCGGGCGGTCGACGTCACGCGCGACGGCACCGGTCGGGTCACCGGCGTGGTGTTCCAGGTCGGCGCCGACCGCACGCCGCACACCGTCGCCTGCCGCCGCCTCGTCGTCGCCGACGGCGTCCGCTCGTCCCTCGGCCGCGTGCTGGGCCGCGAGTGGCACCGCGACACCGCGTACGGCGTGGCCGGGCGCTCGTACGTGAAGTCCGGACGCAGCGACGACCCGTGGATCTCCTCGCACCTCGAGCTCCGCGGCGAGGAGGGCGAGCTGCTGCCGGGATACGGCTGGATCTTCCCGCTCGGCGACGGCGAGGTGAACCTGGGCGTCGGAGCGCTCGCGACCGCGAAGCGTCCCGCCGACCTGCAGATCCGACCGCTCATGGAGTACTACGCGACGCTGCGTCGCGAGGAGTGGGACCTCACGAGCGAGCTGCGCGCCCCCACCAGCGCGCTGCTGCCGATGGGCGGCGCGGTGTCGGGCGTCGCCGGCCCCAACTGGGTGCTGATCGGCGACGCCGCGGGATGCGTCAACCCGCTCAACGGCGAGGGCATCGACTACGGGCTGGAGACCGGGCGCGAGGCCGCCGAGCTGATGCGGACCCGCACCGACCTGGCGGACGCCTGGCCGTCGCTGCTGACCAGCCACTACGGGGAGGCGTTCTCGATCGCGCGACGCCTGGCCGGGCTCATCACGGTCCCGCACCTGCTGCCGACCGCCGGTCCGGTCGGGATGCGCTCGCACACCTTGATGACGTTCGCGCTGCGGGTCATGGGCAACCTGGTCACCGACGAGGACCGTGACCTCACGGCCCGCGTGTGGCGCTGGGCCGGACGTCGTTCCGTCCGCCTGGACGCCCGCCCGCCCTTCGCCGCCTGACCCCGGACGCGCGGAAGGGCCCGGCCGGAGCCGGACCCTTCGCGGTGGAGCTGGTGTCTCAGGTGGTGCGGTTCAGCCGGCCGGCGGGGCCGGGGGCGCCGGCGGGCCGGCGGGCGGGGCCGGAGGCGTCGTCGGACCCGCGGCGGGCGGGGCCGGCGGGGCGGCCGGCGGAGCCTGGGGAGCGGCCGGCGGGGTCTGCGGGAACGTCTGACCGGTCGCCGGCGGCGTGGTGCCCGCGCCCCTGTTGAACTCGGGGATCTTCTCGCCGGACTCCTTGAACGACAGAGCCGTGAAGACCGTCAGCGCGATGCCGGCGACGAACAGCACGTAGCCCGACCAGCCCGGTCCGACCGAGACGCCCGGGAAGTCCGGTGCGCCGTTGAACACGGCGCGCAGGATCACGAGCAGCGTGCCGAGCGCAGCAGCAGCGGCGGCCACGAGGCTCCACGGCACACCCGCCGGAAGGTTCTCCTTGGCGAAGGCCTTGACGCCCACGATCGCGGTGGCGACCACGATCAGGAGGACACCGATCGTCGCGTAGCTCGTCCAGGCGTTGGTGCCGCTCGAGACGCTGATCGACGACGGTCCGTCGTACGACGCGGTGACGTAGCTTCCGATGAACGACACGATGATGGCGATACCGCCGGAGATCAGCGCACCTTGTTCGAACTTGCCAAGTGACTTGAAGTCGACGGCCATAACCTATTTCTCCCAACGATGAGTGTGTACGGGCACGAATGTAGCCCTCCCGGGTCGTGCACAACAGTCATTTCGAGCCGTGTTCACGCGGAGATTCGAGCCTTCTCGGTGTGGTATGGCGGCCCCCGTAGGACACAATCGGGGCATGGAAGCTGATGTCGTCGTCGTCGGTGCGGGCCTTGCGGGCCTCGTCGCCACCGCTGAGCTGGTCGAGGCCGGCCGCTCCGTGATCCTGGTCGACCAGGAGGGCGAGCAGGGCATCGGCGGTCAGGCGTACTGGTCGTTCGGCGGCCTGTTCCTGGTCGACTCGCCCCAGCAGCGCCGCATGGGCATCAAGGACTCGGTCGACCTCGCGCTGCAGGACTGGGCCGGCAGCGCCCAGTTCGACCGCACCGAGGACCACTGGCCGCGGCGCTGGGCGGAGGCCTACGTGCACTTCGCCGCCGGCGAGAAGCGCAGCTGGCTCGCGGAGCGCGGGCACAGCATCTTCCCGGTCGTCGGATGGGCCGAGCGCGGCGGCGGGCTCGCCGGCGGCCACGGCAACTCGGTGCCCCGGTTCCACATCACGTGGGGCACGGGCCCCGGCCTGGTCGAGCCGTTCGAGCGCATCGTCCGTGAGGGCCACGAGCGCGGTCTGGTCCAGCTCGCGTTCCGCCACCGGGTCGACGAGCTGCTGGTCACCGACGGCGCCGTCACGGGCGTCGCCGGCCAGGTGCTCGAGCCGACGGACGCCGAGCGCGCCGCACCGACCTCCCGGACCTCGATCGGCGAGTTCTCGATGACCGCGCAGGCCGTCGTCGTCACGTCGGGCGGCATCGGCGGCAACCACGACCTCGTCCGCGCCAGCTGGCCCGAGCGGCTCGGCACTCCCCCGGCGCACATGATCTCCGGGGTGCCGGCCCACGTCGACGGACGCATGCTGGCCATCGCCGAGCAGGCCGGCGCCAGCCACGTCAACCGCGATCGGATGTGGCACTACGTCGAGGGCATCACCAACTGGGACCCCATCTGGCCGCTGCACGGCATCCGGATCCTCCCGGGTCCGTCGTCGCTGTGGCTCGACGGGTCCGGCACCCGCCTGCCCGTGCCCGGGCTGCCCGGGTTCGACACGCTCGGCACGCTCAAGCTGCTGCGGCAGACCGGCCACGACCACTCGTGGTTCGTGCTGACGCAGGCCATCATCGAGAAGGAGTTCGCCCTGTCCGGCCAGGAGCAGAACCCCGACCTGACCGGACGCAGCGTCCGGACGCTCCTGAAGGAACGACTGTCCAAGGGGGCGACGACGCCGGTCGAGGCGTTCAAGTCCAAGGGCGAGGACTTCGTCGTGGCCGACACGATCGAGGAGCTCGTCGCGGGCATGAACCGGCTGACCCCCGACGCGCCCGTCGACGTCGCGCACGTCCGTCGCCAGGTCGAGGAGCGCGACCGCGAGCTCGACAACGACTTCACGAAGGACCTGCAGATCGCCGCGCTCCGGCAGGCACGCTCCTACCGCGGCGACCGACTCGTCCGCGTCGCCCGCCCGCACAAGATCCTCGACCCGTCGAAGGGGCCGCTGATCGCGGTGCGCCTGCACGTCCTGACCCGCAAGTCGCTGGGCGGGCTCGAGACCGATCTCGACTCCCGCGTGCTCGGCACGGACGGCGCACCGATCGAGGGCCTCTACGCGGCCGGCGAGGTCGCCGGATTCGGCGGCGGCGGTGTCCACGGGTACAACTCGCTGGAGGGCACGTTCCTGGGTGGCTGCCTGTTCAGCGGTCGGGCCGCCGGACGGGCCGCGGCGCGACAGGTGGGGTGACTCAGACGCCGACCTGGTCGAGCAGCTCGGCGGCCGACACCGCGGCGCTGTAGCGGTACCCCTGCGCGACGTCGCACCCGCGCGCGACGAGGTACTCCTCCTGGGCCACGGTCTCGACGCCCTCGGCGACGACGGTCATGCCGAGGGCGTGCGCCATGACGATGATGGTGTCGACGATCGCGGCGTCCGCCCCGGCCGACGACAGCCCGGCGACGAACGACCGGTCGATCTTGAGCTTGTCGATCGTGAACCGCGTCAGGTACGCCAGGCTCGAGAACCCGGTGCCGAAGTCGTCGACCACGATGGCCACCCCGAGCGCCCGCAGCGTGCCCATGACCTCGACGACCTCGCGCGGGTCCTCCATGAAGATGCCCTCGGTGATCTCCAGCTCGAGCCGTTCCGGGGGCAGCCCGGAGTCGGCGAGCGCTCGGCGCAGGACGTCGAGCCAGCCGCGGTCCTGGAACTGTCGTGGTGACACGTTGACGGCGAGCCGCAACGGTGTGCCGGTCTGCGCGGAGATCGCGGCGGTGTCCTGGCAGGCACGCCGCAGCACCCACTCGCCGAGCTGGATGATCAGACCGTTGTCCTCGGCCACGGGGATGAAGCGATCCGGTGAGATGACGCGCCCGTCCGGCGTCTGCCAGCGCGCGAGCGCCTCGACGCCGACCACGACCCCGTCCGCCAGACGCACCTGCGGCTGGTACGAGACGGTGAGCTCCTCACGGCTCAGCGCGTGACGCAGGGCCGACGCCAGCTCGAGCTTGTCCTTGGTCTCGTCGAGCATCGAGCTCTCGAACCACCGAAAGCTGTTCCGGGCGGTCGACTTCGCGTGGTACATCGCGGTGTCGGCGTGCTTGAGCAACGTCGTGGGGTCCTGCCCGGCGTCCGGGGACAGCGCCAGACCCATGCTGGCGGTCACGATGATCTCGTGCCCGAAGCACACCATGGGCTCGGGGATCGCCGCGAGCATCCGGGTCAGGCGGGCGTCCAGCTGCACCTGGTTCTCGACCCCGGTGAACACGACCACGAACTCGTCGCCGCCGACCCGGGCGACCATGTCGCGGGCCCGCACCTGCTCGCTCAGCCGGGCCGCCATCGTGATCAGCAGCTCGTCGCCGACGTGATGGCCCAGCGAGTCGTTGACGCGCTTGAAGTGGTCGAGGTCGACCAGGGCCACCGCGACGCCGACACCGGACCGGACGGCCGCCCGCAGGTCGTCGTCGAGCCGCTCGAACAGCTTCGTCCGGTTGGGCAGGTCCGTCAGGAAGTCGTAGTGGGCCATGTGGCGGATGAACGCCTCGGCCTCGCGACGCTGCGTGATGTCGTACGCGACGGACAGCATCCCGGTGACCTCGTCGTCGTCCTCGTCCCCGGTCATCAGTGCGATGGCCTCGTTGACGGGGATCGTGCTGCCGTCCTTGCGGCGGTAGTCGACCTCCCGCTCGTCGACCGCGTCCGGGCGGGTGGCCAGCAGCGGGACGTCACCGCCCTCCCCTGCCCGGACCGCGCTGATCGGCGATCCGACCAGCTCGTCCCGGTCGAACCCGAGCAGGCGCTCGGCCGCCGGGTTGGCGGTCACGATCGTCCCGTCGGGCTCCGAGGCGATGATGCTGAACGGCAGGCTGGCCAAGATCGAGCCGCGCAGGCGGTGCGCGTTGCGGGTCGTCTCGAGCGCCTGGACCTGCAGCCGCTCGGAGACGTCGACCACCGAGACGATCAGGTGCTGCTCGTCCATGATCCAGATCGCCTCGGCATCGACCTCGATCGGGAACTCCGTGCCGTCGTGGCGCAGGCCCAGCAGGTCGCGACCGGTGCCCGCCGAGGTGAGCACGCTGCCCCGGAGGAGCCCGGCGCGCAGGCGCACGCACCGACCGCGAAGACGTTCGGGGACGAGCTCCTCGATGTTCATCGTCAGCAGCTCGGCCCGCGAGTACCCGAACGTCCGCTCGGTCTCGGAGTTGACCAGCACGATGCTGCCGTCCGCCTCGAGCATCATGGTCGCGCCGTGGGCGGCCTCCACGACGTGGTGCAGCTGCTCGTGCGACCGCTGGCGGTCGGTGGCGTCGACGACGGACATGACCACCCGGACGTCGTCCCCGACGTGGAGCGCGCTGAGGCCGACCAGCACCGGGACGTCGCGTCCGCTGCTGTGCCGGGCGACCAGGTCGTGGCCGGGGTCGGGCGCATCGGGCTCCGGCCCGTCCACGGCGGCGGACCGGAGCCCGGCCAGCGTCTCCCGGTGCCGCGCCGGGACCAGGTCGTCGACGTGCATCGTCAGCAGGTCGGACCGCGCGTGTCCGAGCAACGCCCCGACCGCCCGGTTGGCGACGACGACCCGCCCCGCAGCGTCGAGCACCAGCATGGCCCCGGGCGTCGCCTCGACCAGCCGGCGCAGCATCGCCAGCTCGTCAGGACCTGACGGGGACGGGGTGCTCGCGTCCGTGGTCACACCGACATTGTCCACGCTGCGAGGGTCGACGCACAGCACTTCGGGGCTTCGGCGGCGTGGCGAGGGCGTCGGACCCCCCGGTTAGGGTGAGGCACGTGCTCCGTATCGCCACCGTCAACGTCAACGGCATCCGTGCCGCCCACCACAAGACCCGCGGCCAGTCGTCCGGGTTGAGCGAGTGGCTCGCCCAGCGCGACGCCGACGTCGTGACGTTGCAGGAGGTGCGGGCGCCCGACGAGATCGTGCGCCAGATCCTCGACGGCACGGGCTACCACGTCGCCCACACCGAGGCCGCGGCCAAGGGGCGGGCGGGCGTCGCGGTGCTGAGTCGCATCGAGCCGACCGTGCACCGCGTCGGCAACGGCGACCCGTTCTTCCACGACTCCGGACGCTGGATCGAGTCCGACATCCCCCTGCCCGACGGGTCCACGCTGACGGCCGTGTCGGCCTACGTCCACTCCGGCGAGGTCGGCACGCCGCGCCAGGAGGAGAAGTACCGCTTCCTCGAGCAGATGGCCACCCGGCTGGCCGAGATCCGCGCGACGGGTCACCACGCGGTCGTGACGGGCGATCTCAACGTGGGGCACACCTCCCGTGACATCAAGAACTGGAAGGCCAACCAGAAGAAGGCGGGCTTCCTGCCCGAGGAGCGGGCCTACTTCGACCGGTTCTTCGGCGAGCTCGGCTGGGTCGACGTGCACCGTGCCGTCGCGGGCGACGTGCCGGGCCCGTACACGTGGTGGTCCATGCGGGGGCAGGCGTTCGACACCGACACGGGCTGGCGCATCGACTACCAGATCGCGACGCCCGAGCTGGCCGCCACGGCACGCACCGCCGTCGTCGACCGGGCCGAGAGCTGGGCCGAACGCTGGTCCGACCACGCTCCCCTGGTCGTCGACTACGACCTCTGAGCGGCAGTTGCATAAGCGGCTGATATATTTGGTTGCATGACGCAACCGCATACCGAACAGCTCACCGCGGTGCTGCGGGAGTTCGCGCTGTCCCTCACGCGCGACGCTCCTCAGGACTCGCTGAGCCGCACCGCGGCCGCCACGCTGTCGGTGCTGGACCGCCTCGGCCCGCAACGCATCACTGCTCTCGCCGAGCACGAGTCCGTCACCCAGCCGGCCATGACCGGGCTCGTGCAGCGCCTGGAGGCATCGGGCCTCGCCTCGCGCGAGCCCGATCCGGCCGACGGCCGCGCCGCCCTGATCGCGATCACGCCGATCGGCGTCAAGGAGCTCGTGGTCCGCCGCCAGGCCCACGACGCGGCGATCATCGCCCGACTCGACCGGCTCAGCTCCTACGACCGCGCACTGCTGGCCGCGGCCGCTCCCGCCCTCAACCACCTCACGGAGTCCCATGTCCACTGAATCTCGTCCCGAGTCCCACGGCGCCGGCCTGTTCAACCAGCCCAAGGCGGTGTACGCCGTCGCCTTCGCGTGCGTCATCTCCTTCATGGGCATCGGCCTGGTCGACCCCATCCTGCCCGCGCTCAAGACGCAGCTCGACGCCACCGAGAGCCAGGTGACGCTGCTGTTCACGAGCTACCTGGTCGTCACGGCCGTCGCGATGCTCGCGACCAACTGGGTGTCCAGCCGTCTCGGCGCCAAGCGGACGCTGCTCACCGGACTGGTCATCATCGTCGTGTTCGCGGCGCTCGCCGGCTCGACCGACACGATCTCCGGCATCGTCGCGTTCCGCGCCGGGTGGGGCCTCGGCAACGCCCTGTTCATCGCGACCTCGCTGGCCGCGATCGTGGCCAGCGCACGCGGCGGGTTCGCCGGCGCCATCATCTTGTACGAGGCGGCACTCGGACTCGGCATCGCCGCCGGCCCCCTCGTCGGCAGCGTGCTGGGCAACATCAGCTGGCGCGGACCGTTCTTCGGCGTCGCCGGTCTGATGGCGATCGCGCTCGTCGGCACGTTCTTCCTGCTGCCCGCGACACCCAAGCCCGATCACCCGACAGCGCTCAGCGCGCCCCTCAAGGCACTGACCCACCGCGGCCTGCTGACCATGAGCATCACCGCCCTGCTCTACAACTGGGGCTTCTTCACGATGCTCGGCTACGCGCCGTTCCCGATGGACCTGTCGATCACGGCGCTCGGCTGGGTGTTCTTCTGCTGGGGCCTCCTCGTGGCGTTCTTCTCCGTCATCGGCGCGCCCTGGCTGCAGCGCCGCTTCGGCACGGCCACGTCGCTCTACGGATCGCTGGGCCTGTTCGCCGTCGACCTGGCCGTCATGGCGATCAGCCCGACCAACCAGACACTGATGGTCGGCGCCGTGATCGCAGCCGGCATCTTCATCGGCATCAACAACACGCTGATGACGCAGGCGGTCATGATCGTCTCGCCCGTCGAGCGTCCGGTCGCCTCGGCCGCGTACGGATTCGTCCGGTTCATCGGTGGAGGCCTCGCACCGTTCGCGGCGGGCAAGCTCGTCGAGCACTTCACCGTCCACGTGCCCTTCGCGCTCGGTGCCGGCGCGGTCCTGGTGGCGATCGCCGTGCTGGCGACCGGACACCGGCTGCTGACCGACGCCGACGCGGGCCTGGACGAGGACGGCCATCGCGCCGCCGACGCCGACGACGTCGAGGGCGAGGTCGCCGACGAGTTCGGCGGTGCACCCGGCGCCATCGACGAGGTCGTCAACAGCAAGTAGGCGTCCCGCCCGCCCCGGACGCACGAAGGGGACACGCACCCCCTGATGCGTGCCCCCGCTCGTGGGGGAAGGCGCCCACCCCCCGATGGACGCCTCCCCGCTCGTGGAGAAGGTCTAGTTGAACTTGACCTTCAGTGACGTGCCGTTCTCCTCCTGCACGCGGATCTTGACACCGGCGGCCGGCAGCTTGACCCCGTGGTTCGGGAGCTGCTTGAACCAGTACTTCTTGGTGTCGTCGAACAGCGGCTTGGCGTCCTGGCCACGGATGTAGCTGGGCTTGCCGTCGGTGTGGAGAGTGAACGAGTCGGCCTTGTGCGTCGAGAAGGGTGCGTCGTACATCTGCACCCGTGCCCGCCACGGTGCCCCGGTGACGATGTTCGTGATCGGCGACGGGTTGGCGTCGATGATCAGGTTGCGTCCAGTGCCCGGGTGCACGTTGGTGTTGTTGTCCTGCTGGGACGTGTCCCAGTACGACACCAGCAGCCCGTGACCGTAGGAGTAGTGCTCGACGAAGTCCGGCTTGGTGTTGGCGAAGCCGAAGTTGTACGGGCCTGTCGTCAGGTACTTGTCGTACGAGACGTACGAGCGGTGCCCGGCGATGTAGTAGTTGTCGAACAGCTCGGTCGAGGTCGCACCGACGATCGAGAAGCCGTCGAACGTCCACGCCGGCCCGCCTGCCTCGGCTCCGTCGGCCAGCAGCGTCTCGCTGCCGGCCTTGATCGCGACGTCGTCGACGAACAGGCCGGCCTCGGCCACGCCGCCGTCGGTCTTGTACAGGAACCGGACCTTGATCTTCTGTCCGTCGTACGCGCCGAGCGGGACGTTCAGGTCGGCCCACGTGGCCTGCTCACCGTCGATCGCCGGGTTGCCCGACGCGTCGTCGGCGATCGGCGTGCCACCGATCGTGCCGTCCAGCGACGTCCAGGTCGATCCGCCGTCGGTGGACGCCTGGACGTACGCGTAGTCGTAGCCGGCCTCGATCGAGTAGCGGACCTTGGCCTGCAGGACTCCACCGGTCTTGCCGGTGAGGTCGACGTCGGTGGTCGCCGAGTTGTTCAGGTCGTCGGCCGACCCGGAGAAGAACTGCTTGGTCCCGGACGCGGGTGCACCGTTGTCCTTCGTGACCTCCTTCTTCGGCAGGACGACGACGGCGGCCTGCGCCTTCTTGGAGTTGTACTCCTGCGGGCCGAGCTGGAGCGTCTTCTTCTGCTTGGTCGCGATGGCCTCGTAGTCGAGCCAGCCGAGCTGCAGCTTGTTCCAGGCCCCGAGGTCGCCCGGACGCGTGCCCAGCGCCTCGCCCTTGCCGTTGAGGCGGCTCTGCGCCATCAGCGTCCAGTACTCGCTGCTGTTGTCGCCGGCACCACTGGTGTCGTAGTCGTCCGGAAGACCCAGGTCGTGCCCGTACTCGTGGACGAAGACCGACAGGCCGCCGTTCTCGGGCTGTGCCGTGTAGTCGCCGACCCAGACGCCGGTGTTGCCGACCTGCGTTCCGCCGAGCTTGTTCTGCGCCGGACCGGTCAGACCGGCATCGGTGCCGAAGGCGTACCAGCGGTGGGACCAGATGGCGTCCTCGCCCTGCTGCGGATCGCCGTCGGCCTCGTCGCCGCCGGCGTGGACGATCTGGAAGTGGTCGATGTAGCCGTCGGGCTCGTTGAAGTCGCCGTCACCGTCGTAGTCGTAGCGGTCGTACTGGTCGTACGAGGCGATCGTGGCCTTGATCTGCGCATCCGTCTGGCCGGCCGCCTTCTGGTCGGCGACCCACGCGGTCAGCGAGTCCTGGATCAGGTTCCAGACCGTGCGGTACGACTCGTCCCGGCCGTAGCGCGCCTCGTTGTAGGGCACCTTGACCCAGTCCTGGACCTGTCCGTCGACCGTGTACCGGCCTGACGACTGCGTCTCGTAGTAGGTCTTGACCGACTCCTGGCCCTTGCCGGTGCCGAAGTACAGATCCTGGTAGTGCTGACGGTCGTAGTCGGCCTGCCACACCGTCGAGTTGTCCTTCGAGCGGTCGGGCTCGGGGATGTTGTTGCGCAGGGGGCCGTCGAAGGTCGTCGGCCCGGGGACCGTCGGGTCGGCGTCGACGTCGGGGAAGTCCGGGTGCCGCTGGTCGCCGAACTCGGCCAGGATCACGAAGATCTTGTCGGCGCGCTCCTGCTTGAGCTCGACGTACTGGTCCTTCTGCGTCTTGCCCTTGATGGACCTCAGCTGGCTCTTGGACGCCTTCTTGTTGGCCAGGGCGGCGGCGTCGGCGGGGCTGTAGCCCTTGCCGACCTTCACGACGGAGGCGCCGTTCTTGTCGACCGGGGTCGACTCGCCGTTGATGACGGACGTCACGGCGCTCTCGCGCAGGGCGCGGCGCTTGTCCTCGAGCGGGTTGGGCAGCTCGTCCTTGCCGACCTTGGTCGGTTGGTCCTGGGCCTTGACCGGTGGTGCGGGTGCTGCCGTGCCCGGTGAGGCATATGCCAGACCGAGTGAGGCTGCGAGTGTGAGGCCGACGAGGCCTGAGGTCACACGCTTCACTGTTCCCCCTACTAATCCATGACTCGACGTGGTCGGACGGTCGTCCCACCACGGGAAAGCGCACCCTCGTGAGGTGCGCTCGACGCAACACGGACAACTTAGGCAACATTCAGGGTGAACGGCAGTCTTGACTTTGGTTCTGAGTGACTATACGAACTAGTTCTTTCGGGCCATGTCGGAACATCTCGCGATCCGGCATCCGGACCTCCGATCTCGCCTACGCTGGGTGCCATGTCCTTCACCCCGACTGCCGCTGTCCGACTGCTGGCCCTGGTCGCCGTCCTCACCGTGATCTCGATCGCCCCCGCATCGGCCGTCAGCACCTCGACGTACGAGAAGCAGGTCGTCCAGGCGACCAACTCCTACCGCGCGGCGCAGGGCAAGGTCGCGGTCAAGCTGCAGAAGTGCGTCGACCGGTGGGCCAACGGCCAGGCGACCTGGATGGCGAAGCACAAGTCGCTCGCGCACCGGAACGGTCGTCTGCTCAAGATCATGAAGGACTGCCACCTCACCGGCGCGTCGGAGAACATCGCCTGGAACTACTCGACGGGCCGCAAGGCCGTCGCGGCGTGGGCCGCATCACCCGGTCACGCGACCAACATGAGGGCCTCGTCGATGCGCTACATCGGGGTCGGCGTGGCCCGGGCGAGCAACGGCGAGGTCTACGTCGCCCAGGTGTTCGGCACCCGCAAGTAGCCTCGTACGGCGTCGGCGGAGTTCATCCAGAATTTTCATTTCGCGTGCTGAGCACCTGCCCAAAGGGCTTCTGGTTGCCCTAGGCTTGAATCAGTTGCACGACGTTGGGCCGTACGAATGAAGCGCGTCTCCCCAAGATCGACTCTCGGGTGTCTAGTTCTTCTCGAAGGTTGGATGTACGTCGCGACAGCCACTCGCGAAGGTCGTGGGTGGCATCTCGCCAAGAGGAGTAGGACATGGCAACAGGAACCGTCAAGTGGTTCAACGCTGACAAGGGCTTTGGATTCATCGCCCCCGATGACGGCAGCGAGGACGTGTTCGCGCACTTCTCCGCCATCCAGACGAGCGGCTACCGCTCGCTGAACGAGAACCAGAAGGTCGAGTTCGACGTCGAGCAGGGCCAGAAGGGCCTGCAGGCCGCGAACATCCGCCCCCTCTGATCACTCGGAGCCGGATCAGCAGGTGCTGAATTCCACAAGACCCCCGGAGCATCGCTCCGGGGGTCTTGTCGTCGGCGGCCCGACTACACCGTGACGCGGAGGATCCGGTCGTCGCCGTTCGCCGGGTCACCGCGCCCGTCGGTGTTGCTCGTCGCGACCCACAGCGCACCGTCCGGGGCGACCGCGACGCTGCGGATGCGGCCGTGGTCGCCGGCGAACCACGCGGTCGGCTCCCCCGCGTCGGTGCCGTCCAGCGGCACCGCGAACAGGCACTCTCCCTGCAGCGCGCCGACGAAGGCGGTCGAGCGGGTGATCGCCAGGCCCGCGGGTGAGCACTCGTCCGTGCCCCACGTCACCTTCGGGTCCACGAGGTCGTCGGCGTCGCTCGTGCCCTCCACGTCGGGCCAGCCGTAGTTGCCGCCCCGCTCGATCAGGTTGAGCTCGTCGGCCGACTTGTCGCCGAACTCGGCGGCCCACAGCCGACCCTCCGCGTCGAACGCCAGCGCCTCGATGTTGCGATGGCCGTACGACCACGTCCGGTTGCCGAACGGGTTGTCGGGAGCCGCCGTGCCGTCCTGGTCGATCCGCAGCACCTTGCCGGCCAGCGAGTCACGATCCTGCGCGAGAGCACCGTCGCCGGCGTCGCCCGTGGACACGAACAGGTAGCCGTCGGCGCCGAACAGCAGGCGACCTCCGTGGTGACGGGCCCCGACCGGGATGCCGGTGAGGACGTCGTCCGGTGCGCCGAGCTCGTCGCCCGACAGGCTCATGCGGACGACGCGGTCGTCGTCGGCGGTGGTGACGTAGGCGAACAGCGTGGTCTCGTCGCCCGGGGCCAGGGCGATGCCCAGCAGCCCACCTTCGCCGCCGGGGCGCCCCGACGAGCCCGGCACCCGGCCCACGTCGGTGACGGTGCCGTCCGTCGCGATGCGCACGATCGTGCCGTCGTCGCGCTGGGACACCAGGGCGTCGCCGTTCGCGAGGAACGCGATGCCCCACGGGACGTTGAGACCGGTCGCGACGGTGGCGGCGATCGTCGGCGTGCCCGCCGTCGGCTCGGTGCTGGGGACCGTCGACGGTGACGGTGCCGGCGATCTCGTCGCGGTGGTGGCCGGTGACGCCGGGTCGTCGTCGCTGCGGCTGCAGCCGACCAGCGCCGCTGCGCCGACGGCAGCGAGTCCTGACAGCAGGGTTCGACGGTCCATGGATCGATCATGCCGGTCGCCGGCAAGTCCCGCGAGGCCTCGCCGACCGCGCGATCGGGTCAGGCGAGGGCGCCGCGCATCTGCTGCAGACGATCGCGGTACTCGCTCGCCGGCAGGTGGTCGACGTTGAGGGGCGGGTCGAG